>WBZX01000769.1_pt1 | contig 27208 bp, 24 predicted proteins | sample 5204211 | NCBI WGS metagenome assembly WBZX01 (sample SAMN12344362, study PRJNA552823) | activated sludge metagenome | biome: Activated sludge suspended growth; feature: Nitrification reactor; material: Wastewater; isolation source: activated sludge from nitrification reactor of wastewater... | reverse complement strand
GGACAGAATAGTGTGGAATCTGCTAAAAATTACAGCTATTAACCTCACAATAATGCCAATATTAGCTACTTTGTCGATAGCTTTGTTACCAAAACTGAAATAAATGACTTAATCAGAGCTTCCTTAACGTACTTTACTGGGTATCCGGGGTAATTATTTAAATTACGTGCCGCTTTGTATATCTTCAACTTTATCGAATTTCGATTCATTTGTTGACATAGTAATGTACCGAATTTTTCAGCGGTCATTAAATGAACACCTATTTTAACTATAACTGATGCTGCAGAATGCAACACACGCTGATCATGCCAGCCATGTGATACATCGTTCCAACTGTGAAATTCCAGGCATAGAAATGGAGCATTAAAACAATATGATTGATGACAAGACAAAAGATTGGCTGCGGCAAGGCATGATGGTGCTTTTGGGGCTGCTGGTTGCCACCAGTATTATGGCTCAGGATGGCCCGCAGCCGCGCCTGCCGGCGATCCAATTAACAGCTGGTATGTATGTCATCCAAGCGGAAGTGGCGCAGACTCCAAGCGAGCAAACTATCGGCTTGATGCACCGCCAGACGATGGGAATCAACGAAGGCATGTTGTTTATCTACGACCACCTCAAGGTGCATTGTTTCTGGATGCGCAACACGTTGCTGCCGTTGACCATTGCCTTCATTGCCGACGACGGTAGCATTGTGAATCTTAAAGACATGCAACCAAAAACCGAGACTCCGCACTGCTCCGCCAAGCCGGTGCGTTATGCGTTGGAGATGAATCAGGGCTGGTTTGACAGACGCGGTTTTAAACCGGGTTTCAAACTGCGTGGAGCGCCATTTACGTCTGCAGCCGCGCGGTGATGACGTAATTTTGGCTCTGGCAAAGTTTCCGTAACATGCTAATGCCCCCGTCCTCCAGCCCGGCGCGGTGCCGGAGCACGATTGGACGTCGGACGTGCAAAGCCGGCGGCAGCGGGTTTCTTGGCGGCTGGCTTTTTAGCAGTTTGATTTCTTGGGGGGTTGCGTGATGGTGTTGTGCCACGCGGTTCGCCACCACGGCCATTTTTTATCGGTTCGGCTTTGATGCGTGGATCCGGTTCAAAACCGGCAATCACCTGACTGGGTAATTCGCGTTTGACCAGTTTTTCAATCGCTATCAGCAGCTTATATTCATCGACACATACCAGTGATACTGCATCCCCTTCCGCACCTGCACGGCCTGTGCGGCCAATGCGGTGAACATAATCTTCAGCCACATTGGGCAGTTCAAAATTGACGACATGCGGCAATTCACTGATATCGATACCGCGTGCCGCAATATCGGTTGCCACCAATACTTGCAGGCCGCCCGTCTTGAATTTTGCCAATGCCAGAGTGCGTGCCGATTGGCTTTTGTTGCCATGGATGGCGAGTGATGGAATGTCGCTTGCCGTCAGAAACTCGGCTAGTTTGTTGGCGCCATGCTTGGTGCGAGTGAATACTAACACTTGTGACCAGCGGTGTTGTTTGATCAAATGGGCGAGAAGATTGCGCTTACGGTCGCGATCCACCGGATGCACCACATGCGCTATCTTGTCGGCAACTGCATTGCGGCGTGCCACCTCAATCAGCACCGGCTTATTGAGTAAACTATCCGCCAGCGCTTGGATTTCATTCGAGAATGTGGCCGAGAATAATAAATTCTGCCGTTGCTTGGGCAGTAATGCGAGAATCTTTTTGATATCGCGGATAAAGCCCATATCCAGCATGCGATCGGCTTCATCCAGCACGAGAATCTCAATCTGCGACAGGCTCAGTGTCTTTTGTTGCACATGATCCAGTAGCCGCCCCGGTGTAGCCACCAAAATATCGACGCGGCTTTTCAGGCGAGTGATTTGCGGATTGATATTCACGCCACCGATCATCGTCATCGAACTTAATTTCAAGTATTTGCCATAATCGCGTACGCTTTCTTCTACTTGTGCCGCGAGTTCGCGTGTGGGGACAAGAATCAGTGCCCGTATCGGTGGCCGTCCACTGGAAGGTCCTTTGACACTTTTGTCGGAAAGGCGATGCAAGATAGGCAGCGTAAAACCGGCAGTCTTGCCAGTGCCGGTTTGTGCGCCTGCCAGCAAATCACCGCCGGCTAATACGGCTGGAATGGCTTGTGTTTGAATCGGGGTGGGAACCGTATAGCCACGCTCAGTGACGGCACGAATAATTTCATCGGACAAGCCGAAAGTAGAAAAAGACATAAAACTCCAGGAGGTTAACGGTTTGTCAGTCCGGTTAGGGCATGACAGTCAGGGTAAGCGGATGAAAGGTGCGGCCATAAATCCAAATCTTATGAAGAGTATAATATGGGTTGAACTTAAAATCTCAACAATAACCGATAAATTGCCCTCGTACTTCTATGTACTTATTCGATGATTTGTTGGGCGTTTCTTAAAGCTATTGTATGAAAATAGATTCAGAATCTATGATTGATGCGTACATTCGTTACGAGCTGGCTTTGTATGTTTAAATTTTCCCCTACTTGCTGATGTAGTAATGTATTGAATTCTTCGGTTGTCATCGGCTTACCAAGGAGATACCCTTGTATCTCGTCGCATCCCATATCTCTTAGCTTTGCAAGCTGTGAATCGGTTTCGACACCTTCGGCAACTACTTCCATTTCAAGGGTATGGGCCAGTTTGATTATCGCGGAAACAATAGCACTGCCTTCGTGATCATATTCATCCAGACCATTGATGAAAAATCGATCGATCTTCAGTTGTTTCACGCGAAAGCGCTGTAAATAGGCAAGGCTTGAATAACCGGTTCCAAAATCGTCGATTGCGATTTCAAAGTTGTTTTTCTGGAATTCATGGATCATTTCAGCAGTTTTAGCCGCATCTTGCATCGCAACGGTTTCGGTGATTTCAAACATGATCTGTTCGCTGGAAACTTGTTCGTACCAAAGGATATTTAGTATTGTTTGAACCAAATCCGGTTGTTCTAGTTGCCGCGGCGATAAGTTAATAGCCACCTTGATCAGTGGTAACCCGCTGGCTTTCCAGCGGCATATTTGCCGACATACTTCGCGTACGACCCAGTAGCCGATCTGAATAATTTGCCCGGAACGCTCGGCAATCGGGATAAACTCCATGGGCGACAAAGGACCCAGTTTGGGATGATGCAAGCGAAGCAATGCTTCAGTACCGGTCAGTTTGCCATTGTCACCACGAAATTTGGGCTGAAAGCATAAAGAAAAATTGCCGATCTTAATCGCTTCGTGCAGGACACTCTGAATTTGTAGTACACGAACAGCCGCTTCATTCATGCTGGTTTCGAAAAAACGGTATGTGCTGCGCCCGCCGCGTTTTGCTTCATACATCGCGGTATCTGCATTTTTCAGCAGAATTTCTGCTGTCTCGCCATCCTGGGGAAATATGGAAATACCGATACTGGGTGTCACCTGCAACGGCTGCTGATTGACCCAAAGGTCTTTGCGCATGCGATACAGCACACTTTCCGCCATTTCAGCGGCAGCTTCCGAAGTTGCGAGATTATCCAGCAGCACGACAAATTCATCGCCACCCAGCCGTGCGACGGTATCGCCGCTACGGACGCATTGCAATAATCTTTGCGCAAATGTGTTCAAGATTTCGTCACCGGCAGAATGCCCTAATGAATCATTGATCGTCTTGAATCCATCGAGATCCATGAAAAAAATAGCAAACATACTATTATGATGCTTGGAAATAGTAATTGTATGCTTGATTCGTTCCATCAGCGTCCACCGATTAGGCAATCCTGTCAACAGATCGAATGTTGCCAGGTGGATGATTTTGCTATTGAGTTGCGATACTGAGCCGAGCAGAAAATTTTCCCTGGCGTCGAAGCGTGACAATATCAGCGTCACACTCAGAATTGCAAAGGTGGATAAGATAGTGGTGATTGCAAGCCATTGTGAATCTAGGCTGCTGGCAGCGCCACTTACCGATTCACTCGGAAAATGAGAGGCGGCCATGCTCATGTAATGCATTCCGGTGATTGCGATACCCATCAAACAGGCTGCGTTAATGCGTCTGGTGATTACACCTTTTTGATTTGTGCTATTGAATTTATAGGCAACCCAAAGGGCTATATTGGCTGCGCTAATGCCAATTACAACTGAAATGACGAGCAATGCCAGATCATATTGAATAGGGGGTTGCATCTGCATGGCTGCCATTCCGGTATAATGCATGGCGGCAATGCCAATACCCATCAGAATTCCGCTCACGATAAGCCGAAAAGACGTCAATTGCGTTTGGGTAACACCATAGAGCACTAAATAAGAGAAGAATATCGCGATGATCAGCGAATAACCGGTTGTTACCAAATCATAACCTAGCGGAATCGGTAACGAGAAAGCGAGCATTCCAATGAAATGCATCGACCATATACCGATACCCATTGCCGTTGCACCGCCAACAAGCCAAGCATGGCGGATCCGGCGCCCGGCCAATGCGGATATGTGACTCGACAGATCAAGTGCGGTATAAGAGGCAAGCGTGGCGACTAAGAAAGACGATACAACGAGCCAATAATCATAGATAGTAGTATGCATCGAGATTTATTACCAAAACAGTTGTAGGAAAAGAATATAACGTTTGCGTGAGTTTTTTCTTGAATGATCACGCACTTCTTCCACAGCATATACATACGTTGATTTCGCTTGTCGCACAGATAATGTTGTTCATTACAGCATCTTATGTCGATCAAAGCTTAATTGAATTTTTTCCTTGTTCAAAAATAACCATAAATTATGGCAATATTTACAAGTATTAATAATCAGGAATAATATGGGCGATTGCTCAATCATTTATTGGTGCGAGAAGAGTAAAGAGCGATCGGCCCGATGGCGCTCTGAAAAAAACCTGCCGTCACCCAAGCGTGTACAAGTTGTTGATGATCACATAACAGCCGATACGGCTTTTCGTTTAGCCTGCGAAGGTACGGCACTGCTGTGGCGCGGTGATTTTCAAAATGCGCGGCAATTGCTGCAAGCTTTGGCCCGACGTATCGATAAAAAATTGCTGATACGTAACGCAAAGAAAACAGTAGGTTCTCCTGCTGAAACCTTTCATCAGCATCGCCAGACGCAATCGCAACGTGCCCGCACTTTGGGCAGTTTGCTGATTCCTTTCAATGCAGATCACAGTATTCCGCTGCGCCGTGCGCCCGACGTGCGCTTAGCTTGTTTTGATGCGTATGGCTCAAGTGCAGAAGCTTATATTGCTTCGCTGCGCGAATTACAGGGACTAATCGGCGCTTATGAATGGCGTAAAAAGGGTATAGAAATTCCGACATTGGGGGCACGGATTCACCCGCACTACGGTGTTTTTGCACCGATCCGTAGCGAGTACGTGATATTGGTTGCAGAAGCGCCATTGCCTGAGTTGATTACTACGCAATCCAGCGCATTCGATATCGGTACCGGAACAGGCATACTGGCTGCTGTGCTGGCGCGTCGCGGTATCCAGCACATCGTCGCCACCGATCAGGATTTGCGGGCATTGGATTGTGCGCGCGAGAATTTAACGCGCCTGAACCTCGAGAACCGAATTGATGTGGTGCAAGCAAATCTTTTTCCGGAAGGACGAGCTGCATTGATCGTGTGCAATCCGCCATGGATTCCGGCACGTCCCAGTTCGCCGCTTGAACATGCAATCTTCGATCCGGATAGCCGCATGTTGCGCGGATTTTTGCAGGGACTCAGCGCCCATCTGGCACCCGGCGGTGAAGGTTGGCTGATTCTGTCTGATTTTGCCGAGCATCTGGGGTTGCGTACACGTGATGAATTGCTGGCTGCGATTGACGCGGCAGACTTGAAAGTCTTGAGTAAAATCGATATCAAACCTCATCATCCGCGTGTTTCGGACACTAACGACCCACTACATGTTGCCCGTGCTGCGGAACTTACTTCGCTGTGGAGGTTAACAACGAAATAACCACTATACCTATAAATCGGTATATTTTTTCGCACTGCCTCTGGATTTTGCTACCGGATACTTCAGCGCATTTTTTTCCATTTTTTCTAGTACGATTTGTTTCACATCAAAATCGTATTTCTCGGCCAGCAGAAAAGCAAACGTAAAAACATCGGCAAGCTCCTCTTTCACCTTATCGTTATCCGCTTGCTCGGAAGTTTTCCACAAAAAAGCTTCCAGCAGCTCACCCGCTTCAATATTCAACGCCAGCGCGAGATCTTTCGCAGTGTGAAATTGCTTCCAATCCCGCTCATCACGGAATTTGAGTAGGGCTTCGGTGATTTCTTTTGTGTCGTTCATTTTGCGTGGATATCAATAACAATGGCACGATTCGGCAAGTAGCCTAGTCGTGCCATTATAATCGGTGATGCTGTGCTGATGTGTTATTTGATTACATTTTAGCCAACACTTCCGCAACAGTTTGTCCCATCAGGGATGGCGTTGGGCAGATGGTGACGCCGAGTTCTTTCAATATGGCCACCTTCTCAGCAGCGCTCTCACCGGCGGACGAAATAATCGCACCCGCATGTCCCATGCGTCGTCCCTCGGGGGCAGTCAGTCCGGCAATATAAGCAATCAGCGGCTTGGTCATATTGCCTTTGGCAAATTTACCGGCTTCCACTTCTTGCGGACCGCCGATTTCACCAATCATCAGCGCCACTTTGGTTTCAGGGTCTCGTTCCAATCTTTCCAGAATATCGCGGTGGGAGCTACCGGTAATTGGGTCACCGCCAATGCCGACCGAGGTTGAAATGCCGATTCCTAGCAGACGCATTTGATCGGCTGCTTCATAGCCGAGTGTGCCGGAACGGCCGACAACGCCGACATTGCCACGCATGTAAATATGTCCGGGCATGATGCCCAGCATGGCGCGGCCTGGGCTGATGGTGCCGGCGCAATTGGGGCCGGTTAGCATCATGCGTTCGTCCTTGGGAAAGCGGCGCAGAAAATTCTTTACGGTCATCATGTCTTGCGTTGGTATGCCATCGGTGATGGATACGCAATATTTGATGCCTGCATCGGCGGCTTCCATGATGGAATCCGCGGCAAATGCCGGTGGTACAAAAACAATGCTGGCTTCTGCGCCAACCTGATTGACGGCTTCTTTGACCGTATTGAATACCGGTAATCCCAGATGCGTTTGTCCGCCTTTTCCTGGCGTAACGCCGCCGACTACATTAGAGCCATAATCAATCATTTCCTGGGCATGAAAGGTGCCAATTTTTCCGGTAAAACCTTGAACAATAATTCGTGTATTTTCGTTGATTAATATCGCCACTTTGTGTGCTCCCTAGGCTTCTTTTGCTACGGCTTCATTACGCGCGCGCACAACTTTCTCTGCGGCATCCGCTAACGTATCTGCTGTGATAATCGGCAAGCCGCTATCCGCTATAATGCGGCGGCCCTCTTCTACATTGGTTCCCGACAGACGAACCACCAACGGTATTTTCATGTTGATGTTTTTAACCGCGTGCACGACACCTTCCGCAATCCAGTCGCAACGGTTAATACCGGCAAAAATGTTGACCAGCATGGCTTTCACACCGGAATCGGCTAACACCAGGCGGAAAGCCTTTTCGGTGCGTTCAGCCGAAGCACCGCCACCGACATCGAGAAAGTTGGCAGGTTCGCCGCCGGCCAGTTTGATCATGTCCATGGTAGCCATCGCCAGACCGGCGCCATTGATCATGCAGCCGATATCGCCATCTAGTCCGACATAGCTCAATCCCGCTTCCGCTGCGGCAACTTCACGGCTGTCCACCTGTGTGTTGTCACGCAGTTCGGCGATTTTATGGCGACGGAACAAGGCATTTTCGTCAAAGCCCATTTTGGCATCCAGCGCAACGATCTCGTTGTTGGTAGTCAGCACCAGCGGATTGATTTCCAGAATGTTGGCATCCAGATCACGTAAAGCGCGATAACAGCCTTTAATGGTTTTTACCGCGTGATTGAGTTGCGCGGGATCAATATTTAACCTAAAAGCCATTTTTCTCGCCTGGAAATCCTGCAATCCGACCGCCGGTTCGATATAAATTTTGATCATCGCTTCCGGGTTGGTCTCAGCCAGTTTTTCAATCTCCATGCCGCCTTGCGCTGAACCGACCATAATGACCCGCTCGGTGGTACGATCGATCATGAATGACAGATACATTTCCTTGGCAATATGAGTACCTGCTTCAATGTATAATCTGGAACAGATTTTACCGGCGGGCCCGGTTTGATGGGTTACCAGATTTTTTCCCAGCAGTTCTTCGGCAGCCTTCTCGACTTCATTATGTGTTCTGCAAACCTTGATACCACCGGCTTTGCCGCGTGCACCGGAATGGATTTGTGCTTTGACAACCCATACGTCACCATCGATCTCCCTGGCGCGTTGCACGGCTTCCACCACGCTGTAGGCTAAACCGCCTTCAGCGATTTTGACGCCGTATCCCGACAAGATTTCTTTTGCTTGATATTCGTGAATATTCAATTCAATTTCCTCAACAATTGCATTAAATTCAATAATTTCTAAATTAAATAGCCATAAAGATAAAGGCCGCTCGCTGCGGCCTTTATCTGTTGACTAATTTTTTGCTGCGATCGCTTCCGCTACTTTTACCACATTATTGGCCATTCTCTCAGAGGCCGCATCGATTAAGCGTCCATCTAGCGCTGCAGCGCCTTTACCTTGCGCGGCAGCTTCCTTGAGCGCTGCCAGAATACGTTTTGCTTTTTCAATCTCGCGTGCCGGAGGTGTAAATACATCGTTCGCCAGCGCTATCTGTGTTGGGTGAATCGCCCATTTTCCTTCGCATCCCAAGGCTGCGGCACGTTTAGCAGCCAATACAAAGCCATCCGGATCCTTGATATCACCAAAAGGACCGTCTATCGGACGCAAACCATACGCACGACAAGCCACAATCATGCGGCTGATAGCAAAATGCCATTGATCACCGGGGTAGTCCGGATTCAAGCCGCCGATATTGGTGGTTCTGGCGCGATTACTGGCGGCATAATCGGCAACGCCAAAGTGCAATGCTTCCAGCCGTCCGGATGCGCCATTGCGCGCGATATCTTCGACGTTGGCCATGCCCAGTGCTGTTTCGATCAGTGCTTCCAGGCCAATGCGGTTTTTCAGCCCTTGTTGCATTTCGAGTTGAGTCACCATCGCTTGCACCATGTAAATATCCGCATAGACGCCCGCTTTCGGAATTAATAAGGTATCGATCTTGCTCCCGGCCTGTTCCACCAGATCAACCACATCGCGTACCATATATTGCGTATCCAAACCGTTAATACGCACCGAAACCGTGATGCCATGACCTTTCCAGTCCAAATCATTGAGGGCTTGGATGACATTCTTGCGTGCTTGTATTTTGTCATCGGGCGCTACTGCATCTTCCAGATCGAGAAAAACAAAATCTACGCCGCTGTTGAGTGCTTTCTCAAACATTCCCGGACTGGAACCTGGAACTGCCAGTTCGCAGCGTTGTACCCGTTGAACAGTGGTTTCATATAGCGTGTGACTCATTTTTCCTCCAGAATTAATAGATATTTATAGTAATAGACCAATTGATGAGCATGCCGGATGAGGAGCGTGTTTTTAGCGTCATTTTACCGGATCTGCACTCAGCGGCAGGTGTGGGATCAAAGCATTCTTTGGTTTGTGATCTAACAACGCAGATAATCTTGATGAGTTGTGTGCTTCTTATTCTAAAGACTAATTATTCAGCGGATTATATCTATTCCACGGGAATTTATCTACTGACGCTAATAGTTTGCGTAGTGAACAAATAAAGTAGCAAATGATCTGAGCGGTTTTATGTGGAGCCGCAGGAGGATTTCAGGTGAGGTTGAAAAAGAGAGGAGTTTACATAAATAGAGCAGCATTGTTGCTGGGAATCAGTGATCTCACATTTTTTGTCACTCCCATGAATTAATATGCTACCGGTGTTTTTCTACAAAGCGTCGAATGGATTATGCGATAACTTTTCTCAAAAAGCTCTGGGATCGGTCAGCAAGCTATCCATTAAGTCGATTGGTAGGGATTTACGTTATTGTCAGGTGTTCTATACAGGATGAAAAATCTTGATCTTTAGCTTCAGCACCGCCAAGCTTAATTTGCAAACGAAGCTCATTCATGGAATCAGCATTCCGCAAGGCATCTTCATAACTGATTTTGCCTGCCTCATAAAGTTCAAACAATGCCGTATCAAATGTCTGCATACCCATCTCACGGGATTTCTTCATGATTTCCTTAATTTCATGAACATTGCCTTTAAAAATCAGATCTGCGATAAATGGTGAGTTAAGCAGTACTTCGATGGCTGCTACACGTCCTTTTCCATCTTTTGTAGGTATTAGTCGCTGTGCTACCACAGCTCTCAGATTCAGCGACAAGTCCATTAATAACTGAGTTCTTCGCTCTTCCGGAAAAAAATTGATAATGCGATCAAGTGCTTGGTTGGCGCTATTTGCATGTAACGTACCCATGCAGAGATGTCCTGTTTCTGCAAATGCAATCGCATGTTCCATGGTTTCACGATCGCGTATCTCTCCAATCAGAATGACATCGGGTGCTTGCCGCAATGTGTTTTTTAAAGCCGCTTCCCATGATTCCGTATCAACGCCCACTTCACGCTGTGTAATGACACAATGGATATGTTCGTGCACATATTCCACCGGATCTTCGATGGTAATAATATGCCCATAACTGTTTTTATTACGATGACCGATGAGTGCCGCCATGGATGTAGATTTACCTGAACCCGTGCCGCCTACAAAAATTACGAGACCCCGCTTACTCAATACGACTTCTTTGAGAACTTGTGGTAAACCTAGATCATCAAACTCAGGAATTTTGGTTGTAATCGTACGTAACACGATACCCACGCGTTGTTGTTGTATAAAAGTATTAACACGAAAACGCCCTATTCCGGTCGGATTGATAGCAAAATTACATTCCTTAGTAGTCTCAAACTCAGCGGCTTGTTTATCATTCATAATCGCTTTAGCGAGTGCCTCGGTATGTTGCGCTGACAATGATTGTTGAGAAACCGGTGTCATTTTTCCATCAATTTTGAACGCGGGTGGAAATCCAGCGGTAATAAACAAATCTGAGGCCTTTTTGCTGAGCATTAAGCGCAGTAAGTCAAACATAAATTTTGTTGCTTGCTCTTTATCCATCACGTACCCCTGGAATTTTTATCAATCTAAGCAGTTACTTAAACTCTGAAATTATCTTTATTCATCGCCTTGCTGCGTGCCTCAGCCACGGAAACCACATTACGTTTCACCAGATCCGTCAAATTCTGATCTAATGTTTGCATACCTACGTTTTGCCCCGTTTGGATTGCCGAATACATCTGTGCAACTTTGCCCTCCCGGATCAGATTACGAATAGCGGGTGTACCAATCATGATTTCATGCGCAGCTACACGACCTTTGCCATCTTTTGTTTTTAACAGAGCTTGAGAAATAACAGCGCGTAATGATTCAGATAGCATTGCACGCATCATCTCTTTTTCTTCTGCCGGAAAAACATCAATGATACGATCAATCGTTTTGGCGGCAGAGCTGGTATGCAACGTACCAAAAACCAAATGTCCCGTTTCAGCTGCTGTCATTGCCAGTCGTATGGTTTCAAGATCGCGCATTTCACCCACCAAAATGATATCGGGGTCTTCACGTAATGCTGAACGTAACGCATTAGAGAAACTCAAAGTATCTCGCCCAACCTCTCGTTGATTAATCAAGCATTTTTTGCTCTCATGGACAAATTCGATGGGGTCTTCGAGGGTCAGAATGTGTCCGTAATCATTCTCGTTAATATCATTGATCATGGCCGCCAATGTGGTAGATTTTCCTGAGCCGGTAGGACCTGTTACCAGAACAACGCCTCGCGGTTGCTTGGCAATTTCTGCAAATATTTTAGGCGCTTTAAGATCTTCCAGGCTCAGAACTTTTGACGGAATCGTGCGCATCACCGCTGCGGCACCGCGTTGTGTATTAAATGCATTGACGCGGAAACGTGCAAGGTTTGGAACAGCAAAAGAAAAATCACACTCCAGGTGCTCTTCATAAAATTTTCTCTGACTATCGTTCATGATGTCATACACCATATTGTGTACTTCTTTATGATCCATTTCAGGTAGATTGATACGTCGAATCTCACCATGCACCCGAATCATCGGCGGCATGCCTGCAGATAAATGTAAATCGGAAGCGCTGTTTTTAACTACGAAAGCGAGCAGCTCTAATATATTCATTGGATATCCTCTTGTGACAATACACAATGTACTGTTGAATGCCTGAGAAAGCAGTCACTAATCACAGGTAACAGCACCTAAGTTAATCCACTTGCTAACGGGAGAAACGGACAAAAATTAAGGAGGTACCGATTAGAGAAATATGGGCGCCAGCGAAAGATCAATAATTCGCTTGACCAACTGGGATACTGGAAATCGTAATTGAGAAAAATGGCTTGGCTGGAAATAACATTAGTATTGCGCTAATGGTTAAACAAAGAAGATTTTCCAGTTTCAAAAATCAGATTGGTATTGACACCAGAAGCTCATTTAGCAGCAATGAGTGATTGATATTTTGCTTGTAATTGCTCTTTGCTCTCAATTTTATCAGGATTGGTAATGATGCAATCAACCGGACATACTTCGATACATTGCGGCTCATGATAGTGTCCGACGCATTCCGTACATAGGCTTGCATCTATTTGGTAAATTTCTTCACCCTGTGAAATGGCACCGTTAGGGCATTCGGGTTCACAAACATCACAATTGATGCACTCATCAGTAATAATTAATGCCATTCAATTCTCTCAAAACTGTTAGGTTATTTTCTCGCGTAGCTTTTGTGCCACCAGAGGATGCACAAAAGCATCCGCATTACCGCCCAGTGTCGCAATCTCGCGCACAATGGTTGCAGAAATGAACATGTATTGCTCTGACGGCGTCATGAATAGGGTTTCTACATCAGGATACATACCACGATTCATCCCTGCCATTTGAAACTCATACTCAAAATCCGATGCGGCACGCAATCCTCGTAAAATAATGCGTGCATTTTGTTGCTGCAGGAAATCCATTAATAAACCTGAGAACGACATAATCTTCACATTCGGACAATCCGACAAAACTTGTTGTGCCATTTCTACTCTTTCCTCTAAAGTAAAGAATGGCTTCTTACCACTACTCACCGCCACCGCGACCACGACTTGATCAAACAAACGCGAAGCACGCCGAACAAGATCTTCATGTCCGCGTGTGATTGGATCAAATGTCCCGGGGTAAATCACTTTATCCATTAAGTTCCAACTCCAGAAGCTGATAGTATACGACACCGGCTTTTGCACTACGTTTTACATGCCATGGTTTATCCGGCGTCCAGATACCCTTAGTCTCAGCATAAACCAGCCCATTTTTTGCAAGATGTGATGGTACTAACGGTAATAATTCCGGCAATAATTCAAGCCGGTAAGGCGGATCAAGAAAAATCACATCATACAGGTGCCGATCAGAATTCATGAAATTCAGCGCATTCATCATCACCACCTCAACCTGCGTTGCTTGCAATTTCTGCTTATTTTCATGCAATGCGCTATAAATTCTAGCATCCGCATCCACCATCACGACGTGCTTCGCACCACGGGATGCTGCTTCAAAACCTAACGCGCCACTTCCCGCAAATAAATCAAGACAACTTAAACCGCTTAAATCTTGCCCTAACCAATTAAATACTGTTTCGCGTATTCTATCCGGGGTAGGCCTTAAATCAGATCGATCCGGAAAAGTGATGAGACGACTACGCCAATGACCACCAATGATACGGACTTTTCCCTGTGTGACAGCCATGTACTTACAGCTGTTTTACTCAGTTGCACCAACAATGACCGCTACCATGCCATCGGGCTGAATGCGCCGCTGGAATGCTTGGCGGATTTGTTCGATTGTTACTGTTTCAACAGCTGCCAGGTAATCGGTTAAATAAGTAAGTGGCAAATTATAAAAGCCGATCATGGCAAGATAGCCCAATATTTTGCTATTACTATCTATGCGGAGCGGAAAACCGCCAATAATATTTTGCTTGGCAGCCACCAATTCTGCTTCTGTCGGACCGCCGCTAACGAAATCTTTAAGTACTTTCTGAGTTAATGCGAATGCTTCCTCCGATTGTTCTTTTTTTGTCTGCAAACCTATTTGAAAGGGTCCCTGCTCTTTATAGGGAGAGAAGAAACTGTACGCGCCATAGGCTAGGCCACGTTGTTGACGGATTTCTTCCATCAAGCGTGAAATGAATCCACCACCGCCCAGAATATGATTGCCGACTAAAAGTGGAAAATAGTCGGGATCCCCCCGGCGTAGGCCCGGATAAGCCAATTGAATATGACTCTGGGTTGCCGGATGAGAGATTCTTTTTATTCCTGCTGCGGGAATTTGCACTGCGGGTATCTCAGTTTTCTGCTGATTGGCAGATAACTTCTCCGTTAATGATTCCGCAATTGCTGCCGCTTCAAGCCGACTGACATCGCCAATAATGGCTATCACTGCATTTTTGGCAACATAATAAGAGCGGTAAAAAGTAAACAGATCATCTTGCTGCAACGCATTGATGGCATCAATCTCACCTACATCATTTAAACCGTAAGGGTGATTGCCATAAAGCATTTTCATCAATTCACGGTCCGCAATGTAATCAGGTTTGGTACTCGACTCTTTAATACTCAACACTATTCTTGCCTTTTCACGCGTCAACACATCCTGTGGAAATTCCGGAGATTGAATAATTCGCGCAAATATATCCAATGCCTGCTTACGTTCCCGTTCACTACTCAAAGTGCGTAAAGCAATACCGGCACGATCCCGATCAAAATGATTGTTCAATTGCGCACCGACATCAGCGAGTGCCGTAGCAATTTGGTCTTCAGACAAACCGCCCGCACCCAGACTGAGTAAATGTTGCACCAGATTGGCATTGCCTGATTTGTCCGCTGTATCCATGCTACTACCCGCCGCAAACTCCACGCTGATATCAAGCATCGGCAGATCATGATTTTCAACAAAATAAACGCGCGCGCCTGAAGCTGTCTGCCAATACTGAATGGGCAGTGAAGCCAAGCTCCATTGAGGATAAAAACTAATCAGTAAAATAAATATGAGGCGTTTTATTCGCACTAAAATCTCCTATAATCCCGGTAGGATGCACACATTATTGCTACTTAACCGCTATTGCGCAGCCCGGCGGTCACCCCATTAATCGTAAGATGAATTGCCGGCTTAACTTCTTCGCTATCTTCATCTGACCGGTAACGCCGCAATAATTCCACCTGCAAATGATTCAGTGGGTCAATGTAAGGTATCCTATTGCGGATGCTACGCGCCAACGTTGGATTGTCTTGTAGTAGCTCGGTGTTGCCGGTCACAGCGAACAACCATTTTCTACTTCTTTCCCACTCTTCTTTAATACGCTCGAAAATTTGCTCACGTAGCGCGGCATCACTAACCAATTCCGCGTAACGTGAAGCAATACCCATATCAGTTTTAGCCAGCACCATATCCATGTTGGACAATAATGTTTGCATAAAGGGCCAATTTCTATACATTTCCTGCAATAATTGCAATCCCTGCCCGGTCTGATCCTCCCGTTCCACAAAAGCTTGCACCGCATGACCAAAACCATACCAGCCGGGCAACATCATACGACTTAAACTCCAACTGAATACCCAAGGAATTGCACGTAAATCTTCGATAGTATCAGAGTTCTTTCTTGATGGCGGACGACTTCCGATATGCAATCCCGCCATTTCCCGTATCGGCGTGGACTCCAGGAAGAATTCCTTAAATCCCGGTGTTTCGTATACTAAATCCCGGTAAGCCGCGAATGAAGCGGATGCAAGTGTTTCCATCGCCTGATAATAACGGCTGGCATCAGTATCGATAGAATCATGGCTCAGTAACGTAGCTTCCATTGTCGCTGCTACCAATGTTTCAAGATTTCGCCGTCCTATTTCAGGCTCAGCATACTTACTGCTGATAACTTCACCCTGTTCCGTGACACGTATTTGACCATTTACACTGCCTGGCGGTTGCGCCAGAATACTTTGATAGCTTGGTCCGCCGCCACGCCCCACGGTACCGCCACGGCCATGGAACAAGCGTAATTCAACCTGATGCTTGGCGAAAACTTTTGTAAGATCAATTTCAGCCTTATAAATTTCCCAATTCGAAGTGATAAATCCGCCGTCTTTGTTACTGTCGGAATAACCCAGCATGACTTCTTGTACATTGCCGCGCGAACTGAGCAGTTTACGATAATACGGCAGCGAAAATAACTGATCCATAATGGCGCCACAACCGCGTAAATCTGCAATCGTTTCAAATAATGGAATGATATTAAGATGCAGTTGAGGATTCTCTCCGGCTTGCAATAGACCGACTTCCTGTAGTAGCAATGCAACTTCCAATACGTTGATCACGCCGGTTGTCATGGAAATGATGTAATTGGGCATCGCCACACGTCCGAAACGATGCTGAATCTCCGCTGCGCAATGTAAAATACGTAGTTCTGCCTGAGTCACTTCGGAACATGCCTGATAAGGCGAAAATAAGAAACGCGGATTACTAATTTGTATCAGCAGCCATTTGATACGTTCTTCTTCACTCAGTTGCCGATAGTCTTTACGATACGTACTCAATTCAAACAATTCCGCCACTACCTGTTCGTGTACCTTACTATGCTGGCGCATGTCCAACGGTGCCAGGTGAAAGCCAAATACATCAACCGCTCGACGCAAATTGCGTAATGCATCACGTGCTATCCAATGCGATTTATGCTGCTTGAGCGAGTCGATCATGACATCCAGGTCGTGCAAAAACTCAGCGCTACTTGCATACGGGTTGCGAGCTTCCACTGCATCATGTTGTGTGATCGTAAGGCCTAATTGCTGACTGGTTGCCACAAGACGCGCGCCAATACTGAGAAAAATTCGTCGGTAGGGCTCGTCAGATCGATTAGGAATATCGGGCGCAACGGCCGCTAATTCTTTTACTTCATCGCTGACTTTCACCAAACGTTCGGTAAGACTCATCGAACGGCCGATTTTGTGCACTTCCTCCAGATAAAAATCCAATACTACCGATGATTGGCGTTCAACCGCACGCAACATGACTTCATGAGTAACAAACGGATTACCATCACGATCACCGCCGATCCAACTGCCAATCCGCAGGAAAGAAGCGACATACGGCGCATTATCGCCCAAGCGGCGCTCCAGTAGATCTTCTATCTTTGCATAAATATAGGGAATTTCTGTAAGGAACGTATAACTGTAATAAGCCAAGCCGTTTTCAATCTCGTCATACACAGATAAACGAGTCGGTCGCAGCATTCGAGTTTGCCACAATATCTGAATCGTGGCGCGTAAACCTTCCTCATTGTGACGTAATTCATTCGGCGTCAATTGCGTACGAGCCCGTTCTTTTAACAGACGTTCAATAGTCAATTGGCAATCCAATATGCTTCTTCTCTGAACCTCTGTCGGGTGCGCTGTCAAAACGGGGGATATAACGGCCTTACTAAAAAAATCGGCTAAGGCGGCATCTCTATTATTTTCCAACACACGTTCCAGAGCCAGTGTCACACTCCCGGCTTGCGGCGGAGAACCTGCGCACAGATGCGCACGCCGCCGCCGATTATGATGGATATCTTCGGCAATATTAGAAAGCAACGAAAAATAACTGAATGCACGCACAACGGGTAATGAATCTTCGTCACTCAATCGATTGAGTATCGCATCAAGCTCATACCGCGCTTTTGGATCTTGATCTCGATGAAAGCGAATCGCGGTTTGACGGATATTTTCAACCAATTCAAAAGCAGCTTCCCCTTCTTGCTCACGCAACGTGTCGCCTAACATACGCCCCAGAAGACGGATGTCTTCGCGTAATGGCAAATCTTTGTCATTCACCAATTTGTTTCTGGAAACACTATTCTCTGAATCAGCAGTCTCAGTATTCATCGCATACATACTCTGCGATAAAAATGAATGAACACTTGCTACAAGCCAAGCCAGCATCGACCATGCTAGAATGAACGCTATTAAAATTTTTTTGTAATTTTTTCATTTTATATTGATGCCCAATTCATTGTTATCTCCCCAGAAAATCATCATCGCATCACGAGAAAGCTTACTGGCTATGTGGCAAGCCAAGTACATTCAGAGACGTTTAGGTGAATTATACCCGCAAACTGAAATCAGCATACTCGGGATGACAACCCGTGGCGACCAGATACTCGATCAATCGTTATCAAAGATTGGTGGCAAGGGTCTATTCATCAAAGAATTAGAGCAAGCTCTGGAAGATGGCCGGGCTGATATTGCGGTACATTCCATGAAAGATATGCCCATGAATGTGCCCGAAGGATTCAAACTTGCCGCCATTACTGAACGAGAAGATCCTCGCGATGCTTTTGTTTCCAAACACTATGCTAGTCTGACACAATTGCCTCAAGGAAGTGTCGTCGGTACATCCAGCTTGCGGCGTGAAAGTCAATTGCGCGCACAGTTCCCTCATCTTCAAGTACAACCTCTCCGCGGCAATGTGCAAACCCGATTGCGTAAACTCGATGAAGGGCAATATGCCGCAATCATTTTAGCGGCAGCCGGTTTAAAACGACTTGGATTATCCGATCGCATTACCGCATTGCTGGATCCCGAACAAAGTTTGCCTGCGGTAGGACAAGGCGCTTTGGGCATCGAGTGCCGGGCTGATCGCACAGATCTGGTTAAACTTTTGCAGCCACTACATCACCAAGAGACTGCTTATTGCGTGGAAGCAGAGCGGGCCATGAGTCGTGTGTTGGGGGGTAGTTGTCAGGTGCCGCTTGGAGCGTTTGCTGAAATTGTTCATGGCACACTTCAGCTGCGCGGATTCGTTGCGCAACCTGACGGCAAACGCATCGTCAGTGATGCATTAACCGGTGAACCGGAAACTGGCATGACTATGGGGCAACAATTGGCTCAGAAGCTCATTAAACAAGGCGCTGATGAAATCTTGGCAAGTTTAGTTCATGCTGATGGTTGGAAATAGCATTGGTAAGTAAGCAACTTAAGGGTATTAATATTTTGGTTACTCGCCCGGCGCATCAATCAGCATTTCTTGCAGGCGGTATCCGTGCTGCCGGCGGCAATCCTATCCTATTTCCGGTACTGGAAATAACCGATGTAAAAGATTCAACTCCATTGATCAAGCTCATCAATCGTTTGGATGAATTTGATTGGGCAATCTTTGTTAGTCCCAATGCTGTCAATAAAGCGATGAGCTGTATGGTCAAACAGCGCACATTACCGTCTCATTTGAAAATTGCCGCCGTTGGAAAAGGCAGTGCAGATACGCTAAAAAACTATGATGTCAACGAAGTGCTAACCCCAACTGGACATTCTGATAGTGAAGCATTACTCAAGCGAGAAGAACTACAAAATATGACTAGCAAGCGTGTTGTCATTTTCCGTGGCAATGGTGGCCGACAATTGTTAGGTGATACACTTACTCAACGCGGAGCAATGGTTGAATATGCAGAATGTTACCAACGTGAAAAGCCAAATGTAGATATCAGTCCGTTATTAGCTGCCTGGTTACAAGGTGAAATTCATGCTGTAATCATCACGAGTAGCGAAGGATTACATAATTTATTTGACATAATGGGTGAGGTTGGCCAACAATTACTAAAATCGACGCCTGTTTTTACAGTTCATGAACGTATTGTTCAAACAGCCAAAGGTCTCGGGGTGGAAAAAGTTATAAAAACATCTTCTACTGGAGATGAAGGTTTGCTGGAAAGCCTGCAGATGTACTTTGGTACGTAGTCAGAAACAGTGTAGCTTAAAGAAAAAGATATGGAAGAAAAGACTCAAAACAAAGCCCGATCAGAGCGTTCCATTACACCACCGCTATCCGCCATTCCTGGCATCAAGGTAATTTGTCATCTACGATTCAATATTAACAATTATCGATTCTACCGCAACGAGGAGAACATATGAAACTGATACTCTGGCTATTGGCGCTATTTGCTGCTGCTGTAGCTGTAACGCTTGCTGCCAAATACACCACAGGGCATGCTTTACTGGTGATGCCGCCCTATCAACTGGAATTATCGCTCGATCATTTCATCATTGGAGTAATCGCGGCATTTTTTGTTTTCTACATTTTGGTTCGATTTATTCTAGGAATCTTTGGATTCAGTCAGCGGCATCGCCATAAAAAAACAGATCAAATGTTGCTGTCAGGAATAAAAGCCTATTTTGAAGGTGATTATGTCAAAGCCAGGAAAAATGCTGCTATCGCTTTAAAGTTAACCGATTCATCGATAGTCGCAGCAATCAGTGGTGTTATTGCAGCTCGTTCAGCACATGAACTTGATGAAACTGCGGCGCGCGATCAGTATCTGGCTACCGCAGAAAATAAAGCACCCGATGAAAAATCATTGTGCCTGATTGCAAAAACCGATTTCTTATTGAATGATGGTCAATATAAAGCAGCGCTTGAAACGTTGCAGTCATTGTATGCAAAGGGCGGATTGCAACCTTCCGCGGCGCTGCAGCTTGAACTGAAAGCGCAACAGCAAGCCCAAAATTGGGATGCAGTCCTGGAATTAACAGATGTACTTGCAAAACGTCAGTCAACCAATAAAACTTTGGTTAAAAAACTAAGGCATGATACGCAAATCGAAAATATCAGAAGCAAAGCTTCCGATCTACAATCATTGAATCAGTATTGGCAGCATCTGTCTCCTTTGGAGAAGATGGACAGTAAATTAGCTGTTACAGCTACACGTGCATACATTACTTTGGGCAACTGCACCACAGCACATCAGCTCATTGAGCAAAGTGTTCCAATTACATGGGATATGGAGTTAATTGCACTCTATGCGGAGTGTTTGGATTATCATGTCCACAGGCAAATTGAGTGCGCTGAAGTTTGGCTTAAGTCGCAACCCAATAATGCGCAATTGTTGCTGACATTAGGTAAACTATGCACCCATTGCGAGCTTTGGGGTAAAGCACAAAACTATTTAGAAGCTAGCTTATCCGTCGAGCCTGGGCATAAAGCCCATTTTGCACTGGCGCAATTAAATGAAAAATTGGGCAAGCATGAATTAGCTATGGCTCAATATAATAAAGGCTTGGAATTAACACTTAAACAATTAAACTGAACAATTATAGGTTTCCGTACACAATTTAAGGATTACTGGTGGAGGGTGTGAATACATCGGAGAAAAAAGCATCTTTGGGTAAATGACATTGACTGGTAAAGTCATGATAAGCAGCTTTCACCATAACAGGAACACCACACGCATATACCTGATGTACTGCTAGATTATGGAAATCTTGCATGACAGCTTCATGCACTAAACCTGTTCTCCCTAGCCAGTTGTCAGTTGATAATGGCTCGGACAGCACAGGAACAAAAGTGAAATTGTCATGTTGCTGTTGCCATTTGTCTGCCAAGTCAGCTAAATATAAATCAGCTTTTGTGCGAGCGCCCCAGTAAAGAGTCATTTTTCTTTTACTGTTTCGGTTACTCTCTTGAAAAAAAACATGTTCAAGAATACTTTTGATCGGTGCAAACCCTGTGCCACTCGCTAGAAAGATAATCGCAGTCTCTTCAGAGGCATCGCGTAAGAAGAATGAACCCAAGGGACCTGTGAAACGAAGCATGTCCTTAACTTTCATCTGCGTGAACACGTACTCAGCAAATGCGCCTCCTGAATAATTACGTGCATGCAATTGCAGGAACTCATCATCATGCGGCGCATTTGCTAAAGAAAAACTCCGGCGTCTCCCATCCTTCAGCAGGATATCAATATACTGACCGGGAAGAAACTGTAATCGCTGATTGGCAGGCAGTTTCAAAGAAATAATCATCACATCAGGTGCAACAAGCTCAAGTTTTTGCACGCGACATGGCAAAGTTTTTATTTCAATACCCGTAGTAGCGCTGATCTCATGACATTCAATGATAAGATCGGTCAATGGTGAAGCACAGCAAAACAATACGCTGCCGACCTGTTTTTCTTCTTCAGTCAGGGTTTCTGGATTATGATGCCCGTAATTTACCGTTCCCTGTATGATTTTACCTTTACAAATACCGCAAGAACCATTACGGCAGCCATAGGGCAGTGAGAATCCTTCACGTAAGGCTGCTTCAAGAATAGTTTCACCTGATTCTACTTTTAGGACATGCTCACTGGGCTGAATAATGATTTGATACGACATTGAGTAGCAAATAAATAAAAAATATAATAATTGAAGATGCGTGGCTTATATGAAGAAAACACTATTAATTGTCGGTTGCGGTGATATTGCGCTACGCGTAGTATCATTTTTACAAAAACATTACCGGATTCTCGGTTTATATCGTAATTTGAATAGTTCCAAGCATTTACGGTCACATGGCATAATCCCAATTTACGGAAATTTAGATTATCCGAAGAGTCTTGAGAAACTCGCAGGGATTGCACACCTAGTAGTACATTTGGCTCCTCCCCCCAACCAAGGATTACACGACCGCCGAACCACTCATCTACTATCTGCATTAACCAAACGAACAAAAGAACATGCAGTGATTTTACCACAACGACTTATCTATATCAGTACCAGCGGGGTTTATGGCAACTGTAACGGCGCATTAATTGATGAGACATATCCTATTCATCCGGAAAATGATCGAGCGATACGGCGCGTTGATGCTGAAAAACAGATACGTAACTGGGGAAAGCGTAATCATGTTTCTGTTTCCATTTTACGTGTACCTGGAATTTATGCAGCAAGCAGGTTGCCATTAACCCGCCTTCGTGAAGGGCATCCCACGTTGTTAGATGATGAAGATAGTTACACCAATCATATTCATGCGGATGATCTTGCCCGGATAATCTGTGCCGCATTGCAGCATGCAAAAACATGTAGGATTTACCATGCTTGTGATGATTCTCACCTAAAAATGGGAGAATATTTTGATTTGGTCGCAGATCATTTTGATTACCCTCATCCTCCCCGCATTACCCGCAGCGAAGCTAAGGAACGCATATCACCTGGCATGTTTTCTTTCATGAAAGAATCGAGGCGACTTAAAAATTTACGGATGAAAAAAGAATTGCATCTTCGCTTATTGTATCCAACAGTTCTGGAAGGTATCAAAGCTACTCAAATTGGAGATCAATAAAATCTAAAACTTCAGTGCCATGCTAATTCCAATTTTTCACAATTCACGCTAAGAATTTACAAAACCGTGCCGTTAAGTTTCACACAATTTCAGCTTAATTTTAAGCTTCGCGATTAATTACCACAGCAAAGTTTGAATTCCTGCAATGTTCTGATTCTTCATGAATATCCCAGATCTCTAAGGAGCTAACCCATTATGGCAACTGTAACAGCACATACAGAAAAAAGATTAAAAGAAATTAACTACTCTTGGGAAGGGAAAGATAAAGCCGGCAAGCAGGTCAAAGGTGAAATGCGTGCCGCCGGAACAGTTGTTATTACTTCCACACTCCGCCGCCAAGGTATTAAAGTTACCAAAATAAAGAAAATTCAATCCGGTGGCACAATTGCCGACAAAGATATCGCGTTATTTACACGCCAATTGGCCACCATGATGAAGTCCGGCGTACCATTGCTACAGGCTTTCGATATCGTCGGTAAGGGCCATAGCAATCGTGCTGTAGGTAAGTTGTTAATGGATATTAAAGCAGATGTGGAAACTGGTAACAATTTGGCAGATGCGTTTCGCAAATACCCGCTTTACTTCGATGCTTTGTTCTGCAATCTGGTGGGGGCTGGTGAAGCCGCAGGTATTTTAGATGGCTTACTAGATCGCTTGGCAACCTATAAAGAAAAGATTCAAGCCATTAAAGGAAAAATCAAATCCGCACTTTTTTATCCCATTTCAATTATTGTGGTTGCTTTTGTCATTACCGCAGTAATCATGATTTTTGTAATTCCCGCTTTTAAAGATTTATTCGAAGGATTCGGTGCTGAATTACCTGCCCCGACACTTTTGGTAATGTCTATTTCAGACTTTTTCGTTGCTTATTGGTGGGCCATTTTAGGTATCTTGGGTGGCGGAATTTATGCTTTCCTCTATACTTGGAAACGCTCTATTCCAATGCAACGCGTTATGGATCGGCTGATGCTTAAGTTACCTATCTTTGGAGAGGTGATTCGTAAGGCCACGATTGCACGTTGGTCACGTACACTTTCAACCATGTTTGCTGCAGGTGTTCCTTTAGTAGAGTCACTGGATTCTGTTGCAGGCGCAGCGGGAAATTATATTTATTATGAAGCGACCAAGAATATTCAAACTGAAGTCAGTACAGGTAATAGCTTAATGTCTTCCATGGCCAACACAAATGTATTCCCCAGTATGGTGGTACAAATGGTTGCCATTGGCGAAGAATCGGGTTCACTTGATGCCATGTTAGGTAAAGTTGCTGATTTCTATGAAGCGGAAGTGGATGATGCGGTTGCCGCACTTTCAAGCCTGATGGAACCGGTGATAATGGTCGTATTGGGAACACTGATTGGTGGTATGGTCGTTGCAATGTATTTACCGATCTTTAAAATGGGCATGGTTGTTAGTTAAACTCGACTTTAAGAATCTTTTTTACTAAGATATTTGCCATGTCATTCATATCCATATTGCAAGATACACCTTATTTTTTTATTTTATTTATTACGATCATCGGCTTAATGATTGGTAGTTTTCTAAATGTTGTGATATATCGCTTGCCTGAAATGATGAAAAGAAACTGGCTGCAGCAATGTGCGGAATTACATGGTGAAGCCATTGAATCACAGGCTACATTTAATCTCATTACTCCCCGCTCAGCATGCATTCATTGCGGACATAAAATAACCGCGTTAGAGAATATTCCAATTATTAGCTATCTTGCTTTACGAGGACGCTGTTTTCAATGTCAAACACACATTTCTTTACGTTATCCTGCCGTAGAAGCAATAACAGCTTTCATGAGTGGTTTTGTTGCATGGTATTTTGGTTTTGGCGTTATTACGATTGCGACATTAATTTTTGTATGGGCATTAATTGCCTTAGCTGTCATTGATCTTAATACGCAGTTGTTACCCGATGATATAACATTACCATTGCTATGGCTGGGTTTGCTTGTCAATATGGGAAGCAATGGTTTTACTGATATTCATTCTGCGATTATTGGTGCTGTAGCAGGTTATTTGTCTTTGTGGTTGATTTACTGGGGCTTTAAACTAATCACAGGAAAAGAAGGTATGGGGTATGGCGATTTTAAATTGCTATCTGCAATTGGTGCATGGCTGGGGTGGAGTATGCTTCCACTGGTCATTATTTTCTCCTCACTGGTCGGTGCGAGTGTTGGTATAGGATTAATAATTGCCGCTAAGCTCAAAAAGAATATTCCTATCCCATTTGGCCCGTACCTGGTAGGTGGAGCACTCATTGCCTTATTCTGGGGTGAGAAACTGAATCATGCTTATTTCGGCTTATTTTGATTAATGACTTTTGTCGTTGGGCTAACCGGGGGAATTGGTTGCGGAAAATCAAGCACCAGCCAAATCTTCTCTGATTTAGAGATTGATGTTATCGATACGGATGTCATTTCCCGGGAATTAACCCAGTCAGGTGGATCGGCAATTCAAATGATACAAAACACATTCGGAGATGTTTTCATAACTGCTGATGGCGCTCTGGATAGAAATAAAATGCGTAACCTGATCTTCTCATGCGGTGATGCGCGACTCAAGCTTGAGGAAATCATGCATCCATTGATTCTTGAAGAGACGCTTTTGCAAGCTAAACAAACCCACTCTCCCTATATCATTATCGTTATTCCGTTGCTGTTTGAAACGAACGACTATGACAATATCGTTCAGCGTACTGTGGTCGTTGATTGCGATGAACAGCAACAACTTTCACGCACTATGACACGCAGCCATTTGTCGGGAGAAAAGGTGAAAGCTATCATGGTAACTCAACTCTCACGAGAAGCCCGTTTAAAGAAAGCAGATGATGTTATTATTAATAACCAAGATATTGAGCATCTCAGAATGCAGGCACTCCAGCTACATTACAAATATCTGATACTTTCAGAAAAAAACCAGATATTAGGGTTTAAAAGCTAGAGCTCATTTAAAAATTTAATTTTTATTTGTGAAATGATCTTGCTTAAGGCAAGATTCCAATCTTCCTCTTCCTTGTGAATGCCTACCTATTGTGATTTGTTACGAACACCCATTGAATGAGCGTATCCGCACTTTGCTACGATTAGAAGATCTATTTAATAAAATCGATTTCTTTTCAACCAAAGACACAGCTACTGAACATCATGCTGCACTCACAGCATTGTTCGAGGTTCTTGAGATCACCAGCCGCGCAGATATTAAATCGGATTTATTACAAGAACTGGAAAGACAAAAGCAAATACTTGAGATGCTGCGGAAAAACCCAAATGTCTCTGAAACAGTGCTTGATACTGTACTCAATAATATTAAAATCACTTTTAGAGAAATGCTGGATTTGCCTGGAAAGGTGGGTGAACATTTACGCGAAAACGAATGGCTAATGGCAATCAAACAACGCATCGGAATTCCAGGTGGTTGTTGTGTCTTCGATTTACCATCCTATCATTATTGGTTAAATGTAGATCCCGCTTGCCGACATAGCGATTTTTATGAGTGGCTAGCGCCATTTCAACCGGTACGTAATGCATTTGGAATTGTGCTCTACTTACTAAGAAAAAGTGGAAGAACTCTGCAAGCTGTTGCAAGTCAGGGTGTTTTCCAACAAGTCGGATCAGAGTATACAGCTCATATGTTAAGACTTAATTTGCGTGATGATTTACCCTGTGTGCCTGAAATTAGTGCTAACAAATATGCATTGAATATTCGTTTTATTCCTTCTCAATCAGGACAGAAAAATAAGATCTACGAAGGTGATGTTACATTCGAACTCACCTTCTGTAATCTTTAAGTAGTCCGCTCTGAATAATCCATAACGATATGATTTTATGTAATGAATAGATAATTGAGCGGTTAAATTCACCAGTTCTTGGTAAACTTGCAGCAATTTCCTGCAAATTTAGCGAGAGTTACATGGGACCAAAACCGCGCACGCCAGAGAACAATGACTTATTTCGCCAACGGTTGGATGAACTGGTCAACCTGAGTCATCCC
>WBZX01000768.1_pt1 | contig 27209 bp, 22 predicted proteins | sample 5204211 | NCBI WGS metagenome assembly WBZX01 (sample SAMN12344362, study PRJNA552823) | activated sludge metagenome | biome: Activated sludge suspended growth; feature: Nitrification reactor; material: Wastewater; isolation source: activated sludge from nitrification reactor of wastewater... | reverse complement strand
CCATGCCCCCGCCCGCTTCCACGCCGGTGTGCCTGGTGCCGTTGGCATTCTGAAACGTGCCGGTATTGTTGATGTTAGAGGCCAGGATTTCCTTCTGCATTTCAAGATTGTAGACCGTCACGTCCCAGGTGTACCGCTTATCCGCGGACGTACCCCGATGTCCCAATTCCAACTGCCAGGCTCGTTGCGCATCCAGATTCAAAAACCCGGTGTTCGCGGAGCCGTTGGCGTTGATCGCCGAGAGCAGTTCGACGTTGAGCGGCGCTTCGTACGACCGGCTGGCGTTGAAGTACAGTTGCGATGTCGGCGTCGTGCGATAGACAAACCCCACCTTCGGACTGATCGCCCCGAAATGCTGCAGCGGCTTCTGCGTGCCGCTCGGCGTGGAAGGGGTATTCGGATTGAACGGATTTCCTGCCGGCCCGAAGTTGTCCACCGTGGCCTCGCGCCCCGTATAGTCCCATCGTCCGCCGATCACAATCGTGAAGTCCTTCGTCGCATCGAACGCATCTTCGGCGTAGGCGCCGAAATACGTGGTCTTCGCCGTGTAGTTTTGCGTCATGGCGCCGATGTTGCCGTTGATATTGACGAATCGTTGCTGACGCTGATTCCCGTACCGCGGCTGAAACCCCGCGACGAACGAGTTATTCTTTCCGAACAGCGAATTGGAATTCACATACCGGAACTCACCGCCGACATTGTTGTTTTCCTGCCGGATCGTTTGGAAAATCGGATGGTCGACGAACTGGTTCGAGAAATAGGGAATGATCTCGAAGAACTGATTCGGCGCGAACTCGTTATGGTACGCGATACCGATACGCTGCAGCGTATAGTATCGCCCCCAGTTACACGCCTGATTACTCGACACACAGGCAAAAAACGGCGGCGCCCCGGCAGGACTCTGCCCGCCGGTTTGCTGCCGGTTGGAAAACAACTGCTGGTTGGTGAGCGAACCGGGGATCCGCTCCGCAACGTTGGCCTGCAGGAAATACGCGCGGATTTCCTGATGGTTGCCGAGTTGCAGACCGATGTTCGCATTGATGCGCTCGCGGGCCTGCTGACTGTTGTCCTGGAACCCGTCCTGGCGATTGCCGGACACGCTGATGTAATAGTCCATCGTGGCGCTCATGCTGCCCACCTGGAACGGCTGCAACACCTTACCGCTGGACACCTGGCCACTCACCATCCCGAAACTACCGCCGAGCATGCGCATCTGCAAAGTCGAGGCGCTGTACCCCGTGCGGGGCACGAAGTTGATCGCGCCCCCGATGCTGTTGGCGCCATAGCGCAAGGCATTGGCGCCTTTGTAGACCTCGATGCGCTCGTAGGCCAGGAGGTCGATCGATTCAAAGTCGGAAAATCCGTCGGCATCTCCGAAGAAAATGCCGTTGATCAGAATATTGATTCCGCGATGATGAAAATTATTGCGTAAGGATGTGCCACGAATCTGAAACTGTCCTTCGTCGGCCCCGAACCGCGACTGAAAGCGCACCCCGGGAGCGAACTGCAAGACGTCTTGCAAATTTAACGCGCGCGATTCGGTAATCTCCTTTTCCTGGATGAGAATGTTGCTGCCCGGACGACGCGCAAATTCCTTCTTCACGTCCTCGATGTTTTCGATCCGTTTGCCGCTGACTTCCACCGGTTCGACCGCCACAATCGGCGTGTCTTGTTCCTGCGGTTCTTCAGCCGCGCGTACTGCAGGCGGCTGCGTGCCGCCCCACCACACCACTGCTCCAAGCCCCATTGCCACGATGCCGACACGATGACTCCGCTTCATGCCCGTGTTTCCGATCTACCCAGACCATTGATGACCATGAATAATGACGCGATGCCGGTTGGGTGCACCACGTACTAATGACCCCGCTGACCCGCTGCCGACCAAGCAGCGTCCTTCATCACGGCGCCGTCGAGCGGCACGCCCTGCTTGAACCGTGTACGAATCGCCCGCACCTGCTCAAAATCCTCCAGGGGATTCCCTGCCAGGGCGAGAAAACTCGTTTCATATCCTTCGGCAAACTTTCCGATGCGGCGATCGGGGAAAATGGCTGCCGGCGTCGCCTCACACCACATCTTGAGCAACGTGCGATTGTCGAACAGGTGCAACGTGCGTAAATGCTGCACCTCGGCGAGCGACGTCTCTGCATGGTCGCTGCCGATCAACAATGTCACCCCTGCGCGCTGCAGCAAGTGAAGGTTGTCCCGCAGCACATCAGAGGCTGGCTCAGCGGCCGACGAATGGTGTTTCATCTCCGGGCTGAGCCCATGCCCGGCGTGATGGCCATGCTGGTGAGACCCTCCGATGGTCGGCATAGCCTGCCCCGCCACACTCGTCGTGACGACTTGTACTTTGTGGGCCGCAGCCAGACGCGCGTCATCCTCCGTCAACCGGGCACGTCCGGCGCCGTCCGGCCCCTGAAGCAGCCAGCCAGGCACATGCGCCAATTCATCGACGCCCGCGTGCACCGCCTGCCTGAAATCGACCGCCGTTTCGACGTGCGCCGTCACTCGAAGCCCGGCCGCATGCGCCCGCGCCACAATGCCCGGCACCAATGCGGGATGGAGGCCCTGTCTGTGTTGGCCAGGCAGGGCCGCTGCGGACTCTCCATCGTCTTCAGCATGCACTAGATAGACTTTGAGAAAATCCGGGCGTCCGCTCAGGATCACCGGCCACTTGGCCTCCACCTCGGCCTCTGTATCGACCACGATATACGACCGGTTTTCGAACCATCCCCGTGCGATCGGCCCGACCGCCGGCTCATACCGTCCAACGCGTAACACGTCTTCATACAAGGCTGCGGGATGCCCCCCGCGCCCCGTGAGGCCGGCATGGGCAAAGGTCGCATCGATACTCGTCGGCACGTTGACGGCCTGCCGGATCTGCAAGGCGAAGTCCCGTACGTCATTGGGGTTCTTCACATAGAACACCCCGTCCTGCAGATACCGCTGCGCAACCGCCGCCACATTCCACGGCCCTTCGACGTTATGGTTGTGCGCTTCACCAAACGGGGGAACCATGTACAGACCGGAGAGATCCACGGTCTGCACCGGCCCGGACGGAAGCCGTTTCGTCAGGCGTCCATGGACGGAATACCAGGTATCCGGCTGAAACCCTTCTCCATCGAACCATCGACCGTTGATGAAGGCATAGGGCTCAGCCGATGAGCCTGGACTGGCCGCGCCTCCCGCACACCCGGACACCAGTGCAAGCAGCATCGACACGGCCACGCTCCACATGAGGCTCATGGCGCGCGTGCGACGCACGACGAACGGCCAGCCCGCCGTCCGTGGCTCCGTCGCCTTGTCCGTCATAGACTGAGATTCATTTCATGCGTCTTGTTGCTTTGGACCAGACGATCCAGTGACGCGCGAAACACCCGCAGGCTGCCCCGGCCGATCTTGGTGCCTTCCAACCGGCCGTCTTCCACCCAGCGATAGATGGTCCACCGGCTTACCGCCAACACATCTGCCGCTTCCCCGACGCGCAAGAGTTGCTTGTTCATGGCAATCTCCTTTGAAGTACATGCGTGAGCGACACCGCCGTTCGACGTCGCTCACGCCACGTGGTTAAAACAACCCGAGGGTCACCCCGGCATAAAATGATCGGCCATATCCGGCAAAGAACAATGTCTTGTTCGCATCCGCTGTGCTGTCGGCCACCACATTGCCGGAAGCCGCATATTTCTTGTCCGCAATATTGTCGACCTCGGCAAAAAACTTCGCGAACCGGATCCACTTGTTGTTGTGGAATTCGAAATTCTTATGGATATTCAGGTTGGCGATCACAAAGGACGGAATACCCACCGTGTTGTTGTTGTTCAGGAAATAACTGTTCATATAGTTGACTTCCATCCAACCGCCCCAACCGCTGGCGGCATGATCATACGACTCTTTGAAGTTGAAGGTGTCGGTCGGCACGTTCGGCACCACCTTGCCGTCTCTCACGAATGCCGTTGGGATTCCACCGGAGAGAAACCGGTCGCTGAAGTTGATGTACTTCGCATCGATGTGCGTGTACGCGCCGGAGAACCGCAATCCGTCCAACGGTCGCCAGTCATAGAACAACTCAATGCCCCGATATTGCGACGAGTCCGCATTGATCGCCGCCTGACCGCCGGTATTGGACACGACCTGCGTGATGATTTCGTCTTTGACGAACGTGACGAAGCCGACTAATTGCACGGTCAAGGTCTTGTGCAGCCGGGACTCGGTGCCGAGTTCGACGTTGAGGTTTTTCTGCGGCTTCAGATCGAAGTTGGTTCCGGCAAGACCCGTAAACGGATTGGTCAACAGATTGCCGAATCCCGGAATGGCATACCCGGTGGAGGCGCGTACCCAGTGGCGATACCCGTCGGCCGGCTTCCAGCTGATCGACATTTCCGGCGCCCAGTTGCTGAAGCTCCGTTCCGCTCCGGACCGACCACTCACCGCCCCGGCGGTGTAGTTGATCGTCTGTACGCTCAACTGCGATTGCTCGAACCCGAGACCTGCGGCCAGGGTCCACTTTGGAAGGAATTCCAATTCTTCCCGAAACCGGCCGCCGATGTTCCGGATGGTGCCGCGGCTATTCTGCGCCAGCGTCCCGCGCGTCCCGAAGAAATCCTGGAGGTTATTGAAAGTCTGTCCTTCCTGCTCCATCTGGTTCACAAAAAATCCGACGTAGCTCCGCAATGGCATATCAAGCAGCCGCCCGTCGTGACGCAGATCGGTGTAGTGCTTGTAGTTCGGATTCACGTTGTCGCTGATCTGTGTGAAGGTCTGGTTGATGTCCTTCACATCGTAGTCGGCTTCCATGGTCAACACCGTATTGGCATCGATCTGTCGCTCGTACATACCGCCGATGATGTTCCGCCGATCCAAGCGGCGCTGCCCCAGGAGCACGGCATTCGTGGCATTGTTGATGCCGCCGGCTTGACGGTGGTCGGCATCGAACTGCGAGAGCGTCAACCGAGTCGGCACCCTGGAATCCAGCCAGTTCGTAATCGCCTTGAAATAGAGATTCTGTTTGTCGTCTACCTTCACGCGAAAATTGAAATTCATCGTTTGCGTGCTGTAGTCGCTATGACGAATGAATCCGTCTTCGGACACGTGACTGCCGAACAGCGAGATGTCGACATTGTCGAACTGCTGGCCGACGGCGAATCCGTATTTCTGGTAGCCGTACGAACCCCCGCTAATGAAACTCTCCATGCCGTTGATGTCGCTTCCGCGCCTGGTCCGGAAGTGCACCATGCCACCGAGCGCATAGTTGTCGTAGAGCGATGAGGACGCGCCGCGCGTCACTTCCACGCTGCGCATGAACCAGGGGTCGTGGATATCCAAACGGGACAATCCGTCCGATTGTGTCTGGATAAAGCCGTCCTCATACATCTTGAGTTCACGAACCGCAAAGGAGGTTTTGACGCCGGAGCCACGGATCGAAATACTGAAATCTCTCGGCCCGTTGGCCTGGCGCAGGACTACGCCGGGCAAAGATTCCATGGATTCGCGAAGCGTTCTCGTCGGCTGCGACTCGGTTTCCGACTGCTCGGTGGCGGAAAGCGTGATGCCCTCCGGACGCCGTTGAACCCGATTGCTGACGATGCTGACGTCTGCCAGGTCGATTTGTGGAATCGCCGCGGCCGCCTGTTCTTCAGCTGATGGTTGCTGTACCACTGACGGCGGCACCGGCACAGCGATCGCGCCGCTCCCGGGCGATTGCTGGAGCTCCTCAAGTTCGTGGAGAATTTTCTGCAACTGATCGCGCAGATCGCGTTCACGGGCGCTTTTTTCCACAACGACGCCGGCCGCGGTGTCCTCTTGCGCATACGAGGCATCGACGGTCACCGGCACGATCGCCAACAAGGCACAACATAAAACGGCATGAAGTCTGAATGAATCACGGCGGGCCCACATACACATCCTCCCGGCACAACGGTGCACACGACAGCAGAGATGAACCCTTCCCGCCCCTGTCGGAACGGACGAGAAGAGAAGCTAGACGATCTAGCGCTATGAAAAGGGTTACGCCTGAACAGGCGGCGCGCGCGAGGCAGTGCGGAAACCGCCCCCGCTTGCGATGATGGAATGGCTGTTCTCGACAAAGAGCGTTGCCACAACAAACGGTTGCAGGAACAACGCGACGGGCCCCGCATCCGAGGTCGGATTCGCCTGACAGGCCCAGGCACAGAAGCTGGAATGAGACACCGTTCCGCCATGGTGGTGGGCGGCCGGTTTCGGATCGGCATGATCGAACACGCAAGCCACAGAAAAGACGGCTAGCACCAGATAGAGGCCGGCGAGCACGGCCGCCAGGCCAATGGAGGGTTTCGTGAGACGCATCATGGCATCAGACTCTGAATGGCCTGTACGGCCTTCGGCGTGTCCCACTCGCGGGGCCCGACGGCACGCCCGACCAATGCCCCCTGCCGATCGATGAACACGGTCGTCGGCAAGGCCCGCACGAGATAGGCTTGGGACACGGCTTGATCTTCATCGAATAACACGGGTACCTGCACATGGAGATGAGCGAGAAAATGCTTGATGCCCTCACGCTGCAAATCCGTCGTGACGGTGAGCAGCGCGAACCGTTCGGGATCCAGCTGTTGCCGCAATCGCTCGAAGGCCGGCATCTCTTCTTTGCAGGGCCCGCACCAGGTGGCCCAGAAGTTCACCACAACACCCTTCCCCTTGAGGTCCGCGAGCTGAACCGGGCGGCCGTCTAACGACTGCAGGTCAAACGCCATTGCCGCAGTCCCCGGCGCAACCCGTGCGATTTTCAACGTGCTGAAGGGATCTTCGGCCCATACCGGAGAGGCCGTCGTGGCGAATGCAACGGCCAGAAACAATCCCTTGAATAATCCCGCCAGGCTCATCGTTTTACCCAGAAACCCGCCGTTACCGTGCCGGCTCTGCGGCCACCTTGGTCGACGGGACCGTGACGGTCTGCAGGACCACCTTGTGTCCGGGCATTCCATGCTCCATCCAGGCCATGGCAAAGACCCCCTGCCGATTGACCGCAACCACCGGGGTCTGGCTTTTTTTCTCGTTCACTTTGCGCGGGGCCGTAAAGGTGACGCCGCGATCGGTGGAGACGCTCATCACCACATCCCGTTTGACCGGGGCTTGCTCCTCCCACACCACGACGATTCGCCCTTCCGGATCGACGGCAAGTTGCGGATGATCCGGAAACGTGTTCTTCGAGAGGTTTAACTTCCGCTTCTCAGAAAAACTTTTCCCTCGATCGTCCGAATGCGCAATGTAGACGGCGGGAATTTCGTCCGTCCCCTCGGTGTACCAGACCACGTAGAGGCGCCCCTGTCGGTCGACACCCATCGAGGCGGGGCGATGCGGGCAGGCCGGGAACACCCATTGATCATGACCCACAATCACCGGGGACTCGAAAGTGTCTCCGTGATCCGTCGAGCGGGCCACAACCGTCTCACGCACATTCCCTTCGAAAATTTTTCTCCAAGCTACGTACACCATGCCTTCCGGACCGCTGGTGACCGCCGTACGGCAGCAGACACAGGTTCCCTCGTCTACCTTGATATTCTTCGTGACCGTCGCGCCTGCATCCAACGACCGCGCCACATAGGTGCCCGGATCTTTTTTGCCTTCGCGCCCATCGATCCAGGACAGGTGCAAGCGGCCCTCCGCATCACGGTGCAACGCATCGAAGGTATGTTGAATCACGCCGGGATCGTCGTTGACCGCGATCGACGGCTGGAAACTTCTGCCTCCGTCCGTGGAACGGCTGAGGCGCAACTCCGTCGCAAACGGCTGTTGGGGGGTGGCTTTCGGATGCGCCAATCCCCAGGTGACGAACACGTCGTTGTCCGCAACCGTCAGCGCCGGCGCTTCCTGTCGCCAGTACGGGATTTCTTCGGGGCGATTGATCCGCACCGGCGATCCCATCGGCCCGCCGGGCGCTGTGCTGCGCGCATACAATACCGAGCGCACATCCTTGTCCTCTTCCATCCAGGCCAGGGAGATGGTCCCGGCGTCATCGATTTGCACCGATGGCCCGACCAGACTCTTCACCTTGTGCTCCGTCACAAACTTTTGTCCGAGCTCAAAGGGCCCCGCTTGCTCAGCCTGCACAGCGACAACCGGGACTGCCAGCGCAAGACCCAGGGCCACCAGACCGCGAAGGCTTTTGTTAGACCGTACCATCAGTGCCCCTTCCTTCCCGCGCTTATTTCCCGGATCCTCGAATCGAGAGATCGACGGCTCGCCCCCCAGGTCCCGGAGAGACCGCCACCCCCGGCACCGACTCCAAGGATTCTTTCAGCGTCCGAGTAGGCTGCTCGCTCAGTTCAGACCGTGGCACAGACGATCGGCTCACACCATCCGGCTGCTGCTTCAACTGGCGCAATTCTCGCTGAAGGCGATCGCGCTGCCGCTCAAGCTCTTCAATTCGCTGAGACCGCGCAGAATCGGAACCGCCGCCCGACCCCTCTGCGGCCCATAGGCAGCCCGCGGCCATGCAGGCGGCGGCGACAATCCCCGCACAGACACCAATCGGGGAAACGAGAGATCGTAAACCGTGCATGCCTCTCTCCATGATTCAGTGACTGACTTCTCGAAAAGCGCTACCGGTTCAAACTGTAACTGACCGGCAGGTGCAGCACGACCATCGGCGCGGTCAGCTCATGTTTCATATGCAGGGGGCAGGCGCGGCGCACCGCTTCCATTGCCGCCTGATCCAACGACTCGTGCCCGGAACTTTTCACCACTTCGACATCTTTCAGTTGGCCATCGTTGCGGATGGAGACCTTCAGGACGACTTTGCCTTCCCAGCCATTCAGCCGCGCGGTGCTGGGATAGTGCCTCAACTCAATGATGCGCCGATGGAGCGAATCGGCCAACCAGCCGTAATCGGCCTTGGCGGCAGGCCGCGAAACGGCGGCCTGGGCCACCACTTGATGCTCACGCAACGTAGAGGGGTCAGGCTCGGTCACCGCGGCGACCGGCGCAGTCGGGACCACCACCGCCTCAACAGGCGCCGGGGGCGCCGGCACGGGCTCACTGACGGCGGCAGCCACCGGCGGGGAAGGAGGCGCTGCGACGGCTTCGACTGCCGGGGCGCGGTGCTCCACCGGAGCACTGGCCATCACCACCGGCTCTGAGACCGTTTCCACCACCGCCGGCGCACTGACGGTTTGCTGCGCCTGATAGGTCTGGGCCGTGACCGGCGCCGCCTCCGTGACCTGCTGCGCCACTACCGGCGCCACTTCACGCTGCACTTCGGCCGGCGCGGCCGCTTGCACAACCGGCTCCGTCTTCACAACCTCCTGCGGTTCAATGGCTTTCGCCTGCATCTGCACCATTTCCTGCTTCGGCTGCACCTGTTCTTGCGGACGCACCGTTTCAACTACAGGCTGCACCTCACGTTGAACCGCCTGCGGCAGGACTCTGGTTTCCACCTGACGCTGAACCGGTTGAGGAGGCGGTTCCACGGCTCGCACCGGCTGAGGCCGAGGCTTCACCGGAGTCGGCGCCGGCGGTTGGACCTGCGGCGTGGGAGCCGGTTCTTGCTGACGTACCACCTCGCGAGGAGCTTCGACCATGGCCACGTCCCATGTGAACGGCTCGTGTTCCACCGTGACGGTCATCTTCGGCAGGAGACCAAACGCCACCAGCGCAAGGCAGGCGTGAAATACCAGCGACGCCCCCCAGCCTGTGACGGATTGGTGTGTGTGCCTTGAATGCCCGACGAAGACGTTGTCCATGGAAACGGCCCCTTTCGACACGATGCGTTCCAGATTTACTTAAACACCACTTTGGAGAGTGAACCGATCGGGACTTCAACCTGCCCGAAATCAGATTCGCCCTTGAAGCTGCCATTCGCCACGGCGGGGACGAACTCCCCGCTCTTGCCGTTGGCCAGGGTGACGGTCATGGCCGGCGCGGCCTTGTCGGCACCCGGCTTCAACTCGATCTGCTTGATCTGATCGAACTTAATATTGACCGTCGCCGTACCGCGCTTGGAAGGCAGGTGGCGCAGCTCATGAGGGACGAACGAGGTCTCACTCATTTTTTCTTCCCAGTAGAAAATGCCGTTCTTCAGCTCGGTCTCGACGCCTTGCGCATCGGTCACCGCAATGGTAAATGCCTTTTCCGCCTTCGTATCGGCGGCGGAAACCGCGGGGGCCGAAACCAACAACGCCAGCCCGGCAAGCCCGCACCCACCCACACGGAACACCCACTGCTTCACCTGCATCTTCATGACTCCTTCACAACGTCACGAGGGAATTGACGCCCGCCGTTTCTGTCCGTTTACGGGATGGCCACGTCGCGAGTCACGATCCCGACGGAAGGATCCCTTGCGGAGCGGCCATCGATAGTAAGAATGCATCCACAGCATGCGAGAGACCTCGCTTACCTGTTCGATTCAGGCTCCGCAACTCGCAGTCGTGGAGCAAGACTATGCACACTCAAGAGGCTGGAATTAGAGAGATACAGGAGGAGCGCGCGACTGACAGAGGGCGGAGACCTGGGGGAGAAGGACCAAACCGGAAAGGAACGCCGCATCGCCGGAGAGCGCCAGCACATGGGTCGCATGAACCGGGGTGACCACATGCACGCCGGCCGTGGCGCACATCCAGGCGCAGATGCCGGAGCCGTGCATCCCGGCATCGTGGTGCGCGGCATGCTGAAGCTCGTGCGCGACTGCGCTGCCCGTCGTCACCGCCAAGAGGGCAATGACGGCGAAGACGACCACCCAGACGATGCTATGAACGCGGGAACGACGCATAGAGAAAGTACCCAAACCTGGCGCGCATGCTAGCAAACTCGCCGAGGGAGCGTCAACGCAACTTTTCGCCTTGTGCAGTCGTAACGACTACGGCCCGCCGACACCGATGATACGCTCCACGCGCTCATCGCGCCCGCCCAGGTCACGATACCGGCGGTATTGCGCCAGGGCCCGCCCCATATCCTTCCGATGGAGTTCGTAAAACACCCCGAGATTGTAATGGGCTTCCGCCGAATTGGGCTTGAGCTCCACCGCCCGTTCATGCTCTCGCTCGGCCTCCTCCAGCCGGTTCAAGCTGGTGTAGACCATACCCAAGTTCAAGTGGGCTTCGGCATACTCCGGACGATACCGGATCACCTCGAGAAACTCGCGCTCGGCTTCGGCCAGCAATCCCTGGCTCCGATAGACAAATCCAAGATTGTAATGGGCATCGACGAGATCGGCTTTCACCGCAATGGCTTCCTTGAACGCGGCAGCCGCGGCATTCAGGTCATTGCCCCGTTCAGCCAGACGCCCGAGGAGATACCAGGCGTTGGCATGTCCGGGATTGGCTTGCGTAAGACGGGATAAATAGTCGCGGGCCAGCTTGAGATCGCCCTGGCTGTCGGAAAGACTGGCCAGGTGATACAAGGCCTCAGCGTGGTCCGGCCGCATGCGAAGGAGGGATTGGTACATTTTGACGGCATTCGCGCGGTCATGCCGTTCTTCGTAGAGCCGCGCTAAATCCAGATGCGCTTCTTCATTGCCCGGCGCGATGTCCAGCACCTGGCGCAGCACCTGTTCCGCGTCGTTCCCCCGCCCCTGGGCCAGATACACGTCGGCAAGATCGTTGAGAATCTCGGCCGACGGCGCACTCAGTTTGAGCGACTGTTTGTACGCTTGAACGGCCTCATCGGGATTGCGCTTGCTTTGAAAATAGACCAGCCCCAGCACATGGTACGCCTCGGCCAATTTAGGATTTTGCGCGAGCGCTTTCTTCAGGGCGTCGATGGCGCCGTCGGCATTGCCTTCGCGAAAGAGGGCGACTCCCCGTTCATAGCTGCGCCGCGCCGATTCCGACGAAGGACTCGCGACGGCGGAGGAGTCGGCCATAGCGGTGAGGAACACGGCCAGGCACAAGAGTGGAAGGCTCGTGAGGAGGTGACGCGAACAGCGGGCCCCTTGGCGCATCGAAATCCGCAATGGCATCCGTGGATAACGTCGCCGAAAGAGTCGGCGAGGTGGTGCGCCCACTATAGATCTCAGTGCCTCCGAAAGCAACGACGCGGACCGCATCGCAGGCGTTCATCGCGAAGCAGTTGAGACCGTCGCCCCTGTTTCTGTAGGATTCGATTGTGGATTCCTGTATACTCCGCCGCCGAGCCTATGCCCATAAGGCGAGCTTTGCCCGTGGCGGGCTCGTGAGAATGAAGGTACGTCTGCATGCTGACTCAAGTCCTGAACATCATATTCGGCAGTAAAAACGATCGTGAGATCAAGGCATTGCGCCCGATTGTCGAGCGGATCAACGGGCTCGAAGCAAGCCTCACCCCCTTGTCCGATCAGGCCCTCGCCGAGAAAACGCAAGAATTCAAACAGCGTCTCCAGGATGGGGAAACGATCGACGACATTCTGCCCGAGGCGTTTGCCGTCTGCCGCGAAATGTCCCGACGCCGGCTCAATATGCGGCACTTCGACGTGCAGCTCATCGGCGGCATGATCCTGAACAAGGGCCGGATCGCCGAAATGAAAACCGGTGAAGGCAAGACCCTGGTCGCCACCCTTCCACTGTATCTCAATGCGCTGGAAGGGAAGGGCGCCCACCTGGTCACGGTCAACGACTACCTGGCGAAACGCGACGCTTCCTGGATGGCCCAGCTCTATCATGCGCTCGGCCTGACCGTCGGCATCATCCAGCACGATGCGTCCTTTCTGTATGATCCGACCTACGAGGCGGCGGACAAACGCCTTCAGCATCTTCGCCCCTGCAGCCGGCATGAAGCGTATCGTGCGGAAATCACCTACGGCACCAACAACGAATATGGCTTCGACTACCTGCGCGACAATCTGATCGTCAGCGATTTGAGCCAGTGCGTCCAGCGCCCGCTCCACTTCGCCATTGTCGACGAAGTGGACAGCATTCTGATCGACGAAGCGCGCACGCCCTTGATCATTTCCGGCCCGACGGATCAAACCACGGACCTTTACTACCGCATTAATTCGATCATTCCGCAGCTCAAACCGGAGCACGACTTTACGATCGAAGAAAAAACCAAAACCGCCTCGCTCACGGAAGAAGGCAACGTCCGGGTGGAGAAACTGCTGGGCGTGGACAACCTCTACGACCTGCAGCACATGGATCTGGTGCACCACGTCGTCAAGGCGCTGCAGGCCTATGCGCTCTACAAGCGTGATGTGGACTATGTCGTGAAAGACGGCGAAGTCATCATCGTCGACGAGTTTACCGGTCGCTTGATGCCGGGCCGCCGCTGGAGCGACGGGCTGCACCAGGCTGTAGAAGCCAAAGAAGGCGTCAAGATCGCCAACGAGAACCAGACCCTGGCCTCCGTCACCTTCCAGAACTATTTCCGCATGTACAAGAAACTGGCGGGCATGACCGGCACCGCCGACACGGAAGCGGGCGAGTTTGCCAAGATTTACAATCTGGACGTCAACGTCGTTCCGACCAACCGGTCCATGATCCGCAAAGACTACGCCGACGTCGTCTTCCGCACGGAAAAAGAAAAGTTTACGGCCATCGTCGAGGAAATCAAAGACTGCCACGAACGCGGACAACCGGTCCTGGTCGGCACCATTTCCATCGAAAAATCTGAACGTCTGGCGGGCTACTTAAGCCGCAATGGCATCAAGCACAACGTGTTGAATGCCAAGTTCCACGAGAAGGAAGCGGAGATCATTGCGCAAGCCGGCCGGAAAGGCGCCGTCACCATCGCCACCAATATGGCCGGCCGCGGAACGGACATTCTCCTGGGCGGCAACGCCGACTTCCTCTTCAAACGGATTCTCTATCAGGACGACACGTTGACGGACGCGCGGAAGCAGGAAATTTTCGACGAGATCAAGGCCGATTGCGAGACAGACAAGCAGGCCGTGGTGGCGGCGGGAGGCTTGCACATCCTCGGGACCGAGCGGCATGAAAGCCGCCGCATCGACAACCAGCTCCGTGGTCGGGCCGGCCGTCAAGGCGATCCGGGCTCCTCGCGGTTCTACCTGTCGCTTGAAGACGATCTCATGCGGATCTTCGCCTCCGAACGTGTCTCGCAGATGATGCTCAAGCTCGGGATGGAAGAAGGCGTGCCGATCGAACATGGCATGGTCACGCGCGCCATCGCGAACGCGCAGAAGAAAGTCGAGGCGCATAACTTCGAAGTCCGCAAACAGCTCCTCGAATACGACGATGTCATGAACAAGCAGCGGGAAGTGATCTACCAGCACCGGCACGCCGTGCTGGCGGGCGAACACATCCAGCAAGACATTCACGACATGATGAAGGATCTGGTGAATGCCTTCGTCGAGACCTACTGTCCGGTCGATCAATACCAGGAAGAGTGGGATTACAACGGTCTGGGGGAAGCGCTGCAGGGACAATTCGCCATCGACATCACGCAGGGCAAAGGCAGCGTCGCCGATCACTTCAAGGATGTCGGCCGTGACGCGATGATCGAGGAAATTCAGACCCAGGTCCGGAAGGCCTACGATCACAAAGAGCAGGAACTCGGCTCCGAGCTCATGCGCTACCTGGAAAAAATGCTGCTGCTTCAAGTGATCGACCACCACTGGAAAGATCACCTGTTGGGCATGGATCATTTGCGGGACGGCATCGGCCTGCGCGGGTATGGACAGAAAGATCCGTTGATCGAGTACAAGCGCGAAGGGTTCGACATGTTCTCCTCCATGATGGAGCGCATCAAGTCCGATGTGCTGGAGCGCATGTTCCGCGTGCAAGCCGTGCGAGGCGAACAGCCGCCTCCTCCCGCACCTGAACCGATCCCACCGCCACGCATGGTCCTTAACCGCAGCGACGAACCGGCCACGCAGACCGCCCAAAGCCAGGGCGACAAGACCGGCCGCAACGATCCCTGCCCGTGCGGAAGCGGAAAAAAGTTCAAGAAGTGCCACGGGGCGTAGTCGGGAATTCGTGCCCGCATCGGCGGGACTGAGCCGAAATACACAGTCCGCAAATATCGAAAGACCCGTGTCTCTCCGGGTCTTTTCGCCTTGACTTGCCGCTGAGGCAGCGGCTAATCTAACCCCCTCTTTTCCCTAGAGAATCCGGTAGAAGAGCGGTTTCTTGCGATGGCGCCTGAAACGGCTGTCGACTACCGACAAGGGTGGTGTCACTTTGAGCACTGGGCATCCACAACTCCTGGCGGAAATCAGGGCTGAAATCGCAGCGCGGGGACCTATTTCCTTCGCCCGTTTCATGGAGCTGGCCCTGTATCATCCGCAATACGGCTATTACGTGCGTCCTGTCGAAGATCCGACTCAGGAGCGTATCGGATGGTCGGGTGATTTCTATACGAGTTCCGATGTGCATCCGATTCTCGGGCACGCGCTGGCTAAACAGGCGCAGCAACTCGATGCCTGCCTCGGCCATCCTGATCCGTTCACCGTCGTGGAGATGGGGCCGGGGAAAGGATTGCTGGCGCGGGACTTCCTCACCGCCTGTCAGAACGCTCCGGCGAACCTCAGCGAGCGGCTTCGTTACATTTTGATCGAACGCAGCGCTTCCATGCGCGCGCAACAACATGAGCATGTCGCGCCATGGATCGGCCGGGCCGGTCACGTGGCCTGGCTCGATCGGCTGGAAGATCTTCCGCCGGGCAGCGTCACCGGGCTCTTCTTTTCTAACGAATTGGTGGATGCATTCCCCGTCCATCGCCTGGCCGTGGTTGATGGCCATCCGCAAGAAATTTACGTCGATGTTCGTGACGATGGCTTCACGGAAATCCATCGCCCCCTTTCGGACGAATTGGCGGCGTACTTGCGAGACGGTGGCATCGATCTGCCCGATGGATATCGCACGGAAATCAATCTCCAGGCGGTCCAGTGGATGAAGCAGGTGGCGCAGACCATGGCGCGCGGCCTGGTGATGACGATCGACTACGGGCACACGGCCGAAGACCTCTACGGGCCTGAGCGCAAAAATGGCACCTTCCTCTGCTATTACAGTCAAACCACCTCGGAAGACGCCTACGAGCGGGTCGGCCAGCAGGACATGACGGCGCATGTCGACTTCACCGCCCTGGCGCAAGCGGGCCACGCGACTGGACTCGAGGTGACCGGCTTTACGAATCAAATGAGTTTTCTGATCGGCCTGGGCGCCGAACAATTCCTCGAATCGCTGCAGCCGGAATCGGCGGAGTTTTATGCCGCGATCCACCTCCTGCGACCAGAGGGAATGGGGCGGACGTTTAAAGTGCTGGTGCAACATACGGGCATGGACAAGCCCGACCTGGACGGGTTGAGATTCAAGCCGTTCTTCGGATCGATTTTGGCGGCTCGCTCCGCCGCATAAGGGAAACAGGCAGGACGACACCCAATCGGAACGATCGCCGTTTGACGGTTCACACGTCCTGAACGAACCATGGGCAACGAAGCCGCACCGCTGAACTACATACCGATCCTGATTTTTATCGTGATCGCCTTCGCCTTCGGGGCGGTGCAGATTCTGCTCGGACGTCTTGTCAGGCCGAGCCGGCCGTATCGCGCCAAACTCGCGCCCTATGAAAGCGGCAGCCCCTTGTTCTCCGACGCGAAAGTGCAGTTTCCGATTCGCTATTACATCATCGCGATGTTGTTCGTGATCTTTGATATCGAGATCGTGTTCATGTTTCCCTGGGCCGTGGCATTCAAGAAGCTCGGCTTGGTAGGGTTGGTTGAGATGGTGGTGTTTATCGGCATTCTGATCGTCGGCTTCTGGTATGCCTGGAAAAAAGGGGCGCTCGAATGGGACTGAATGGGATCGATGATGATCGACCTCGTCACCTCCGTTGCTCGCGGAACGCGCGGCCTCGGAAGGCCCTCGTTCGACGCGCGCAGTCGGAGGCGACCAGGCCGCTCGTCCTCCTTCTCGCTAGGAGAAAAGTGAGAGATTTATGAGCTTTTTAGAGCGTCAGCTGGATGCAAATATTCTGACGACGAATCTCGATGCGTTTGTCGGCTGGGCGCGCAAATCGTCCTTGTGGCCGATGACCTTCGGGTTGGCCTGTTGCGCCATCGAAATGATCGCCAGCGTGTCCTCGCGCTATGACATCGATCGATTCGGCGCCGGCGTGTTCCGTGCCTCGCCCCGCCAATCCGATCTCATGATCGTGGCCGGCACGGTCTCCCGCAAGATGGCTCCGGTCATTCGCCGCATTTACGACCAGATGGCTGAGCCGCGGTATGTCATTTCCATGGGTTCCTGCGCGACCTCCGGCAACCACTACAACAGTTATGCCGTGGTACAGGGTGTCGATCAGATTGTCCCCGTCGATGTGTATATTGCCGGGTGCCCGCCTCGACCGGAGGCGTTGATCGACGGACTCTTAAAATTGCAGCAAAAAATTCAACGCGAAAAGATTTTCGTAAAATAGTCCGCGCGCCTCACGATGCAACCGCTGCTTGAACGACTCATGACCACCTTTCCCGACGCCGTACGCGGCGTGGAAGTGGATGCCGCCCGAAACGAAGTGACGGCCCGTGTGGCTGCCGCGCGGATCGTCGACGTCGCGCGCTGGCTGCACGACACGCCGGAAGCGGCGTTCGATCACATCACCGATATCTGCTCGGTCGACTACCCGAACGATACGGAGCGGTTTGAGGTCATTTATCAGCTGTTGTCGCTCGCGCATCGGCGACGCATCAGACTCAAAGCGCGCATCACCGAAGAGCATCCGGAAATCGCCTCCGTGACCGGCATTTGGAAGGGCGCAGATTTCATGGAGCGCGAAGTCTACGACCTGATGGGCATCACGTTCGTGGGGCACCCGGACCTCCGGCGCATTCTCCTGCCGGAAGATTACGGAGAAGGCCATCCGTTGCGAAAGGACTTTCCCGCTGAAGGGCGAGGCTGGCGCAGCGAGTTTCCGTTCATTCCCCGGTTGGATGAGGCGCCTGAAGAACAGTCGGAGGGTGAAATTCCCGAAGCCGAAAAGCAGGTCTATCGGGCGGCTGAACAGCCGAGCGGCACCCGCCGGCGGGAAGAACTCCTGCTGAACATGGGCCCCCAGCATCCCAGCACGCACGGTGTGCTGCGGGTCGTCTTGGAACTGGACGGCGAACGCATCGTGAAAGCCACTCCCGATCTCGGCTATCTCCATCGCGGCGTCGAAAAGCTGGCGGAAGGCCTCCACTACATGCAGGTCATCCCCCACACCGACCGGCTCGATTATGTCTGCGCGATGACGAATAACTACGCGTATGTGCGCGCGGTGGAAAAGCTGCTGGACATCACGGTGCCGGAACGGGCGGAGTATGTCCGTACCATTGTCGCCGAGATGCAGCGCATCGTCGGCCATCTATTCTGGCTCGGCACCCAGGCACTGGATATCGGCGCCATGACCGTCTTTTTCTGGACGTTTCGCGAACGCGAAATCCTCCTCGACATGTTCGAGAAGTTGTGCGGCGCGCGCCTGACGTTGAATTATTACCGCATCGGCGGAGTGGACAGCGATTTTACGCCCGATCTGGTCGCGCGTCTGAAGGCCTTCCTCCACACCTTTCCGGACAAGGTCAATGAGTACAATCAGCTGCTGATGTCCAACCGCATCTGGGTCGGCCGAACGAAAGACATTGCGGTGATCTCGGCCGAAGACGCCATCAATTTCGGCCTCACCGGCCCCACGCTGCGCGGGTCGGGCGTCGATTACGACATCCGCAAATATGAGCCCTACGGCGCCTACGACAAGGTCGAATGGGAAGTGCCTGTCGGCAAACGCGGCGATACGTACGACCGCTACTGGGTCCGCATGGAAGAAATGCGGCAAAGTGCCCGGATCATCGCTCAGTGCCTCGATCAGATGCCGGAAGGCCCGATCATGGCGGATGTGCCGCATGTGATTCCGCCGCCCAAGGCGAACGTCATGCGCGACATGGAGAGCTTGATTCACCACTTTATTATTTTCACCCAGGGTTTCAAGCCGCCGAAGGGCGAAACCTATTGCGGCACCGAAGTCCCGAAAGGCGAGCTCGGATTTTTCCTCGTCAGCGATGGCAGCCCTCGGCCCTATCGGTTGAAGATTCGCGCCCCTTCGTTCATTCACATGGGCGCATTCGACCATATGGCTCGCGGGTATCTGATTTCGGACATCATCACGATCTTCGGCACCTATGACATCGTGATGGGAGAGTGTGATCGATGAGTCGATGAGCCGGATGCCTCCGGTGCTCGCGCAACGCGCGGTCGAAGAAGACCCTCGTGGGACGCGCGCAGTGGGACGCACCCGACTTACACCGCACCGGAACTGAAACCGTGGAGTGAGAGAGATGTTGAAGGAAAAATATCAGGTGGAAATCGACGAGATCCTTTCTCGTTATCCGGTGAAGCGGTCCGCGCTCTTGCCCCTGCTCTATCTGGCGCAGCGCGAAGAGGGCTATGTCACCGAGGCCGCCATGCAGGAAATCGCGGGGATCTTGAAGCTGACCCCGCCGCAAGTGTATGAGACGGCCACGTTTTACACGATGCTGAACCTGAAGCCGGTGGGAAAGTTCCACCTGCAGGTCTGCAAATCCTTGATGTGTGCTCTGGTCGGCTCGGATACGGTCATCGGGTGGATCGGCACGAAGCTCGGCATCAAGCCGGGCGAAACGACCAAGGACAAACTGTTCACCCTTAGTATCGTCGAATGCCTGGCCGCTTGCGGGACGGGGCCGATGATGCAGGTGAATGACGACTATTACGAGCGCTTGACGGAAGAGAAATTGGATCGCATTTTGGCGGATTTGCGGCAGACGGGGACCTCCTCGCTGAAGACCGGTCCGTTCATGTGGCCGGAGCCGGCCACCGCACAATCAGGGGCGTAGTGACCCTCGCGGTCACGCGATGCCCGGAGGAGACTGCTCGCGTGTCACGTTCCATGAGACGACCTGTATGAAAACGTACGAACCGATTCTGCTCAAGAACATGATGCAGCCTGGATATACCGGCTCATTGGCGGAGTATGAACGCGCGGGCGGATACCAGGCGCTGCGAAAGGTGCTGGGGAAAGCTGCTCCCGCAGAAGTGACCGCCGTCGTGATGAAATCCGGCTTGCGCGGACGCGGTGGAGCCGGATTCCCGACCGGGGTGAAATGGGGATTTCTTCCCAAGGATTACCAGGGGCCGCGTTACCTCTGTTGCAACGCCGACGAGAGCGAACCGGGGACGTTCAAGGATCGCCAGTTGATCGAGCGTGACCCGCATCAATTGCTCGAAGGCATGTTGCTGGCCTGCTACGCCATCGGTGCAGCCAGTTCGTACATTTATATTCGCGGTGAGTTTGTCCTGGGTGCCAGAATTCTCGAAGCCGCCATCAAGGACGCGCGCGCAGCCGGGTATGTCGGGAAGAACATTCTCGGCACGGGTGTCTCGATCGACATCTGGGTCCATCGCGGCGCCGGTGCCTACATCTGCGGGGAAGAAACGGCCCTGCTGGAATCGCTCGAAGGCAAACGGGGTCTCCCGCGCGTCAAGCCGCCGTTTCCGGCCACGCACGGCCTCTACAATAAGCCGACGGTCGTGAACAACGTCGAAACCCTCGCCAACCTGCCGCATATCATCAATCGCGGTGCCGAATGGTTTGCCTCCATCGGATCCCCGCCGAAAAGCACCGGCACGCGGGTGTTTTGCGTGAGCGGTCACGTGGCGCGGCCCGGCAACTATGAAGTCCCGATGGGCATTACCTTTCGCGAGTTGATTTACGAGCAGGCCGGCGGCATGCGGTCGGACAAGAAACTGAAGGCTTTCATTCCAGGCGGCGCCTCTGCGCCCTTTCTCACGCCTGATCACTTGGACGTCAAGCTGGATTTTGAATCCGTAGCGCTGGCCGGGTCCATGCTGGGATCGGGCGGCGTGACGGTCATGGAAGAGGGCACCGATATGGTGTGGGCGGCCCTGCGCCTGATGGAATTTTTCTATCACGAGTCCTGCGGCAAGTGCAGTCCCTGCCGGGAAGGCAGCTCCTGGCTTGTCCAGATCATGCGCCGGATCGTCAACAAACGGGGGCAGATGGCGGATCTTGAAACCCTGACCGACCTGTGCAAGAACATCGCCGGGCGGACGGTCTGCGCGTTCGGCGACGCCGAAGTGTCTCCGATTTTGAGCACGCTCAAACATTGGCGGCACGAATATGTCACCTATATCCATGCCGCCGAAGCCGCCAACTTGATCCGGCCGGAACCGGCAGGAGCGAAACATTGACGTCTCTCGTTTCACGTTTCACGAATAACGGTCATTATGCCTGATCAAAAACCAGACACCGTCCGGCTCACCATCGACGGCACCACCGTCGCGGTTCCCAAAGGCACGCTCGTGATCGAAGCCGCACGTCGCGTCGGGGTCATGATCCCGCATTTCTGCTATCACCCCAAATTGAAGCCGGATGCGAATTGCCGCATGTGCCTGGTCGAAGTCGAAAAGATGCCGAAGCTCCAAACCGCTTGCAGCACGCCGGTTGCCGAAGGCATGGCCGTACGGACCGCCACGACTACGGTGGACGATGCCCACAAGTCGGTGCTGGAATTCATATTGGCCAACCATCCGCTCGATTGTCCGGTCTGTGACCAGGGCGGCAAGTGCGACCTGCAAGACTTCTCGCATCAATACACCCCGACCACCAGCCGGTTCACGGAAACCAAACGCATCTTCCAGAAAGAGTACTTCAGCCCGCTCATCGAAACGCAGATGAACCGCTGCGTGCAGTGCTTACGCTGTGTCCGGTATTGCGACGAAATCATGGACGTGAAAGCGCTGGCGCCTGTCGGCCGCGGGACGATGACGGAAATCAAACACTTCGGTCCGCATGCACTCGACTGCGAATTCTGCGGCGGCTGTATCCAGATCTGCCCGGTCGGCGCGATCACGAGCCGGCTGTCGATGTATGAATACCGGCCCTGGATGCTCAAGCGGGCCGATACGATCTGCACCTTCTGCGGCGACGGCTGCCGCATCACGGTCCAGACCAAAGGGAACGAACTCATCGAAGTGAATTCCTCGCACGGCGCCGGCAGGAATAACGGCGATCTCTGCGCCCGCGGTTTCTTCGGCTTCCATGCGAGTACGCACGCCGGCCGCCTGACTCATCCCTTGATTCGCCGCGACGGCGTGTTGGTGCAAGCCACGTGGGAAGATGCACTCGAATATGTCGCTGAACAGGCTCTTCGGGTAAAGCTGGCCAACGGTCCCGATGCATTCGGCGGCCTCGTGAGTTCACGCTGCACCAACGAAGATCTCTATGTATTCCAGAAATTCATGCGGCAGGTGATCGGGACCAATCGGATCGACAGCAGCGCACGCTACGGCCACGTGAGCGCGGTGCAAGCGATGCGACGCGTGCAAGGCACTCACCGCTGGACCATTGCGTTTGAGGACATTGTGGCCGCCAACGCCTTGCTGCTGGTCGGGACCAACATCACGGAGACCAGCCCCATTACCGGGCTCAAGGTCAAGGAAGCCGTCAAGAAGCGTCAGGCCAGCTTGGTTACGATCGAATCGCTCGAACCCGCCGTCGATACCTTGAGCAATATCGCGAACCTGGCCACGCAGCATTTCTCTACCCATCCCGAGCAGATCGGCACTCACGTTCTGGGCCTGATCAAGGCCGTCATTGACGGCAACCTGGTAGACGCTGGCCTGACAGAACAAGCGCCGGCCTTCGTGCAACGGCTGTCCGCCACTGTACAGCAGACGTCCTGGGACACACTCGAAACCGCCACCGGCCACAGCCGCGCCCAATGGGCGGAAACCGCCAAGCTTCTGGCCGCTGCTAAACGAGTCGTGATCCTGGTGGGAAACGGCGTCCTGCGCCAGCCCGGCGGAGAAGGAACAACCACGAATCTCCTGGATCTCCTGATCCTCCTGGGCAAACTGAATCAACCCGGTTGTGGACTTGGACCGCTGGCCGAAGAAAACAACGATCAAGGCGCGGTCGAAATGGGCGCCGTGCCGGACTTTCTCCCTGGACCAGCCCCGATCAATGATCAGACCTCCAGAGATCGTCTTGCATCACTCTGGCGCGAGGAGCTGCCCCGCACCCCCGGCATCACGTTGACCGAGATGCTTGCCGCCGCCAATACCGGCTCTCTGAAGGCCATGTTTGTGGTGGGAGAAAATCCGGTTGGCACCTTACCGGCTGCGGCGCACGCCAAAGAAGCGCTCGCCAAACTGGAACTCCTGGTCTGTCAGGAACTCTTCCTCACCGAGACAGCGGCCATGGCCCACGTGGTGCTCCCCGCCTGCTCCTATATGGAAAAGGACGGCACCTTCACCAATTCCGAAGGGCATGTGCAAGCGGTTCGACAGGCGATCAATCCGGTCGGCGACAGTCGCCCCGATTGGGAAATGCTGTCGGCGATTTCCGTCTTGATGGGGTCGCCGCTTGAATACGGCGATGCGCGGGAGATTTTGAAAGAAATTCGCAGCGTCATTCCCGGCTATGGCTTGTTAGGACCGACCCCCACGTCACCCAAGGTGGAACAGTCCATACTCGGCCGCTATCTCGCGGAAGGCGCCGCGACTGACATGGACTCCCGGTACGCAGTGCGGCAGGCCCAGAAGTCCACGGATAAGACCGTGACGCTGCTGTTCACCCAAACCCTGTTCCACTCAGGCAAGTTGTCCACCCGTTCCAAGGGACTCCTGCAATTGCAGCAGGAAGGGTTTCTCTCCATCAATCCGGCGGATGCGGCCAAAGCGGGGCTGGCGGACGGCGACAAAGTGACGGTTTCGAATGCGCGCGCCTCCATCACCACCATCGCAAAGATCCGCGAGCGTGTACCGGCCGGCCTGGTGTGGTTTCCTGAACATTTCGACGGCGAGGCCAAGCAACTCGCTGAATGGATGATTGATCCCCGGACTCAAATCCCCTATTTTAAGCTCGCGCACGTGTCTCTGGCGAAGGTCTCGTAGGACGGGACGAGGAGTATTGCTGTTATGGAAATCGGATTACGACTGGCGGTGTCGTTAGCTCAAATCGCCGCGGTAATGGGAGTGGTGATGCTGACCGTCATGGTCCTGACCCTCGCGGAGCGGAAGGTGCTCGGCTGGATGCAGGATCGCATGGGCCCGATGGAAGTCGGCCCCTACGGCGTGCTGCAACCGATCGCCGACGGTTTGAAACTCTTCTTCAAGGAAGACATCATTCCAGCCGGCGCGAACAAGTTCCTCTTCACGCTGGCGCCCATTCTGGCGCTGGTGCCGGCCATGATCGGATTTGCCGTGATCCCCTTCGGCCCGACCATGACCATCGAGCTGTTCGGCATGCAGATCAAGCCCTTCGTCATCAGCGATATCAACATCGGCATTCTCTATATTCTGGCCTTTGCCTCCATCGGCGCCTACGGCATCATCCTGGGCGGGTGGTCCTCCAACAGCAAGTATTCCCTCCTCGGCGGACTGCGTTCCGCCGCGCAGGTCATCAGTTATGAATTGAACGTCGGTCTTGCGATCGTGGGCGTCATCCTCCTGTCCGGCTCTCTGAGTTTGGTGAAGATCACCGAGGCGCAGGCCGGAGGGTTCTGGAACTGGTTCATCATCGCCATGCCGTTCCCCCAGATTTTCGCCTTCGTGGTGTATGTCATTTCGTCGGTGGCGGAAACGAACCGCGTGCCGTTCGACCTGCCGGAAGCGGAGAGCGAGCTGGTGGCGGGCTTCTTCACCGAATACAGCGGCATGCGCTTCGCGTTTTTCTTCATTGCGGAATACGCGAACATGATCCTCGTCTCCTGCGTCGCGGCGGCGCTGTTTCTGGGCGGCTGGAATGCCCCCTACCCCGGCACTATCCTCGGGCACCTCGGTCTGGATGCCCTGGCCTGGATTGAAAACGTCGTGTGGTTTGCCGCCAAGGTCTACTTCTTCCTGTTCCTGTTCTTCTGGTTGCGGGCCACGCTGCCCCGCCTGCGGTACGACCAGCTCATGCGGTTCGGATGGAAAGTGATGTTGCCGATCGCCCTTGGCAACATCGTGTTGACGGCCATTGCCGCCTATTTCTTCCCCCGGTAACGGAACGAGATGAACGTCGCCATCACGACACAGCCGAAGCGGAAACCGTCGTTCAGCGATTGGCTGAAGACGTTGACCTTCTATGAACTGCTGGTCGGCATGAAGGCCACGCTCAAGCACCTGCTCAACTACAAACCCATCACGCTGCAGTACCCGCATGAGAAGCGGCTCCTCCCCGAGAACTATCGCGGAATGCTGGCCTTGTTGCGGTATGACGACGGCACGGAAAAATGCGTCGGCTGCGACCTGTGCGAGGCCGCCTGCCCGTCGCGCGTGATCCGGGTGGTCAGTGGTGAAGTGCCGGGAGAACCCACGAAGCGGTACTCCAAGGAATACTACATGGATATGACGCGATGCCTCTTCTGCGGGCTCTGCGTCGATGCCTGTCCCGTGGATGCCCTGGGCATGACCCGCGAATTCGAGTGGGCCGTGTACGATAAGCGCCAACTCCATCTCAACAAACAGCAGCTGCTCGCGATCGGCGATCGCTCCTATCCCGTCCGGGAAAAGCGCCTTGAGCTGCAGCATCCGAACGTGGCGTTTTTTAACGTGACGTTCAAGCATCTCCCGCAAAAGGAGAACTAGGCCTTCCGCCTCGTCCTCCGTGCTGGCCCCCCACACAGAGACGAATGAGGCAAACAGGCTGCCACCGGGCAGAGAGCCAGGGCAACAGGGGGCAGGGGTTCAGTTGATTCGGACGAGATAACAGACGCATGGATCACATTTTCTTCTTCTATTTTGCTGCAGTGATCGCCACCACTTCCGTGCTGGTCGTCGCCTTGCGCAACCCGGTATACAGCGCGCTGGCCTTGCTGATCATGTTCTTCCATGTGGCGGGGCTGTACGTCACGCTCCACGCGGAATTCCTGGCCGCAGTCCAAATCGTCGTCTACGCCGGTGCCATCCTGGTGCTCTATCTGTTTGTGGTCATGCTCCTGAGCATCAAATCTGAAGAGCGCTATCACAACCAACTTCCCGTGGCAGGGCTTCTGGGCGTGATGTTGTGCACGGAAGTGATCTTGTTGCTGATTCAATCACGGACGGCTACCTCGGCCCAGGCGATCCCCGCAGATGCCGTCACAGGAGCAGGCAATACGGAAATGGTCGGGGAAGCCTTGTATTCGACCTATTTGTTTCCGTTTGAAGTCGCCTCGTTGATCCTGCTGGTCGCGATGATCGGGGCCATTATTCTGGCGAAAAAAGATCTCAACGAACACGTGCAGCAATAACCGGTACTGTCATGACTGTTCCCTTATCGTATTATCTGGTCCTGAGCGGGTTTGTGTTTCTCACCGGCGTGGTGGGCGTCCTCATCCGGCGGAACATCATCGTCATTTTGCTGTCGGTCGAACTGATGCTCAATGCGACGAACATCAACTTCGTTGCCTTTTCAGAATATTTTCACAATGTCGCGGGACAGGTCTTCGTGTTTTTCGCCCTGACTGTGGCGGCGGCGGAAGTGGCGGTGGGCCTCGCCATTATTATCGCCCTTCACCGGACCAATTCCTCGATCTATATCGACGATCTCAATTTGTTGAAACGATAGGCTGACCGCACGAACCATGCTGTATGCGCTGATTCCATTCCTTCCCCTGTTCTCCTTCCTGGTCGTCGGCATCGGCGAACAATGGATCAAGGACCGCGCGCATCTGGTAGCCGTTCCCGCTATGGTGGGCTCGTTCCTGCTGTCCCTGATGGCCTTGCATGACGTCGCAACCGGCCAGACCATCAATGTACCCCTCTACACCTGGCTGACCTCAGGCACGCTCGATATCCACATCGGCATTTCCATCGATCGCCTGACCGCCGTCATGCTGATCCTGGTCACAACCGTCAGCACGCTGGTGCACATCTATACGATCGGTTACATGCACGGCGAACCCGGGTATGCCCGCTTCTTCGCGTATATCGCTCTCTTCACCTTCTCGATGCTGATGCTGGTGATGGCGGACAATCTCTTGCAGTTGTTCGTGTTCTGGGAAGCGGTGGGACTCTGTTCCTACCTGCTGATCGGGCACTGGTACGACCGGGCGAGCGCCTGCGCTGCCGCAACCAAGGCCTTCCTCGTCAACCGCGTCGGCGACTTCGGGTTTATCCTCGGTCTGTTCCTCGTCTGGTACTCCTTCGGCTCACTCGACTATGCCGCGGTGTTTGCTCACGCAAATCAACTGGCGTCCAAGACCACGAACCTCCTCGGCCCGTTCGGCGGCACCTGGGATGTGTCGGTCATGACCATGATCTGTCTGCTGCTCTTCATCGGGGCGATCGGCAAATCTGCGCAAGTTCCGCTGC
>WBZX01000765.1_pt1 | contig 27230 bp, 32 predicted proteins | sample 5204211 | NCBI WGS metagenome assembly WBZX01 (sample SAMN12344362, study PRJNA552823) | activated sludge metagenome | biome: Activated sludge suspended growth; feature: Nitrification reactor; material: Wastewater; isolation source: activated sludge from nitrification reactor of wastewater... | reverse complement strand
CGCTGATATGGTGCTCCTGAACTCCGGTGAGAACTTGAACCGCCCGGCCGTCCGGCGCGATGACTGTGTCCGGCGTGACATCTTCTCCCGTATCGGCGGACTCCCAGGCGTACAAGGCTCCCTGGTACCCCAGCCGCCGCGCCTTGTCGCGGGCAGCCTGGAGCGTATGGAACCGGTAGAGCAAGAGCGTCCGCGCCGCCGGAGGATCGGTGAAGGTGTAAAACGGCAACAGATAGATTTCCGTATCCCAGAAGACGTGTCCTTTGTAGCTGGAGCCGGTGAGCGCCCTGGCTCCGATCGACGCATATTCGTCCTTCGGATTCACGGCACTATTCAGATGATAGACGGCAAAGCGGAGCGCGCGCTGCGCCATCTCATCGCCGGCGACTTCCACTCCGCCGGCCCGCCAGCGGGCTTCCCAGGCTTCCGCATGCCGCACGATGTGGGCGTCCAAGCCCGCCCCGGAGGCTCGTCGCATATGTTCTCCGGCTGCGGCAGGAGGATCCCCTGTCTCACGGGATGAATAGACGACGACAGACCGATCGAACCGGGCCGGCTCCCCCCTTCGCGCCTGCCACGTCCGCCGATCCGTGAGTCCTTCGATCGGACTGCTGCCCGAGCTCTCTTGAACGTTCTCATGTCGCAGCTTCCCGTGAGTGGCCATGGCGATGGTCGTTCCCCTCCGCGTCCGCCCCACGATCATAGCTCCGTCGCCCTCCACGTTGGACGACCATGGTATTCCTGGCTGCGGCCCTTCCATCACAGATTCGATCGAGATCATCCCGCTATAGTTTTCCGGGGTGATCGTGACGGATTGGAGCAGAAGATGCCGATCGTGAAGAGAAGCGACGCGCAGGAAAATGAGGCCCGTCACTCGACCTTCCTGGTCCTGGTGTCGCCAGGATCGAAACAGCATCCCATGCTGCAGATCGAGGATGCGTCGGTGTTCGACGATACTTCCGGTTTCGAGCGACAGCGGGGTTCCTTCCACCAGCACGCGAAGATGCGTCCAATCAGGGAGCTTCACGAGGTCCAGCGTGCCGCCTGGCGCCTCGTTCTCATCAAACACACCGGCGAGAAAGACGGCAGGGGAGGACAGGCTCGTGCGTTCCGCAAGCGCACCCCGCGTCCCCACATAGCCGTTCGCCACCGTCAAGATCGACTCGATCTCACGCTCCCGCTGCGGTTCGAATCCTGCCTCGACCAATACCCAGCTAGGGTCGATGGCGAGGGGAGGGTTGACCGGAAGGAGCAGGGCAGCCGATTTCGCCCCTTCTTCTTCCTGAAGCGGGACTGACAGGATCGAATTGTCTCGAGGTATCCACATCATAACCTTCTCACATCTCCGGGGAGCAGAATGGTAGCATGCAGAAATGACCGTCTATCTCAGATGTCGATACACCAAGTGATTCGCAGGAAGCTTGAAGATGACACAAGGCCTCACCGGAGAACAACCACTCAGCCCACATCCCATTGATCTGACCCGGTTCGATGCCGTGCTCTTCGACCTCGACGGAGTCCTGACCAAAACCGCCGTCCTGCATGCAGCCGCCTGGAAGCGGTTATTCGATGAGTACCTGAAAGCAAGAGCCTCCCGCGAACAGGTCCCTTTTCAACCCTTCGATGTCACGCTCGACTATCAGCGCTACGTTGACGGCAGGCTTCGATACGACGGCGTAAAATCGTTTCTCGAATCCCGCAACATTGTCTTGCCCTATGGCACCCCTCAAGACGGCCCGGACCAGGAAACAGTCCAGGGACTCGGCAACAAGAAAGACGGGTACTTCCAAGCCCACCTCAAACAGCAGGGCATCGAGTTGTATGACGACGCGGTGCAGTTTCTCCGGAGCGTACGGGCACAGGGCATGCGAACCGCGGTGGTCTCAGCCAGCAAACACACGGCTGCGGTTCTGCAACGGACCGGCCTCGCGGACTCCTTCGATGAGCGGGTCGACGGCATCGAAAGCGAACGACTTCATCTTGCGGGGAAGCCGGCCCCCGATGGTTTCGTGGAAGCAGCGCGGCGATTGCAGGTGAATCCCCGGAGAGCCATGGTTGTCGAAGACGCCGTTGCGGGCGTGCAGGCCGGGCGGAACGGCGGATTCGGATTGGTCATCGGCGTCGATCGGACCGGCCATGCGGAAGAACTCATACGAAACGGTGCGCATCTCGTGACGGCTGACATGACTGAACTCTGCCCATAGCCTTTCACGTCGCCGAGTCCCGCTGGACTACGGTTCCCCGCGCGGCCTCCCACGGGGGCGGGGAGGCCGATTCCTCCCCGCTCGGAGCTGCCGTTATTGCACCTCCACCGTAATGGTATCGGTCGCGGCCAAATGGTCGTGATCGTGAGTCGCCGCTTGAACTGTGATGGCATGTTTCCCCTTGCTGAGGCCTTTGAAGGTACCGGGAAACTTCTTCTGCGATTCACCGTCCAGATACACATGCGCGTGAGCCGCCTTGGAACCCTTGGTGAGTTCGTAGGTGAGCTCAAACGTCTCTCCCACTGTTGCCCCGTCTTTCGGCGAGGTGATTTTGATGTGTGATCCATCATCCACCTCGGCGAACAGGGAACCGGCCGATAGCATGAGAGCGGCCGTCAATAACATGGTAGAGAATCCTTTCATCTGTCGCATTGCACCCTCCTGGTTTAGGCTCCGGGAGCCGTCCATCGCCCGCTCAAGCTTCATGAGCAGCGCACTCCGTCCTTCGATGGTGATTGTCGGTTTGACTATCTTTTCTTCCTACTCTCCATACCGGTCCATCCACTTGCGGATGTGCTCCACGGCTTCCGCCTTCTGCTCCGGTCGGAGGGTTGCATGCCAGTCCGCCGCCTTCGGCAACAAGCGCTGCATCACGCGTTTCTGCTCGGCCTGGTGCCGCTCCATCAGTTGCGTCAACTTGGCTTGGTCCAACCGGTCGCTTTTCACCTGAGCAATCACGTCTTCCATGATTGCCTTGTGCTCCTGCTGCGACTCGGCGCGGGCCGCCACCATTTCATCCCTCACGGCCATGAGCTTCGCCTTCTGCTGGTCGTCCAAATCCAAATGTTTGGCGATCTTGCTCGTCATCCAGTCGGCGCGCTCGGACGGGGTATGATGGCGATGACACCCGGCTCCGACAAGCGCCCCGGCGAGGACTAGCGTCCCGACGACTACCCTGAATGTCTTGTGCCTCCTCATACGATCCTCCTAGTGGGGTGAACTCGCACAGTCAGTACTCGAAGGCGACGCGATAGAGCGCGGGAGTCATTTCAACCCCCAGTTCCCCGAGCTTGGCCTTCATCGGCGTGACGCTCGTTTCGTAGGCCTTCCAATACACCTCTTCATTCTCCCAGATCGCAACATTGATGAAGTTGAATCTGCTCTCCGCCTTGATACTGTTGTGGAATTTGCCGCTGATGAACCCCTCCTGCTTCGTGATGTGCGCCTTGACGTCCTGCCACCACTGCACAAACGCAGCTTCCTTGGCAGCGGGGACCGAAAACACATTGATCAATGTCACCGGCATCATGCACCTCCATGAATAGGTTCGATGTTGACGTCCGCCTTCACCTGACACCTGTTGAGGCGAAGGGTGTGATCGGCCCCCGGTGCGGTCTGGCGGGAGCGTCGGCACCCGCCAGACCCATTCAGGTTACTGCGCCTTCCGCAGATCGATGACGGTTCCTTCTTCGTTCAGCTCGACGACGATATGGTCTCCGTCGGCGATCGGCTTGGTCTTTATTTCCATCCGCTCCAGCGGAAACACCTTCTCGCCCTCCGGCGTGGCGAGCTTAATCTGATTCTTGTTGGGCCCGGTACGGATCAACTTGCCGAAGATCAGCCGATGGGTCCCGGCCTTGGCCTTATCTTTTCCATGCACATCGATCACCATGCCCTCTTCATTGATCCAGAGGGACACGTGATCGCCGACCGCCGCATCGGCCGGGGCATACTTCTTCAAGAGCGTGTACTGTCCGGCCGGCGTCTTCACGTAGGCCAGGCTCGAATCAAACTTGACGACCGTGCCATCCACCTGAATGACATAGCCGGGCTTCGTACGCGGGTGCTCGTCGAAGCTCATCTCGACCGTGAAACGATGGATGTCGATCATCTTTCCCGCTTCGTTTAACTCGATCGTCACCGGAGCTCCTTCCTCCAAAGCAGACAACTTGGATTTTCCGGTTTGCACATCGATGGCCTTCTCTCCTTCAGGCGTCCACACTTTGATTTCCTTCTTATCCGGCGAGGCATAGGCCAGGTTGCCGGTCACGAAGCGATGACTATGGGCCCTGTCTCCCTTCCGATGCACATCGATCACGGCATTGTTTTCATTGACCTGCATCTCGATTTCTTCCCCCACCTCAAGATTCTTGGGCGTGAGCGCGGACGCGATCTTCATCGTTCCCCAGGGGGTCTTCACGGTGGTGATGCCTGACGCCACATTCGATACCACTCCGCTGACCTTCATGTGCGTCGCGCTCTTGCCCCCGCTTTCGGCGGCTTGCCCATAGGACACCGCCATCGACAAGCTGAGAACCATTGAACCGAGAATAACTGTTGTGTGTCTCATCGTGTGACTCCCTTCATCCGTGATGGTGAACGCCTGTCTTGCCTAAATTCTGCACGATGGCCCTCGTCAGACAGCCTGACGCCTGAATGGTGACCCCCTCGCGGGACATCTGAGACAGCAGCGTGGTTCCCGCCTCATCGATGAAGGTCACTTCCCGGAGATCGACATGGCAGGGGACCGTTCCGCCTGATTCCGCCTGGAGCCAACATTGCCGAAACTCTTCGACCCAGGGACCCACCAACCGCCCGGATAGACCGTAGGTGGTCCCTGCATTGTTGTTCGACACCGTAATTTTGAGCATGGTGTCCGGGTCTCCATTCACGGCGATTCTGAACGACTCTTACAACGTCCGGAACGCATAGGCCGGCTTGCCTGTTTGCGAGGGCTGAACCGCCGACGGCTCACCCAGCCATCTGGCAATCAAACCGTCGAGCGACCACTTGCCCCCGCCGACGACCAGCAACGCCAGACTCATGCCGATCACGAGCAGGTGAAATTCGAACCCTTCACCGGTCTGCTGTCCGAACCAGTTCATGAAGAACCCCTGCGGCAGGTGCACGGTCATGATCGCGCCCAGCATGATCACGATGAAGCTCGCCGCCGTGAACCGGGTAAGCAGGCCGGCCAGCAAGCCCAGACTGCCGATGGATTCACCGATGATCACGAGAAATGCGACCAGCCAGGGGAGGCCTATCTTCTGAGTAAAGAATCCCATGGTGCCCTCGAACCCGAACCCTCCGTACCAGCCCAATAGTTTCTGAGCGCCGTGCGCGAATATCACGCCGCCCAGCACCACCCGAAGAATCAAACCCGCCCAGGACTCATCTGTTTTGAAAAAGCCGTACATGTTCACACCTCCTTGATATGAATTACCGTCGGTGGCTCCGCACCCGTTGCGGAACCGCACTCGCCATTCGATCCTTCAGGAACAGCCCTGCCACGAAGCTCGGCAGGGTCACGAACATTCCGTACCACCAGCCCCACAGCGTCATGTCTTTCATGGCCTCACCTCCCGATCCCTCATGCAGCGCTACTTCAGGTAATGGCAAAGGTCATTCCACTTCGCTGCCTGTGCCGTTGATATCCGTAACCAATTGAAACAACTGCCAAACCCTGTTGATCACCAACAGGCCGCATCCGCCTGAGTCATTGAGTGACGATGCGACGGTGACGAGGGTTCGCCAGGTGACGAAGGAGATCGTCAGGGAGGGCAGAGAACCGGTCGAGGACTACGCTTCGGGACTTTTGAGATCGTGGGTTGTCGCGCCACTGCCCCGTGGGACCCATGGCGCAGAGACGGTTGGTCGGTCGGCTAGAGGATGAGGCTCATCGATCGCTGAACTCGAAGATGTCCTGCGCGTCGGTCACAACAGACATCCCGGTAATGCCTGGCGGTGGATGAACCACAGCCATCCTGAGGTCTTCCAGTGGTTGAGATTGTGTTGCGCTCTCCCACCGTTTGCCCCCTCGGTGATCGGTCCATGCTTCACGTCGATCCGATCCATCGTGCTCGACTGTCAGAGAGTGGCACAGGGGCGGCGAGGCTATCGGCTCATTGGAATTGCCGTCGGAATCGCCACATTCCAAACCCGAACAACGCTCCTCCCAAGAGGAGCATGGCGCCGACGGGCTTCCAGAGGAGATCCAGGCCTGCCCCTTTCAGCATCACGCCGTAGGTAATGTCGATGTAGTACCGCAAAGGGGAAAACGTCATGACCGTCTGCACCCACTTCGGCATCGATTCGTACGGCGAGGTAATACCCGACAGCAACAGCATCGGGCCCACGACGAAGAGCGTCATCATGCCTACTTGCGCCTGGTTCTTCGCGATGGTCGCCGCCACCAACCCAAATCCGGCCGTCGTGAACACATGCAAGGTGGTCAGCAGAAAAAAGAGCCCTGTCGAACCCTTCATCGGCACGTGAAAGACAGGGTGCAACACGCCATACAGGGCGAGACTGAGCGCGATGAGGATGACCCCGGACATCGCCAGCACCTTCGCAAACATGATCTGAAAGGGGGACAGCGGCGACACCAGCAACTGTTCCACCGTGCCCCGTTCTTTTTCACGGACCAGCGCAGCCGCCGGCAACAACACCGCAAAGATCGTCGTCATACGTAACACATGGGCGATGGACTGAAACCATCGTTCATCCTGGGTGGGATTGAACCAGACGCGATGGGCGCTGGAGACCCGCGGCATGGCTGCCTCTGCTCCGGAAAGACCCGCCGAGGCGAGGCCCGTCTCGGTCCCGAACAGGCCGGCGATTCGCACGCTATACCCGGCTGCCGAGAGACCCTGCGGTGCATTGGTGGTATCGACGAGGACTTGCACCGCTGTCCGTTCTCCGCTCATCAAGGCCTCGTGAAATCGTGGCGGAATCTCCAACAGCAACATCACTCTGCCCTGGTCCAGTTGCCGGAGCCCCTCGCGAGGATCGCTGATCTCCCCAGCGAAGGTGAAATAGGGGAGCTGAAACCGATGGATCAGCTCGCGGGACGAGTGACTATGATCCGCGTCGTGCACCAGCAACTCCGCATTGGTCAGCTGCATCGTGATCCCGGCCCCGCTGACCACCACCGAGAGTGAAAACGAATACAAGAGAAACAACAACAGCGGCACGTCGCGCGACAGTTGCAGGATTTCCTTCCACGTCATCGCCGCGAGCCGCCGCCCCCACGTGACTGCCTGCTGCCGCGCCGTCATGCCTCAGCTCTCATGTCTTCGGCCTCTTGGTGAAGAGCCGATACGTAAGTCCGCTCAATGCGACGGCAAACATCGCCAGCGCCAGCAGGTCGGTCCACAGCACGTCCGCGCCCACGCCCTTCAGAAAACTTCCCCGCACGATGTTGGTGTAATACATGGCAGGATACAGATGCGCCTGTACCTTCGCACCTCTTGTGAGCGAAGCCACCGGCACCAAGAGACCGGAAAAGAGAATGGTCGGGATCATCGCCACGACCATCGTGATAATCAGCGCCGCCATTTGCGTCTGCACCAGCAGAGAAATCAGCAGGCCGATCCCCGTGGTACAGCACACGAACAGAACCGACGCCGAAAAGAACAGAAGGAAGTTTCCCTTAAAGGGCACCTGAAACAGGCCGACGGCCATCAGCCATAACACCAGGACGTTCACGAGTGAGATGACGATATAGGGAAGCAGCTTGCCGGTGAGGAATTCGGCGCGGCTCACGGTGGAGCTATAGATGTTGTAAATCGAACCCGTTTCTTTTTCCCGCACGACCCCAAGCGCCGTCAGCAGGGGCGAGGCGAGCATCAGCGTGAACATGACCAGCGCCGGCACCATGGACCAGGTACTCCGGACTTCCTCGTTGTACAGATATCGCACCTCGACGGTCAGCGGACGCACCAGCGCACCGGCCTGCTCCTGGGTAAGACCACGGGTTCGGCGCAGGTACTCGATCAGTCGCTCCTCGGTGAACGCCTGGTTGATGGCAATGACATAGCCTTTGGCGATATCCGTATGAAGAGGAAAGGTCCCGTCGAGCAAGGTCTGCACGGAGGCCGGTTCTCCCGCCGCCAACTGCTCCTGGAACCGCTCGGGAACGATGATGGCCGCCCGGATTTTCGTCTCGGTCAACAGGCGATCAAGGGCGCGTTCATCGTCGGCATACCCCTGAAACGAAAAATATCGCGACTGCATGAACCGGTGGAGATAGTCCCGGCTCAACTCGCTGTGATCCCGATCCAGGACCGCGAACGGAATGTTTTCGACATCCAGATTCAAGCCGTACCCGAATACCACCAACCACAGGGCCGGCAACAAGAACGCCAACAGCAGGAACAGCCGGTCTCTGGTGGTCTCCTTCCATTCTTTGAGCGCCACGGCGCCGATTCGTTGCAGATTCAGGCTGACACCTCCTTTTGCGCCGCCTGTTCCAGTGCCATCACCCTGGACACAAAGACATCCTCCAGGCTGAGCATCCGCGTCCGCACCGCTTCGACCGCAATCCCGGAGCGGGCCAGGACATCCCGAAGACGTCCCTCGTCGTTGCCCGGATCACGCGAGAGCACATGGATCTTGGTGCCGAAGAGCGCCGCGCCGGCGAACCCGGCTGCCACTACGTGCCCGAGTGCGAGCCCCGGCTTGTCGGTGACAATCTCCATGAGTTGCCCGATGTCCCGCTCGACCTGTCTTTTCAGGTGCGCCGGCGTTCCCTCGGCCACGATGCGTCCGGCATACATGAGGGCCAGGCGATCGCAATGCTCCGCTTCGCTGAGATAGTGCGTCGTAATGAGAATCGCGACCCCTTCCTCGCGGGCCAACCGTGACAGCAGCTCCCAGAACCGCCGACGGCCGATGGGGTCCACTCCTGACGTCGGTTCATCCAAAAACAGCACCCGTGGGCTATGAACGAGCGCGCAACCCAACGCCAGACGTTGCCGCACACCCATGGGAAGGCGACCCGTCCGATCATCCTCATAGCCGGTCAGGCCGGCCATCTCCACGATCCACTCCATCCGTTGCTGGGCCTCTCGCCGAGCCAATCCATAGATACCGGCAAACAGTCGGATATTCTCGATGACGGTCAGGTCCAGATAGAGGGAGAACGCTTGCGACATGTAGCCGATGCGCTCCTTGATCGCGCCGCCCGCCGTGCGCATATCCGCGCCGGCCACACGCCCCTCCCCGGCCGTCGGAGGCACAATTCCGGTCAGCATCTTGATGACGGTCGTCTTGCCTGCCCCGTTCGCGCCCAGCAACCCGAAGATTTCACCTTGCTTCATGTCAAAGCTGACCCGATCCACGGCTCGAAACGAACCGAAGTCCCGAATGAGCTCCTTGGCCTCGACGGCCAGTCCGTCGAGCTGCTGCCTGCCCGCAGGGCGAGCGGAGTGGTCCGATCCTGCCGACACACCCGGTTGTTCTTCGCGCTCCTTCAAGAGCAGCGCCACCACGACATCTTCCAACTCCGGCTCATCCGTGTGGACATGCTCGAGCGGTAAATTTTCCAGCGCGTGCCGGATCCCCGCGACGGCGGCTTCCGGCTCCCGTTCTGGCGTGAACACGTGCAGTAAGGGGCCCAGGGATTCAACTTGGGCATACCGGCGTTTCAGGCGGGCCACCGCTTCCAGTTGCGGGCTCGATTCGAAGGTAACGACAAGGCCCGGGACCAGTGACTGAACTTCTGCGGGAGTGCCCGATGCCAGCACCCGCCCATGAGAGAGAAACGAGAGCCGGTGAAAGCGGGCCGCTTCGTCCATGTAGGCGGTCGACACCAGCGCGGTCATGCCCTTGTCCGCCTGCCATTCGGCAAGAATGGCCCAGAAGTCCCGCCGCGAGACAGGGTCGACGCCGGTGGTCGGCTCGTCCAGGATGGCCAGCTCCGGCTCATGGATCAGCGTACAGATCAAGCCGAGCTTTTGCTTCATTCCGCCCGAGAGTTGCTTCATCAACCGGCCGCGAAAGCGGTCCAGGCGGGTGATCGCCAACAGCCGGGACTTGCGCTTGCGAAGTTCAGGCTCCGGGACCAGCCGCAGCCTGGCGAAGAAGTCGATGTTTTCTTCGACGGAGAGTTCAGGGTAGAGGTTGAGCCCCAATCCCTGCGGGAGAAATCCGATTCGCGGCTTTACCCGTTCCGCCGCGCGCTCGGAATCCACGAGGGTCCCGAACACTTCGGCGGATCCCTCTTCGTACTGCAACACCCCGGCGATCGCTTTCATCACACTGCTCTTGCCCGCACCATCCGGTCCGATGAGTCCGTAGATCTCACCTCTCTGCACGGTGAGGTCCAGGCGGTCGACCGCACGATGCTGCTTGTAGCGCTTGACGAAGCCGGACACACGGACAACCACTTCCGGCGGGGATGCAGCGGGCCTCGTCATCGGGGTTTCGACCAGGCCACGTCGTCCTTCCAGCGGATCATCGCGTCAGCCGGCAGACCCGGCGTCAGCCGATGGTCAGGATTCTCGGTGAGATAGAGCCGAACGGCATAGATCAGCTTGACCCGTTCGTCCGGGGTCTGAACTTCTTTCGGCGTGAATTCCGCTTTCGAGGCGATGTACCGGACCGTCGCCTCGAACGACCGGTCGGGAAACGCGTCCGTATGGATGCGGGCAGGCAAATCGAGGCGGACTTTCCCGATTTGGAGTTCCGGAACATAGACCTGCAGGTAGAGGCGGTCGAGATCGACCAATTCGAGCAGGGGCGCGCCGGGCGCCACGACCTCTCCGACGTCCACCATGCGAGTGGTCACCGTGCCGTTCGTCGGAGCCACGATCGTCAGGTCGTCGAGTACGCTGCGGGCTTCCGCGAGTGTCGCATCTGCTTGGTCGCGTTGCCGTTCGAGCGCCGCGACCTCCGCTTCTTTCGATCGTATTCGTTGCCACCCCAATTCGGCCTGCGCGAGCTCCTTGCTCGCCTGGTCAAGGGCGGCGTTCGCCACGGCAATCTCCGTGACAGCCACTTTCCAGCGGGCCTCAGCCTGATCGACTTGCTGCTGCGACACCGCCTGCTCGGGAAGCAGGGCCCGGATGCGGTCGGTGTCCCGGCGGGCTTCGTATTCGACCGCCTGTGCCTTCCGGATGACGGCGCGCATGCTTGCGACTTTGGCGCCCACCGCTTCGATGTTCAGAGGCACTTCGAGGTTCAGGACCGCGAGCGCGGTATGGGCCGCTTCCACCTGCGCCATCAAACTGTCCACCAGCCGCGCGGCTTGATCGACCTTCGCGCTCGTTTGGGCGTCGTCCAACCGGATCAGCACCTGGCCTTTGTGAACCTCGGTCCCTTCGCGCGCCGCGAGGTCTACAAGGCGCCCGGAAAACTTGCTGGCCACGGTGACATGGTCTCCTTCAATGCGCCCATTGGCCTGGATCAGTCCCTCTGGGAGGCCGTCCTGCCATACCAGCCGATCGAGGATTACGTATCCGACGATCAGCACCGATGCGAGGACGGCCGCGGCAATTGTCGAGGTCCGAAGGGTCACGACTCAGTGGTCTCCGTAACGCTCCATCCACTTGCGGAGGTGCTCCACGGCTTCCGCCTTCTGTTCGGGCCGCAGGGTCGCATGCCATTCCGCCAGCTTGGGCAACAGGCGTTGCATCAGGCGGGTCTGTCCCGCTTGGTGCTGCTCAAACAGACGAGCCAGCTTGGCCTGATCCAACCGGTCGCTCTGGACCTGAGCGATGACCTCTTCCATGGTCGCCTTGCGCTCCTTCTCCGACTCCGCGCGGACGGCCATCGCTTCGTCCTTCACGGCGGCCAGCTTGGCCTTCTGCTGATCATCCAAGTCCAGGTGTTTGGCGATCTTCCCCGTCATCCAGTCGGCTCGCTCCGTCGGCGTATGGTGTCGGTGACACCCGGCACCGACCAGCGCCCCGGCAATGACCAGCGTTCCAATCGCCACCCTGACCGTGCTCTGCATCTTCATGCTGCCCTCCTTGGTGAATACTGTGAGATTCGCAGGACACTCTCCCTTCACATTGAATCAGGAATCGAGACCACGCGGTAGGGGCACCAGACGATTATTCTCTCGGGCGCGAGAGCCCGAGCTTTTTGAGTTTGGACGTGAGGGTGGTGCGCTTCAAACCTAAGCGAGCCGCCGCGCCATCCGGTCCGCCGATCGTCCACTTCGTCTCTCGCAGGACACGAAGAATCTGCTGGCGTTCCGCATCCTGCAAGGTTGGGGACGCAGCCGCGCGCTCCGGTTCCACCAGCCTCAGTTCCTGCAGCGGCACATGCAGTTGCGTCCCCTGGGTCAGAATGACGGCCCGCTCGACCAGATTCTCCAGTTCTCGAATGTTGCCGGGCCAGTGATAACGGGAAAGGGCTTCGAGGGTCGGGGCAGGGATGGATTCGATGCTCTTCTTCATGCGCGCGGCATAGTGCTGCGCGAAATACCGTACGAGCATGGGGATGTCTTCGCGACGTTCGCGAAGCGGCGGCAACGTAAGGGGAAACACGTTCAACCGGTAGTACAGATCGTTTCGAAACCGGCCCTCCTCGGCCAGCTTCGCCAGGTCCCGGTTCGTGGCGGCCACTAGCCGGATGTCCACGCGGATCGTGCGGGTGCTCCCGAGCCGTTCGAATTCTTGTTCCTGCAACACACGGAGCAGCTTAGATTGTAACTCCAGCGGAATCTCCCCCACCTCGTCCAAAAAGATCGTCCCGCCATGGGCCAACTCGAACCGGCCGACCTTCTGCGCGATGGCCCCGGTGAAGGCGCCCCGTTCATGACCGAACAATTCACTCTCCAGCAGTCCGGTGGGGATCGCGGCGCAGTTGAGTTTGACGAACGTGCGTGCGTGGCGACCGCTTAGGCGATGGATCGCCCTGGCAATGAGTTCCTTTCCCGTTCCGGTTTCACCCAGGATCAGCACCGTCGCATCGGTCGGCGCCACGATCTCCACCTGCCCCAACACCTGTTTCAACGCACGGCTCTCGCCGATGATATCGTCGAAGCCATGTTCCACACGGATTTCTTCCTCCAAGTACAACTTTTCCTCGGTCAATCGATCTTTGAGCGTGTGGATCTCCTGATACGCCAAGGCATTGTCGACGGCCAGTGCGATCTGCCCGGCCACTTGGCTCAAGAATTCCACATCCTGCTCGCTGAACGCCTGCTCTTGATGACTTGCCAGATTCAGGCAGCCGATCACGCGATCGCGCGACAACAGGGGCAAGGAACACATGGACTGGAAGCCCTTCATAACCAGGAGCTGCGGCACGGCGTGAGCAAACGCCTTCAGGTCCGGCAGAGTGTTCGCTATCGCGGGGCGCCTCCGCTCCAGCGCCAGGCCGGCCAGAGAACCGGCAACATCAGACATCGCCCCCTCCGTCAACGCGCCGTGGTTTTCAGGAAAGTCCAAGGCATGGAGGCGGACGCGGCCGTTCTTGCCGTCGCACAGAATCAGGCTGGCGTATTCCTGCGGCACCATCTCGCGAAGACAGAGACTCACGGCCTTGAACACCTCGCGAAGATCCAGCGTCGACGCAATCGTATTCGTCATCCGCAGCAACAAACTGAAGCGATCGCGCTGCCGTTCGACGTCGCGCCGGGAGGCCTCCGCAGCCTCACGATTGAGAACATTCTCTACCGCCACCGCCACTTGGCGCCCGATCTGTTGCATCAATTCCACATCGGCGATGCCGTATGCGTGCTGTTCCAGGCTCGAAAACTCCAAGGATCCTAATCGTCGGGCCGCAGAGGTCAGCGGCACTAGGCAACAGGATTGCACACCATCTTCCCGCATCAACCTGATCATGTCAGGCCAGCGCCGTTCCGTGGACAGATCGCTCAGCAACAGCGGCTGCTGAGTTTCCCACACCAGGCCGGCCGGCGTGTCAGCCGGATCGCCTTCATGGCCGCCGATGATGTCAGCGGGGACATTCGCACGCAGCGCATGGAGACGCATGACGCCGCGCCGAGGATCGTGCAGTGAGAGTCCGACGAAGTTGACGGGCACGACCGACGGCAACAAGCGCGCGAGATCCTGCACCAGTGCAGACAAGTCGGAGTGGTTGGCAATCGCCTCCGCCACGCGCAACAACGCACGATACCGGTCGAGGCTGGAAGACACCGTCTCTGCTGATGGTTCGTGGCTCATGTGTGGCCTAGTATGCCCTGAGCTCCGATCGCGCGCAACGTTGCCCGTTTGCCCCGCTTCGACATTTCCTGCCCTGTCACGTATACTGCCTCTCCGGAGTGGAGATCCTTCCATGAACAGTGAGACGATCGTGCAGTTTCTGCGGGAGCACATTCCCGACCTCGTGGCCATCTACCAGTTCGGCTCAGAGGTCCGAGGCGATGCGACCCGGGGCAGCGACATTGACCTCGCCATCCTTGCCAAGCAGACGCTTCCCGGTGAGCGGCTTTTCGAATTCGCTCAAGAACTCGCCGCACGACTTGGTCGAGATGTGGACCTGCTCGATCTCAAGCGAGCCTCCACGGTCATGCGTGCGCAAGTCATTGCCACCGGCCGCATCCTCGACAGCAGAGAGGACTCCGCTCGGGCCGAGTTCGAAATGTACGCCTACTCCGATTACGCACGGCTGAACGAAGAACGACGGGAGCTACTCAACGACATCAAGACTCGCGGACTCGTGTATGGCTGACGATGTGATCGTGAACAAGGCGGGGAGCATCGAACGATGCCTGCGCCGCATCACCGAAGAATATGGCAGGGATCGAAACAACCTGTTTGACAATCAAACCAAGCAGGATGCGATCGTGCTCAATCTGCAACGTGCTTGCAAGACCGCCATTGATCTCGCCATGTATGTGGTCAGACGTAAAGGGTTGGGACTTCCACAGGAAAGCAGAGATGCGTTCGGCTTGTTAGAGAAAGCAGGACTGCTCCCGGCCGAGTTGGCGAGCCGGCTCCAGCGAATGGTCGGCTTCCGCAACGTCGCCGTGCATGACTACACCAGCCTGAATCTGGAGATGCTCAATACGATCATCACCGCTCACCTCGACGACTTTCGCCGCTTCTCATCCACCATCGTCAAGAGCTGCGCGTAGAGGGGAAGGCGCGCTTGGCCTCCGTCCGCTGAAAGTCAGTGATGAGGGGACTGCTGCCGTTGCGCGTGGCATAAGCCCAGATCCACTGCAGCATCACGGCGATGCGATTGCGGAAACCAATCAACAAGAACACGTGCACCACCGACCAGAGCAACCAGGCCGGTATGCCGGAGAGGTGCCATCGACCAAACTCCGCCACCGCACGGTGGTGGCCGATCGTCGCCATGCTGCCCCGGTCCACGTACCGAAATGGTTCGCGTGGCCGTCTCTGTAAATCGTTCAGGATGTTGCGCGCCGCCTGTTGCCCCTGCTGCAAAGCCGCAGCAGCCAAGCCCGGCACCGGCCTGCCGTTCGCATCGACGAGGGCCGCCATGTCACCGATGACGAAAACTTCGCGATGGCCCGGCACGCTGAGGTCCTGCTCGATGGGCACCCGCCCCGAACGATCCGTGGCTACTCTCAGTGTCTTCGCGAGCGGGGAGGGCGCAACCCCGGTCGCCCAAATCGTCACGTCCGTGGCAATCCACTCGTCTCCTACCCGGATCCGACCCGGTTCCACGGCTCGCACGAGGCTGTCGGTGCAGACTTCGACGCCCAGCTGCTCCAGTTGTTCGGCAGCCTTGCGCGACGAGTCTTCCGAATAGGTCCCGAGAATGCGTGAGGCGCCCTCGTATAGGCGGACACGTGCCTGCATCGTGTCGATGGCCTTGAAATCCTTGGCCAGCGCCAACCGCGCGAGGTCGGCGATGGCTCCGGCCAATTCCACACCGGTCGGCCCCCCGCCGATGACGGCAAAACTCAACGGCTCGTCCCGTCCCGTGAGCTGCGCCTTCTGTTCCGCCCGCTCGAACGCCATGAGCAAACGGCTTCGGATTTCGACCGCGTCTTCGATCGTCTTCAGGCCCGGTGCATCGGCCTCCCATTCGTCATGGCCGAAGTAGGCATGGCGGGCTCCGGCGGCGAGAATGAGATAGTCATAGGCCACCACCGCGCCGTCGTTGAGTTGCACGTTGCGGGCGGCGACGTCGATCCCAACCACCTCGCCCAGGATGGTGTGGAGATTGCGCGCGGGCTGCAGGATGCGGCGCAGCGAGGAGGCGATTTCGCCGGGAGACAGCACGCCCAGCGCCACCTGATAGAGCAGGGGTTGAAAAGTGTGATGGTTCTTGCGGTCGATCAGGGTGACGGCCACCGCCTCATTCGACAGGCCTTTGGCCGCATAGAGCCCTCCGAACCCCCCGCCGACGATGACGACCCTCGGAATCTGCACACCACGTATAGGCATGTCCCCAGTTCGATCCATGAACCGGACCCCGGAATCCGTTTTCGCCTCAATACCCCACCGTGAAGCGCTGCCGAACATGAGTGGGGTGCTCGACCTCATCGATCATCGCCATCGCATAATCCTCGGTCGAGATGCGGCTCGTTCCGTTCGTATCCACAAGCATCTGATCCTTCCCGAGCCGGAACTTCCCGGTACGTGGCCCTGGCGACAGATCGGCGGAGGGAGAGAGAAACGACCACTCAAGGTCCGATTCCCTGCGCAGCATGTTCAGGGCCTCTCGGGTTGCGAGCGCGCCCTGTTTATACTCGGCGGGAAAATCCGGCAGATCCAAGGCCTGGATACCCGGCTTCACTTCCAGGCTGCCGGCGCCTCCTACGAATAACAATCGCTTCACGCCGGCCCTCTTCACACCATCGATGATGGCTTGCGCGCCCCTTACCTGAAGATTGTAGATGTCCGGATTGCCCCAGCCCGGATTGAAGGCACTGATCACGGCATCATGACCCGCGACCAAACGGGCCACGTCGTCAGCAGTGTAGACATCGCCTTTCTGAGGGCGTAGGTTGGCATGCGGCTGCAACTTCTCGGGATCGCGAACAATGGCCGTCACCTCATGCCCACGCCCCAAGGCCTCTTTCAGAATGGCCGAGCCCACAAACCCACTGGCACCGATCAATGCGATCTTCACGGGCACCTCCCATCAGGCATCCCTCCTGACTCCGGCGTCTAGTCTTTACGGCCTCCACCGCCGATGTCGGCCCGGTGCATGTCGATGACTGTTCCCGCTTCATTCAGTTCGACGGTGACCAATTCGCCTTCTTCCATTCCCTTGGTCTTCTGTCCTTCTTCCGCCAGCGGAAACACTTGCTCGCTGTCGGGCGTTTGCAGCTTGATCTGCTTGTTCATCCGACCGACGTGGATGAGTTTACCTGTCACCTGTCGATGCGTGCCTTCTTTCCCTTTGAGATGCATGTCGACGATGTAGTTGTTTTCGTCCAACACGACGATGACTTCATCCCCCGCTTTGAACGTCACCTGTCCGTGACGTCGAGCCATGTTTGCATTGAGCTGGTGTATCGCGCCATTCGGCGTCGTCACTACGAGCGCCCCGGCTTTTTTCGTGACGACGCTGGCGAACTGCGTGTGGCCTTGCGCAAGAGGCTCTGCCACGGTCGCCGCATGAGCGACAGGCCAGGCAATGGAGAATGCGGCCAGCACCGTCGCGAATGCGAGGCACCGAAACGTCTGACAATTCATGATAGTCCCCCTGCGGTCTCGAACAGGGTGTCGTGCCGTTACGAGCCGAAACGGACGATCGGCTTGATCGTGACGCCCTTCTCGCTGTCTTCCGCCGCCTGGTTGATCTGGTCGAGGCTATAAAATTTCACCAGTTTGTCGAACGGGAAGCGACCCTGTTGATAGAGTTCGACGAGGCTTGGGATAAACAGATCCGGCACGCTGTCGCCTTCGATGATGCCGATAATCCGTTTGCCTGTCGTCATGACCCCATTCACATCGAAGCTGGCTTCGGTGCCCAGCGCCGGGGCCCCGACGATGCCGCATACGCCTTTGATCGCCAAGGCGTCGATCGCCTGGCGCAGCACGGCGGGACGTCCGCTCGATTCAAGCGAGAAATCTGCGCCGCCGCCGGTAATCTTGCGCACCGCTTCGACGGGATCGGTCTCACGGCTGTTGACGGTGTGGGTCGCTCCAAGTTCCTTGGCCAACGCGAGCCGCGATGGGACAACATCGGCGGCAATGATCGTGGTCGCACCGGCCACACGCGCGGCCATCACGGCGCTTAACCCGACGGCTCCGCCCCCGAACGCGGCGAAGCTGCTGCCGGGACGAACCTTTAGGCCATTCATCACGGCTCCCGCGCCGGTTTGGATGCCGCACCCGAGAGGGCCGAGCAATTCCAGCGGCGCATTGCTGGGAACCTTCACGACGTTACGCTCGTGAGCGAGTGCATAGGTGCCGAACGACGACTGTCCGAAGAAGTGGTCGTGAACCGCTCCCTGCTTATCGCGCGTCGCGGTGCTGCCGTCTTCGCGGGCACCCCCGAAATTCAACGGGTAGAAATTCGCGCAGTAGGTCAGGTCGCCATTCAGACAAGGTTTGCAATGGCCGCACCACATGTAGGTCAGCACCACATGGTCGCCCGGCGCAATTTTTTTGACGTTGCTGCCGACTTGCTCAACCACACCCGCGCCTTCGTGGCCTAGCACAACGGGCATGGGGACTGTGTACAGTTGATCGCGCGCGACCATGTCGGTGTGGCACATGCCGGTCGCGACAATGCGAATCAAGACCTCGTCGGGACGTGGCTCTTCCAAGATGAGGGTCTCGACCTGGAACGGCCCGCCCTTTTTGCGGACCACCGCCGCTGTGATCTCCCGAGTCTGTGTCCTGGGTTTGTCGGTCATCTGCTACTCCTTCATGCGCGATCGTCATCGCATCGGCTGAACAGAACGAGTCGCCGGGTTATCGAATGCCGGATTTGCCCGGCGCAAGAATTCCATTGGGATCGAGCGCCTTCTTGAGCGTCTCATGGACGTGGCGTTGCACAGGACCATAGGTGTGCGCGACCTTATCCATGAAGGCCGTATTGACCCGGTAGGTGCCGTACCCTTCATTTGAAAACTCGGTCAGCAACTCATCGAAACACTGGTAGGCCGCCTTCGTCATGGCCGGATCCGTTTTGTCATAGAGCACATCCACGATATGGTGCATGTCCCGCATGCCGACGATGAACTCGCCGGAATAATCCAGCCCGTACTTCCCCAGAATACGTTTGGTCATGGCCATCTGTTTGAGCGTCTCGCTCCCGCGCGCCTGCGAGACCGGGGCGAACCACATGGAGCCGCCGCCACCTCGCCAGTTGTAGAGCGAGAATTCTTTGAGGGTCATATCACCGCGCATCAAGGCCGCGCGATATTGGAAGGCCGGATCGTCCCCCGCTTCCTGCTCCGTAAGGACTTTCGCCTTGCCGGATTTGCTGAAGGCGTCCGTGACGATCTTCCAATTCACGTCAATCTGCTCCTGGGTGCCATACAAGGCGGCGTACACGTTCCACACACCCAGCTTATGGTCCTTCATGATCTGCCGCACCGCGTCGTCAGTGATCGCTCCGGGCCCGGTCACATAGTCGCTCCGCTTGGCCTTTGTCGGCGCCTCATAGAGCGCATGGGCGATCACGATCGCATTGGGGATGACGCCGCTGATGCGAAGCGGCCTGATGGTCTCGACGATTTCCACGATGTCGTCTTCGTTTTCGTACTGAATGACAAAGGGCTTGAACGCGGGCGGGGCGGGCATCAACCAGAATCCGAACTTGGTGACGATGCCGTAATTGGATTGGGTGAAGATCCCGTCCAGGTACGGTCCATATCCCCACTTGAAGACCTGCCAGGTATTGGACTTCGGCAGCGAGCCCATCCCCGTGCGCAACACCTCGCCGTTCGCGAGGACGACTTCCATCCCGCAGGCAAAGAGAAAATGTTCTCCATAGGGCGTATACCCGACGCCGCGATCCAACGTATTGCCGGTCGGCCCGGCAATGGCAGAAGGGGCGGGACAGGAGAGCCAGAGCGGATACTTGTGTTCCTGGATGTAATCGTAGAGTTGTTTGTAGGTGACGCCCGGTTCGACGAGGGCGAAACAGAGATCCGGATCGACTTCCAGGATGCGGTTCATCCGTTTCAGATCGAGCACCACCTGACCCCGTTCGGCCGGCGCGGCAGACCCATACCCGAAGTTCCGACCGGTCGAGATCATCCAGATCGGGACTTTGTATTTGTTGCAGACCGCGACAATCTTCTGGATCTGTTCGACCGTCGTAGCCTGGAGCGCGGCCGAAGGAGTATGGTCCGCGTCCGGGACCGGCATCATGGTCTTGATGTAAGGGGCAAGCTGTTCCGCCGTGACAAGGACGGAATCCTGGCCCAGGATACTGCGGAATTCGGCGATCGCTGCCTCAAAAGTTTTCTCCGAGACGCCTTTCGGTAACGCGATAAATTTGCTGGCCATGCTGATCCTCCTGTCCGCCTACATATCCATCACGAATGAGACGAATCGTTGTGTGGGCCGCAATGGGTTGGGATTGTACGCTCGATGAACGAACGCGCGGGTGGAGCAGGCCTCCTGAGTCGACTGTACTCCAAGAGCCGAAGCCGCCACCGCATACCCCACGGATTCCACCCACTGTAAAGACTGCCGCGAGACCCTTTCACTGGCAGAGATGGGGGGTGGGATGGGCGTCCATCCCTCACCTCCAGTCAAGCCCAGCTGTGCACATCCTTCCAGGAGCGACAGTCCCGAACAGTGGAGATGCATCGCGTCGGATCCGGCACGCCGATAGGAAGAAAATCCCGGTGCAGACCAACCGGTTGGTTTGCTCGTGGAAGATGACTCGTTGAGGAAGCTTTCGGTAATCGAAACACTTTCACGTGCCGCAATGAGTCGGGAAGCAAGGAGGCCACCAACACCCTGAGCAGATGAGGCCGTGAGCCACGTATGCCGAAGCGAGCAGGCCTGGTCGTTCACTGAGGCATGAGAACCGACCGACAGCAGCCGGCCTCCGGCTGTCCGAGCGAGTTCCTGAAAGATTGCCGCACTCGCATCGTCCATCACGGCGATCCAGCGCGCGCCTTTCGTCTGTTCGAGCAATGACACCAGGGTGCCGGGATCGGACAGGAGTCCGCCGTCTACCTTCATCGTCTCCAGTCCGTCGTATCCAGTCTCTGCGCAGGCCGCGCGGACACCGTTCCCAAACCGGTCATCCACATTGCTGTCTCCCAGGAAGAGCAGGCACCGCTTGGCCTTCCTGGCCGGCTCGTCCGCAAACGTCCACGATGGAGTCCCGAGCGCCAGCAGGGCTCCTCCCGCCAACAAACCTTTCATGAGGTTGCGTCGATCGATCTCCATGGCGTGAGCCCTCCCTACTGATTGGCTGCAGCTTTGGACACATACTCGGCCACCTTCGCCAGCGATTCATCGTCGATTTCGGCCGCGCGGAAGGACGGCATGGCCCGGTTGCCGTGGCGGACGATGAATGTGATGTAGGCGGGGGCAAGGCCACGGCCGCGAATCGTCGGGCCGACCCTGGCCTCATGACAAAATGCGCAGACCTTCGCATAGACTTCGGCTCCGTCTTTCCACCGAAACCCAGGCTCGGGAGCCTCTTGAGCTGTCGCCCCTGCGATGCGTTCCACATTCCCGAGCAGCACGAATGCCGTCAGGATCAAGGCCGGCACCATCCATACTGATTTTGGCGCTTGCATGGCGTCTCCTCCCTATCCAATACGACCTCTCCGTGTCCGCAAGCCACGGAGCTGCTCCTCTCGAACTTCTCGGTAACAATCGTGCTGCATATCCTAAGCCAATCAATAGGGGGCGGTGGGAAGATCGCGGAACGTCCCATGCCTGATTCGATGAATGGCGCGTTCTTCACCGATACATGGCCAACAGGTCATACTTCGGATCTGGACGATCCGGAACGGAACGATTTTGGGGACGGCGGTATCGGCAGGCGGGGGCATCATTGCCTGCGTTTCAGAAGAACGCAGACAACGGCGGGATGAAGGCGTCTTGCGTCAGTAACCTGCAAACTTTTCGGTTCGAATATCGCTGTCTTCGATGCGGGCCTCTTTGAGCATCGTCCGCAGTGCACCGACCATACCCGGCGGGCCGACCACGTAATAGATCGGCTTCTCCACATTTCCGAGGTGTTTGGACAGCAGAGCCGCGTTGAGGTATCCCCTCTCGCCCTGCCAGGGTCGGGAAGATTTCTCGGGTTCGGTCATGGTGCCCACGAAGCGATAGTGGGGATTCTTATCCTGCAAGGCCTGCAACTCGTCCAGAAACGGCGCATCCTCCGGTCGTCGGTTGGAGTAGAACAGCACCATGGGGTGCGGCGACCGCTGCATCGCCGCCTGCACCACCATGCTGCGAAACGGGGTGATGCCGATCCCGCCTGCCAGAAAGACGGCAGGGCGGGTCTGGTCGGCATGCAGGACCAATTTTCCGAACGGCCCTTCCAACCGGACGATTGAGCCGATCGGCATACGCTGCAGTTCGCGCTTGAAGGCCGTATCGCGGAGCCGGGTGGCCACCATCAGGGTCGATTCCTGCGGTGCGCTCGCGATGGAAAAGGCCCTGGTGTTGCCCGCCGCATCGGTCTCAGAGGGCTCTGGCAGCGTCAGGTCGACAAACTGACCCGGCGTGAATGCAAACTGCGTCGGCGTGAATGCAAACTGCGTCGGCTTCTCGAAATGGAACGCCATCGTCCCTTCCGCCACCAGCCGCCGTTCGGTCAGCGTGATCGAATACCCATTCTCGCTCACTGCCTCACCCATGATTCACCTCTTGTGTCACGCGCTGCACGGCGCTCGATCGGGAGCTCAGAGCGATTTGTGCGTCCCGTCGCAAAACGGAGGGTTCTTGGTGTGCTTACATTGGCACAACGCCACGGTTTTCTTTTCGGTCGTCGTGAACTCCATGGGCGTGAAACTGGTTCCCTTGTGAGACCCATCACAAAAGGGCTGCTTCTTCGAGCGCCCGCACCGGCACCAATAGTGCGTGCCTGCTTCCAACTCCAACACCGCCGGCTGCTTCGCTGCAATGACTGGTTCTTCCATGCTCTGCCCTCCTGTTTAACCGGATGATTTCACTTCCGCACACATTCTTACCCCACTGAGGTCCGCTCGCTTACATACATCAGACGCAAATCCCCTGCCATCTTAAGCAGGCGAACGGCTCGCTCTCCCACTTGCCGGCACGATATGTACGACACCGTTGAGGAGAAATGCGCCAACCTCCACCTGGGCCCTGCCGCAGAAAGGGACACAGGTGATCCGGCCCGGCAGATCTTGGCCAGGCCTAGCAGGCTGCGGAAACCCTCCATTGTTGCGCAGGACGTGATGATGAATTCGTGCGCAATTTCGGTATCAGAATCACCCGCAGGATGCGCAACATAGCCGTCCGGCCAGACCGCAGCGAGCGAAGAGGCGAATCGTACTCGGGCGGTACGGGAAGCCTCGAAGCGACGCGAGAACGCCGCGGGCGGTTTTCTTCCGCATCCTGCTAGAGCGACAGCGGCTTGATGGGCGCAAGGACGGCCGACGGATTGTTTTTCCACAAGGCTTCGTCCGCGTCCACGTACAGCTCGACCTCATTGCCGTCCGGATCCCGCAAGTACAAACTTTGACTCACCGTGTGGTCGCTCATTCCGTCGATGGAGACGCCGGCGGATTCCAACTCCCGCTTCGCCGCCCTCAGCTCATCGAGGCTGTCGCCGACTTTGATGCCGATATGATAGAGGCCCCGACGTCGCCCGGATGGAGGCCCCGGCGCATCGCCCACTTGAATCAACAGCAGTTCATGATGCGTGCGGCCGGATGTGAGCGCCGCCGCTGCGCCATTGAAAATTCTCCCCACTTCCTGAAATCCAAGCAGATCGCGATAAAATCCCAGCGACCGTCCAAGATCTTTCACATAGAACACGACATGGCCGAGATAGTGCGCTTTCATGTGATCGATTCCTTTCCGGGCGACGATGTCCGGAGCAGCGCCCTGACCGCCGCATGCGCCAGCACCACATCCGGCTCGCGCTGCAGCGCATCGTAATAATGCCGGCCGAATCCATTCCCTTCTTCGGACGGTGTCAACATGGTCCGCACCGAGTCGATCACCACCGTGATCTCCGCTCGATCAGGTATCTCTTTCTCCTCTGACAACTCATCGATCTTCACCATCAATTGAGACAGGGGGCGCAACCAGGCGAACCACGCGTCGCCCAACACAAGCTGAAAGAACGCGCCGTTCGTCTCAATCCGCCCATGCACCCGCTCATAGGAAACCCGTTCGCTGTCCAGCAACGCCTTGTGCAGACGCAGCAATGACCGCGACAGATTGCCCAGGTGCGCGCGCATGTGATCCTGACCTGACATGATCCCGCCTCCTTGCGAATCGATCCCGCTTATCCCGTCGGTTCACTATCCAATTGATGCGCCTTGCGGCCGCCCCGAGCGAGCGGATGCATCGCCAGTTGCCCCTCCACCATGAGCCTCGCCATTTCCGCCGCGCGTCCGACGAGCGCCTGAGCCCCTTCGCGCAACTCCCGGCTGTTCTGCACCTCGCTGTTATTCCGCTCCATATCCTCCGCGCTCCATCCCCGCGAATGGGCGATAAACGGAAACTGCGGGAACTGGCAGCCGACCTCGGCAAAAAAGGTCATCAGTTGACCGGCGACCCCTTGGACATTGTCCTGTCCGCCCATAATGATGAATGCGGCAACTTTGTTCTTGAGCAGATGCCTGTTGGCGATCGTCTCCTGATTCTGAATGCAGTTCATCCGTTCGACCATTTTGTAATAGAGGCTGCTGGCGCCGCCCCATCGGATCGGTGTCGAGACGAGAATCACATCCGCCCAATGCACCACGGCCTCGTACACCCGGTCCATTTGATCGGTCGGATCCATCTGCGTGATCGAGCAGGGCCAGGTACAGGCTTCCGCTGCCTTGGAATAAAACCCTTCACAGGCCCGGAACGACAGGTCCCGAAGCCTGATGAGCTGCGTATCGAGTTGCAGGGACTCGCGCGCATACGCCAATGCCTCCTCCAGCAGGGCGTCGGAGGCGCTAAAGCGCGGCTGGTCCGCCGTCATCGCCGTCGTGGCAAGGCCCAGCACACGAACGGGACCCTCGGCTCGAACGATCGGGCGCGCGAGCGGGTGAGATGGTTTCGGGAGTGTGTGCTGCTTCGTGACCGGAGTCAGATCGACGAAGACGCGTCCATCCTCCACCTTCACAGCATAGGTCGCGACCTGATCGCCTTCGTATCCGGGCTCGCCCTGGCCGGTCCGATGGTGAAACTTCCAGTAGTGCCAGGGGCAGACGACGTAGTCGCCCTCAAGCCGTCCCTCACCCAGCGGCCCGCCGATATGATTGCAAACCCCTGAGATCGCCGCGAACCGGCCGTCCTTGTACGACAGGGCCAGCTTCGTCTGACCGCAGACGATCTGCTGGAGGGGGCGCTGTTTCAGTTCATCGACCGATCCGATCTCAGTCCATGTCGCATCCGGCATGTCGAATTCCTTCAGGTGTCAGCACACATCCGTGTGTCACAAACGCTTCTCTTCCAGATCGTACACATCGAAATACACGTAGACGGGGCGGTGGCCCGGCACATATTTCGGGATGTAGTCTTCCATATAGGCCTGCACCGAAGGCGCCATCTCCGACAGACGCTGGTCCCGCATCCTGTTGTTCCACTGAATGATCGCCTGCTGGTCCTGTACCTTGCTCTGAGCCTTGAGCCAGACAGCCAACTCTTCATCGTTCGCCCCGGTGGCCACGACGTCTTTGAACTGATCAGGAGTGATGCCCGTAAACGAAAACAGCATGCCGGCTAACGAGCAGGGCCAATAGTTATAGTCTCCGTTGATGCCTAGGAGAAACGCCCGGCACTTGTCCGCGCAACGCGCGCCGATGACATACCCCCCCAGCATTTCCCGCGGGCTGCGAGGATAGGTCTTGGTGAGATCTTTCGCAAGCGGTCGAACCTTCTCTAAATCAGGCATCCTGTCGCTCCTTTCCTTGTCGAGCGCGCGAGGGCTTGGAAAATGTAATGCCCGCCTTCTGGACCTCCTGATAGGGGAGGAGCCAGACCAGGGACTCGTCAGACAGATCACCGACCTGTATGCGGTTTCCCCAGGGGTCGCGGAAATCGCAGCGGAAATGCGGCTCCATCTTCAGCTTGTACTTCCTGGTGAGCTTGCGCCGGACTTCTTTGATCTGCTCCGCATCACGCACCATCAGTCCGAAATGCTTCACGCGATCCGGCTGCAGTCGCTCGACTTCAAAAATCGCCAGGAATTGGTGTTCGCCCAGTTTGCACCATGCGGCGCCTTCTCCGCCTTGCAACATCTTGAGTCCGAACACGTCTGCGTAGAACTTCACGGCTTTCTTGGCGTCGGTGACTTCAATGACGATGTGGTTACATCCATACACGTGAACCGCCATTCGCGGGACCTCCTTATTCGGCAACCTGCTTGATCGCGGAGACGAACGTGTCCACCGGCTGGGCACCGGACAGCGCAGCCTTTCCATTCAGCACGAAATAGGGAACCCCTCTGATACCCAGCTGATGGCCATGGGCCTCCTCCTGCCGCACGGCATCCTCGCCCTCCTGCTCCTGCAGCAGGCGGCCGACCGCTTCTCCATCCAATCCGGCACGGACGGCGAGGGAGACCAGGACCTCAGCCTGACCTATATGCAGTCCCTCCGTGAAGTACCCGTGAAACAGTTCTTCAACCACCTCATCCTGACGGCCCTGCTGCTGAGCGAACCAGATCAGTCGATGGGCATCGAACGTGTTCGGTGTCCGCGCGATCCGGTCGAACGCGAACTCGATGCCCACACTCGTTCCCACTGCTGCGACGCGATCCTGGATCGCCTTCATTTCACCAGGGCCGCCGAACTTCGTTTCGAGATACACCCGACGATCCATGCCGGCCTTGGGCATGGTCGGATTGAGCTGAAACGGGCGCCAGAATATGCGCGCCGTCGCCTGCGCCTGGACTGATTCCAGCGCCTGTTCCAGCCGCCGTTTCCCGATGTAACACCAGGGGCACACCACGTCCGAATACACATCGACCGTGAGCGCCTGACCGGTCATGACAAATGCCCCATCTTTCCCGCCTGGTAGTCGTGCACGGCTTGGATAATTTCGTCGCGCGTGTTCATCACGAACGGACCGTACCGGGCGATCGGCTCGGCAATCGGTTCACCGCTCAGCACGAGAATGGTCGCATCCTGCTTCGCTTCCACGACAACGTGTTCGCCTCGCTGACCGAACAGCGCGATTTCAACTTCCTGCACCGCCTGCGACCCGTTCACGACTACCTGTC
>WBZX01000132.1_pt1 | contig 27237 bp, 25 predicted proteins | sample 5204211 | NCBI WGS metagenome assembly WBZX01 (sample SAMN12344362, study PRJNA552823) | activated sludge metagenome | biome: Activated sludge suspended growth; feature: Nitrification reactor; material: Wastewater; isolation source: activated sludge from nitrification reactor of wastewater... | reverse complement strand
AGGAATACACCGGACGTTCTACAGCCTTGGGTAGGAAATAATACATCAATCCCAGGTAAGGCGTGGTGAGGAAGAAGGCTACCGCATTGTGTCCATACCACCACTGCACAAGGGCATCCTGCACCCCGGCATACCACGAGTAGCTTTTGAACAGGGTGATTGGAAACTCCATGGAGTTGACGATGTGAAGCATCGCGACAGTAACCCACGAAGCTATAAAAAACCAGATGGCCACATACATGTGACGTTCACGCCGGGTCAGGATGGTCCCAAACATATTGATCCCGAAAACCACCCAGATCAGGGTGATCAGGATATCAATGGGCCATTCGAGCTCCGCGTATTCCTTTCCGGTTGTGATCCCCATCAGCAAGGTCACTGCAGCCAGCACGATGATCGTCTGCCAGCCCCAGAAATGGATCGCACCGAGTTTCTTACTCCACATCGACGTCTTGAGAAGTCGGGGAAGAGCGTAGTACACCCCGGTAAAAATACCATTGCCCACAAAGGCAAAGATGACGGCATTGGTATGCACCGGCCTGAGCCTTCCAAACGCAAGGTTTGGCAGGTACTCACTGAAATTTAATACCGGGAATGCCAACTGAAAGGCAGCAATAACGCCTAATAGCATCCCCACCGCACCCCATGTGATGGTTGCAATGGCAAACAACTTTGGGAGCTTGTTGTCGTAGGTAAATTTTTGTAATTCCATGTTTGTATTCCGAGTTTGTATTGATTGTTGGTAATGTTTTGTGTATGTTTTTTATTTAATCAGCTTATAGGCTTATGAAGCTTATAGGCTTATGTGTTTATTTTATTTTAGGTTACTGAGCGTACTTGTGCTGAGCGGAGTCGAAGTAGCCGAAGCATCACTCTTCACTTTCTTGTTGTCGTCTTCAAAAAGTATCCGTCTCGCCGGCGAAAAGTCATCATCAAACTGACCGTCCCGTACACTCCAGAAGAAGGCGAGCAAAAAGCCGGCAGCGATGCCGATACTGACCAGGAGAAGGAGGATGATTGCACTCATTGTTGTGAATTGTGAGTTAAGTTATCAGCTATCAGATGTGTGGGTGTGAGTGTGAGTTGTCAGTTGTGAATTGTGAGTGTTGCTTGTACTGAGCGGAGTCGAAGTATGAGTTGTGAGTGATGTATTGTGTGTTTATTTTTTTTTTTTGGTTTACTGCTTACTGCCTTCCCGCTTTACGGCTTCGCAGCGTGCGGGATCTGCGCTGCGCTTCGAACTGCTTACTACTTTATTTGAGTTGATACCTTTTTGCCATCAATTCGCTCAGCCCATACGTAATCAGGATGATGGAGATCGAACTGCAAGGCATCAGGATAGCTGCGATGATCGGAGATAAAGTCCCCTGTACCGCAAAGTATAAACCGATGACATTATAGATGATCGATATTCCGAAACTGAACATGATGATGGAGCGGCCTGATCGTACATACGCCAGGATCTTGTCCAGCACAGATACTTTAGAAGCATGGATGATCCCATCTGCGGCAGGTGTGAAATTATTGTCATCATCACACACTGCCAGACCGACATTGCTTTCCTTCAGGGCACCGGCATCATTGAGTCCGTCACCAATCATGAGCACGTTGGCTTTCTTATTTTCTTTCAGGTAGCTGATGTAAGCCAGCTTGTCATGAGGGGATTGCTCAAACAGCAATTCACTTTCAACACCCATTTTCTCACGGAGGGTAGCTTGTTCTGCAGGGTTGTCTCCTGAGATCAGCGCCAGTTTGTAGCCGGGTACAAGGGATCTGAACAAATCAAATATGCCAATCCGGTATGCATTGGTTACATGAAACACCCCGATAGCTTGATTGTCCATGCTGACCGCTACCTTACTTTCCTTTTTGCTTTCTTCATGTGTACCGGTAAAGGATGGTGAACCGATTTTAAAATGGTGTTCATCTATCCATCCTTCAATACCCTTATTGGCAATGATCCTGAAACTCTCCGGAGTAATGCTGGCAGGAGTATCCAGGTACTGGAGGACTGCCTTGCTCAACGGGTGATTGGAATGCACCACAAGGGAGGCGATCTGTGACTTCAATTCAGGACTGAGGACCTGACCTTCATAGCGCACTTTCATTTTATTGCCTTGGGTCAGGGTTCCGGTCTTGTCAAATACGATCGTATCAATTTTTGACAGGGACTCGATGACCCCTGCATTCTTCAGATAGAATTTATTGAGCGAAAGGATACGAAGGATGTTGCCCCTTGTAAAATTGGCAGACAACAACAATGCGCATGGACAGGCCACAATCATGATGGTCGTGAGGGCATTCCACATGAGCTGGGGTTGACCCTGCCATAGCCAGTATCCTCCGGCAATCATACCGATCAACAGGACGATATAGGTAAAGTACTTGCTTAGCGCGTCGATAAAAGAATAGGAGGTGGTGGAGGTATCCTGCAGGCTATCCTTATTCCATAGATTGGTGAGGTATGATTGGGATACTTCCTTGACGACGATCAACTCAATCACCCCACCGGTTTGTTTGCCGCCGGCATAGATGATTTCACCTTTATGGACACTGACCGGAAGACTTTCGCCGGTGACAAAACTATAATCGATCTCCGCAGTTCCCTTAGAGAGCATGGCATCTGCAGGGATGAGTTCTTCGTGATGGATCTGGATGATATCATTTGCCCTGATCTTGTCCACCGGAACAGATTGAATGGTATTGTCCTTGAGTATATTGACAGCTATTGGAAAGAAGGCCCTGAAATCTCTGTCGAAGGATATGGTCTGATATGTCCTGTCCTGGAGCCAGCGGCCAACAAGCATAAAGAAAACGATTCCACTCATACTATCCAGGTATCCTGATCCTGTGCCAGTGTATAGTTCATATAAGCTACGGCCAAAGGTGATCACCAGGGCAAGGGCGATCGGAGCATCGATATTGAGGTGTCTGTTTTTAAGGCCATTCCAGGCGTTGATAAAAAACTCGCTGGCGCAGTAGGTAATCACCGGAAGAGAAAGCACGACGATGATGGCCGTCAAAGTACTTTTTATGATGGGTTCAAGAATTTCGCCTCCTGAGAAGTATTCCGGAAAGCTCATCATCATGATGTTGGCAAAGCAGAACCCGGCAAGGCCGATTTTATACCACCTGGTGCGGTCTATTTGTCTGAGGTGTGCGGATGAAACTTCCTCGAGGCTTAGATGAGGTTCATATCCGATGTGCGTGAGTGTCTCTACCACCTGCCGGAGGGATATCAGGGCGGGGTCAAAGACAATGAAGACTTCTTTTTTTGTAAAGTTGACACGCGAAGACTGGACTGCAGGGTTGATACGTCTTATGTTTTCCAATAGCCAGAGGCAACTGCTGCAGTGTATCTGTGGGAGGTAAAACGTCACATGGGTTTGTGTCCCATCCGTATATTGTATGAGCTTGCCCGCGATATCCGGATTGTCCAGGAAGGCAAATTTATCCTTGCGGATAGTTGACTTTTGGGTTATCCCCGGATGGTTGTTGAGATCATAGTAGGCGCAGAGATCATTTTCATTGAGGATCTGGTATACACTCCGGCAGCCTTCGCAGCAAAATACTTTTTCACCTAGCCAGACCTGATGCTGGAAGCAAGTGTCGCCACAGTGGTCGCAAAGGGTGAGTGTATTTGTTTTATCCGGGTTCATCTGCTTTAAAGAATAAAATATCTTTTTGTCTTTTAATCAGCTTTTAAAAAATCAATTTACTAAGAAAAACTTACCGGAATCCAACTTGGTGTTGAAGTCTCCGATCGTATTATCTTCGATCATCTTGATCAGGTTTTTCTTGATATCCCGATACTGGTCATGTACAGGGCAGGGTTTCTTTTCGTTGCAGACCTTGAGTCCAAGCACACAGTCATTGTAGATAGAATTGCCATCGAGGGCCTTGACGATATCTGCGAGGGAAGTCTGGAGATCAAATTGATCCATATAGAAGCCACCATGCGGTCCCTTGACGGAATGCACCAGCTTTTTGCGGCTGAGCTCCTGCATGATTTTGGCTACAAAATGCTCAGGGGCATCTGTTCCCTTGGCGATCTCCTTGATCCCGACACGCGACCCATCCTTTGATTTCTGGGCTACAAAAATCATGGCCTTGATTCCATATTCACATGTCTTTGAGAACATTAATCAGTGTGGTTTACAGGTGGTAGAATGATTTCAGTGGTAAAGATAAAAACGTCTTTTAATATAAAAAGAGTTTATTATCTTTTTATTTTGGATTTTGTAAAAAATGGACTGAAGAGGCTAAAAAGGCTTTAGAATCTAAAGATGTCTTCGCGGATTAGCTACGGCATCCAAAGGAGACGGAAGAGCATACTGTTAGTCCCCTGCTCTTTGTCAACACCTACACGCACACTACTCACTGTCTTACACTAGCCTTGATCCATCACCTCCTGGTAATGATCAAGGAACTGTCCCACATGCCATCCATCCATCAACCCATGGTGTACATGGATCGAAACAGGTAACAACCGTTTGCCATTGTCCAAAGTGACTTTGCCAAAGGTGATCTTTGGAATACTGTCCCTGAAGGCGAAACTGCGGGCATGGGATATGGAGGTGAATTTGATCCAGGGCAGGGCAGAGTAGTGGATCACGTTTTCGCCGGCGATGGCAGGTTCGAGGCCTTTGGAATGCCGTACCCGCTCCATTTCGATCCGCGAATTGACCAGAAAGGTGTGAAAATCCTGTTCGAAATTCATATACGCAAAGCCAAACGTACCATCCGGGCGGTTGATCGTGGGGGAGGCATTGACCTGGTCATAGACCCATACTTCACCGTCGATGATCCTGTACCGGAAGGACTCCACAAAATTGGCAGCGCAAAGGGATTTATAGAGGTAGTAAAGGAAAAACGAGCAATCCCTTGACTTGCATACATCATAGGCCCTGGTGCAATCGATCTCCGCGCTGATGCCAAAGAAGGGCTCATCAAACTTCCGGAAGAAATTAAAATGGTCCCTTCGTGCCCAGTTTTCGATATCGAGTTTATGTCTCATTGTCCAAGGTACGAGGTGATATCGGCGATGTTGCCCAACTCTATAAAGTTAGGATGCACGATGGTATGCTCGATTTTTTCATGCGCCCAGGTGGTGTGGTAGGGGACATGTGCTCCATGCCCGCCGATCGCCAGCACAGGCAATACGTCAGACTTGAGCGAATTGCCAATCATCAGGAACTCATCCGGCCGGCAATCCAGGTGACGGAGCAACTTGAGGTAATCGGACTCCTTCTTGTCACTCATGATTTCGATATGGTGGAAGTAATGTTCGAGCTCCGATTTCTTCAGTTTCCGCTCCTGGTCGAGCAGATCCCCTTTGGTAGCCACGACCAGCCGGTACTTTCCTTTCAATATGCGCAGTGTATCTTCAACACCATCCAGCAATTCGATGGGTTTGTTGAGCATCTCCTGCCCATACTGTATAGCCTTGTGCAGGATCTCCGGATGAGCGGTATTGTTGGTCACCTTGAGGACTGTCTCGATCATCGACAGCATAAAGGCTTTGATGCCATAACCATACAATGGCAGGTTTTGCATTTCCACAGCATAGAGTTCCTTCGAAACCGCATGTGCCGGAAGATAATCTTCAAGCAGCGTGCAGAATTTTTGTTCTACTTCCTGGAAGTAAGGCTCATTGACCCAGAGCGTGTCATCCGCATCAAATGCGATCACTGTGATATTTGTCATCGCTGACAAAAATAGGTGGAAATCCGAATAGTTTTTTAGCTGTCAGCTATCAGCTACTAGCCACCAGAGTACCCACTCTCACCCGCACCACTCATTTTTCATTTTTCGTTCTTCGTTTTTCACTTAATGGCTGGTTGCTGAGCGTAGCCGAAGCATCATACTTCGACTACGCCCTGTGCACCGCTTTTCTCTCATCACTATATTGCCCGGTTGCTGAGCGTAGCCGAAGCATCACTTTTCACTTAGATCATTGGCATCCCATATCAATCCTCGACTGCAGATCATTGTTAGGAAAGCAGTTCCCTGACATTGTGGTTGAAGGTTTGTACCTGAGGAGATTTGGATCATAAAGTGCATTCTCCAGGAAGTCAGTAAGGTCGTCGATTTCTTCCTGGGTCATGTGAAGGGGTTTGAACAAAGGAGAAATCTGGCTTGCAGGAATTTCCGGGTTTTCAGGTATACCTGCATTGAAGTATTCTACTACATCTCTGACGGATGTCTTGGTAGCGCCGTGGAAATAGAATCCGAAATCCTTGAGGTTGTAGAGTTGCGGCACTTTAAACTTGTGCATATCAGAAGGTACAAGGGTAAAACCTCCACGCCCGAGATTCCGGCTGTCGTTCGGGCCTGTAACGAATACTTCGTGCCCATTCTGGTATTGATTCTTCACACCCACGGAGACAAAGACGTGAGGCACACTGTTGAAGGATGGGCTGTTGTGGCAATTGACACATCCTGCTTTTCCAAAGAAAAGCAAGGCGCCTCTTTTTTGCTGCTCTGTTATGGCATTGGTCTCCCCTTTCAGGTATTTCTGGAAAGGAGCCTGGTTGGCCAGCACAGTCCTGAAATAGGCAGCAATTGCAAATGATGCAGTTTGCTTTGTATAGCGTTCAGGTTTAGGAATTTCTGGAAAAGCCTCATCAAACATAGCCGTATAGCCTAGTGAGTCAGTAACATCCTTGTTGATGATTTGGCGATGTACGATGAGGGCTCTTGGGATTACCGCTTCGAGACCCTTCAACCCGTTAAAATTGACTTCTGTCAGGGAATCATTGTGCCACACACCTTCTGTTCCCAGATTGACGTCAAATGAACCGAAAGATCCAGCCCAGAGGGCATTGGTGATATAGCCAGTATTGACTATGGTCAGCGGCCTTGCGCCCTGGGCATCGACCTCTGATCCATTATACTGAGGATTTTTGATCCTGCCTTCGCCACTGATCCCAAAGCCAATCGCTCCATCAGCCACTCCCTGGAACCGACCTGCCGTAAAGCCACGTTCAGGAATATGACATGTACTGCAGGAATAGGCCGCCATGGATACCGGGTATTTTGGTTGCAAACCAATACCCGTTTCAAAAAACAACATTTTGCCCAGGCTGACTTTTGCTTGGGTAACCGGGTTTTTTGGATCCTGGTTCGGCAATGCTGCATAGTCATTGCTTTCCGGCATGATATACCAATCTGAAGAACCGGTTTTTGAATGCAGGTTGAGCGCTTCTGTGATAGCCGCATCTTGATCTGTAGCACTATCCTCATTACAGCCAATAAAGAATACCACAGCTACCATCATGGCTATGGCAGTCAGCCATTTCCTGATGGGATTCAATTGTTCCGTTACGTAATAATTTGTCATTATATAAAGAGTTTTATCGTTTCGCACAGGACAACAGGAAGGTAGGTAGTGGCTTGTCTGGCAAACTGATCTTTGCTCAACAGGATCAAATGTAGGACCAGCTGTTGTTAAATTAAAGACAAAATGATCTTTAATTATAATTTGGAATAATTCAACATAACCGGAACACCATTTTGTGTTACCCCCTGATAGATATGGAGTATTCTGTCTTACAGGCTGGGCAATGGATGGGAAGTAAAATAATATCCTGCTATATCAGCAGGAGCCAACTAGCAAGAAGCTTTTTATGGTTTGGCAGAAGGAGTGGTCTCCGGCAGGAGATACAGGAACGCACTGAAAATAATCAGGTTCTTGATGATGTATTGGCCGACGATGGTAAGGGTTACAGGGACAATTTGAAAGGAAAGGCCAGGGAGCAGGACGAGTGGAGTAAAGGTGAATAGGATATGCAGCATCCCAAGGTAGATGATAAATCTTTTCTTCAGATTTAATAAAAGGAATGCGCCGATGATAACTTCCCACAGCGCCAGGAGGAAATAGGTGATATGCGTTGGCACAAGGCGAAAGGTCAGGAGGGAAAGGGTCTCCTTGGCAAGTGCCTCCGCAGGACTCACCCCGGGAAAAAATTTAAGCGCACCAAACCACAGATACACGATGCCAATGCTGAGAACCAGCATCCTCTCGCGATGCCTGATGAGTTGATTAAGCATTTTGTTTTGTTTAGCTATCAGGTGTCAGCTAACTGTCGGCTTGTTTCGTTTTCTCGGCTGCTGAGCGTAGCCGAAGCAGCATACTTCGACTACGCTCAGCACACCGCTTTTCACTTTTCACTTCATTCGCACCCCATATCCTCTTTTGACTGAGGATCATTGTTTGGGAAACAATTTCCTGACATGGTGACCTCAGGTTTATAGCGAAGCAGGTTGTCATCATACAAACCGTTGGTAAGGAACTCTACAAGATCATCCATTTCATTCTGGGTCAGATGCAGGGGACGAAACAATGGAGTAATCTGTGTCCTTGGAATATCTGGATTTTCAGGTATTCCATTGTTAAAGTACTCCACTACATCTTTCAGGCTGGCCTTGCTGGCACCGTGAAAGTAAAACCCGAAATCCTTTAGGTTGTACAATTGGGGCACTTTAAAGTTGTGCATATCCTCTTCACGGCCGGTAAATCCACCGCGACCGAGATTGCGCTTGTCGTGACGGTCAGTACGGAATACGCTGTATCCTGTCTGATATGAATTAAATACCCCAAGGGAGAAAAACAAATGAGGGTCGCTGTTGAGCGATGGGCTGTTGTGGCAGCTGACGCAACCGGCTTTTCCAAAGAAGACGAGGGCACCTCTTTTTTGCTGGTCACTCATGGCCGAGACATCGCCTTTCAACCATTTCTGGAAAGGAGCTTGGTTAGTCAGGATGGTCCTGAAATAAGCAGCAATAGCGAATGCGGCAGTCTGCCTGGTGTATCTTTCTTCTACCGGGATGTCGGGAAAAGCAGCATCAAACATCGCGGTGTAGCCAAGGGAGTCTGTTACATTCTTATTGATGACCTGGCGGTGTACGATGAGTGCACGCTCGTTATTGGCTTCAAGGCCCATCAACCCTTTCTTGTTGATCTGCACGAGTGTATCCTGATCCCAGACAGCATCAGTTCCTGTATTGACATCGAATGATCCAAAGGTGCCTGCCCAGAGGGCATTGGTGACATAGGTGGTATTGATGACCGGCAGGGGACGCGCACCCTGAGCATCTACATCAGCACCGGTATATTGAGGGTTCTTTTTCCGGCCTTCCCCGCTAATCCCAAATCCGATGGCTCCATCTGCAATGCCCTGGAAACGTCCGGCTGTAAAGCCTCGCTCAGGGATATGGCAACTACTACATGAATATGCTTCCCTGGATACCGGATATTTGGGCTCGAGACCGATCCCGGTTTCAAAGAAGAGCATCTTGCCAAGGGCTACTTTTTCCGCGGTAACCGGATTCTTTGGGTCCTGGTTTGGCAAAGAAGCGTAATCCGTGCTGGATGGCATGATATACCCTGTAAGGGAACCCGTTTTGGAATTGCTGTTGAGCGAAACAGTCAGATCACGGTCGAGGTCTTCGATATAATCGTGGGTGCAGCCGATGTATAAAACGAAACTGCATAGTAGAGAAAAAGACAGGAGGGATTTTCCTAGACGCGAATTACTTTTCCTGAAGAATTCTTGTAGCATGATGTTATCTCTTTAAAGAGGTGTCAGGGCCCTATTCAAATAGATATACAACAGGTTATGAATGGGACCGGGGACAAATATAATACTACAAAGCAGTATAAAAAGATCAATTTGTCTTAATTATTATTAGATTTTTATAATAATTTGGAGTTAAATTATTATCATATATGTATGGTGCAGAAGATTAATGACATACAAATATAAACTGAATGATTGTCAGATCCCGAAAGGAAACATTGTAAGAGGTACCAAACCTCTGAATAGGCCGTAAAAATCGACCATACGTGGAGAACCGTATATAAGGATTACCAGACTTGTGCGGTAGACAAGAATTCCGATAGATATGTTCATGAACGAAAACGGTCCGGAATCAGATTCCTAACCAGCGTTCGTACTCTTCTTTTTGTACCGGACCTGCGGGAACAGGTTTCGGAGCCTTGCGACCTTTGAAGAGGTTCAGGATTCGATTAAATAAGCGCATCATGGGATATATTATAAGCATAACGATTCCTGATCAGCTTATGTTGACATCACCAACACAAATTTTCAAAAACGTTACGCTACAAATATAATGAAAAATAATAATATGTAACTATTTTATTTTGTAACCCCGAGACTGGGGTCCAGCGCGACTGCCTTGGCCCGTATTTCATTGGCTTTTTCCATGTTCCCCTTAAGGTGATAGGCATTGGCAACATTCCACAATACAGGTGCAAACTCCGGAAATCTGGCCAGGGCTTTTTCAGCCACTTCGAGGTTTTTATCGTTCTCTCCAAGGTTCCTGTATACAGCCATCAGATTGACATACGCCATTGCTGTGTTGGGATCCAACTCAATTGCCTTGAGCAGGTAGGCGACGGCATCTGCCGAACGGTTTGCATTGGAGTATTCCATCCCCAGGTTGACAAGGGCAGGCACATGGTTTGGATTTGCCTTGACCGCCTTTTCAAAATATCCTAGGGCTTCCTTGTTTTTCTTTTGTGCACGCAGCTCTAGTCCCATCATATTGTTGAACCGTGGACTATTGGGTGACGTCTCCAGTGTAGCTAATGCCAGGGTATAGTTGTTTTTCCAGTCTCCGGCCCTGGTCCAGGTCATTCCGGCAAAAAGCACCACAAATGCACCAAGAATAACGAGCCCGACCAGTTTTCCATTTTTTCGTTCGATCAGATTGGATTTCAACAAGGCCATAGCTATGATCAGCCCTATGGAAGGGATGTAGAGTATGCGCTCGGCCTTGAGGAAGCCTGCCGCAAACAGAAGGTTGGACACTGGCAGTAGGGTGAGGAAGAAAAACAGGATGCCCCAACTCACACCGGGCAACTTGCGCCTCAATACAAATGCAACCATGAGTATGATAATCAGGCTAAGTAATGATAGCAGGACTCTTGGATCCCCAAATCCGACAATCGGTACCTCATCTGTCCAGTAATCTGCAGACAGATGCAGGGGCAGTATATGCATCCCCACATATTCGGCAGTAGTGCGAAGTGCTGTGGCCATTCGATCCGAAGTGGATACCCCAAGCCATTGCTCATGTGGGACAGGAGGCCCTGTGATGGTGCTTCTATACGTCCACAGACTGATGGAAAGGAGGATCACACTTCCAAAGGCTATCCATTTTTTATGGTCACCCAGTGAGAAGTTTTTTGAGGTAAAAAAATAATACACTTCCTGAAGCACCAGGATTGCTGCGATCAGAAAACCATGTTCTTTTGAAGTGATCGCCGCAAAGGTCGAGACCAGGAGCAGCAACAACCATTTGATGTCACCCTGGCCTCTCCAGTGATGATAACTGATCATCGATGTGATGATAAACAGCGAGGCCAGCAGTTCCGCGCGGCCTACAATCCCGGCAACTGCTTCAGTGTGGATGGGGTGCAAGGCAAACAGGATTCCGGCGATCACCATGCTCTTGTAATTATGAAACAGGAGTTGCACTATTTTCATCAGCACCAGGCACACCAGGGCATGTAGCAGGATATTGAGGATGTGGTAAGGGCCAGCATTTTTGCCGCTTATAGCATATTGCAGGTTGTACGTCGTCAGCGTCAAAGGCCTGTAGAGCCCTGTATCATTGGCATCTATCTTTCCGGCCCAGTAATGAGTGGTCCAGATCGCAGGGATCTTGTCCAGGGAATGGATATATGCATTCTCTTCGATGATCGGGATATCATCAAGCGTAAAATCTGCATTATATGCCGGTATATAGACCAATACCGCGAGGAGAGGAATCAACCACCAGGTGTATTTGACCCATGCAGGTATCACAGGAGCGGCCGCCGCTGGTTTCTTTTTCTTTGCCATAGTCGAGAGGTAGCAACGAAAATAGAAATAAAAGCCAATAGACTAAAGAGGCCGAAGAGGCCGAAAAGGCTGAAGAGGCCAAAAAGGCTAAAGAGGCAATATTATAATTGCCCCTGGCTTTAGCCAGGGTTTAAGAACTCACACCCCGGCTTGAAATCCTGGAGAATTAAATGTACACACCGCTCACGCTCTTACCTTCTCATTGTCTTACATCAACCCTCTGCCCCTTGCTCCTTGCCCCTTGCCAATCAGTTTGCATTAATCAGTTTCCCGGAACCTGTAATTGTAGAACTGATCTGTGGATGGCCCTTATAATGTACATCTCCGCTGCCTGAGATATTGACATCGAGATCATTGTCACATGTCACTTCGGCACTGCCGCTGCCGGAGATACGTACATTGGTAAAATCAGCCGGCAGATTAAATGACCTGGCCCAGCCGCTGCCTGTAATCTCTATGTCCACGTCATCCGCCTGCCCTTCGACATAGGTGTCGCCGGATCCTGTGATGAGGATATCAAGGTTGTCTACATCCACATACATATCAATATTGCCTGATCCGAAAGTCCGTAAGGCCATGTTGCCGTTTTGCCGGAACTGGCTTTCTCCATAGATCTCACTGCTGCCATAGTTTTCCAACTGGTTGAAATCAGGCAGATAGATGCTGATCACCTGCTGCGGATCTATATTTCCATGTTCACGGATGAGAAGTAGATTGTCAGTGACGATCACTTCGGTATCATACACATCGTTTTCCCGGCCATCAACGATGACCTGGAAATAATTGGCTTGAATGATCCGGATGTCCGATGAGGTCTCGAGTTCGATCCGATCGAAAGGGACAGTATCATAAGTGACGACCAGCGGGTCTCCGGAATACTCCTCATCGCAGGAGGAAATACCAATAGTGATAGCGGCGAGGAGGAGAAAGGCTATGTTTTTCATGATTCTGGGTACTTAGTTTTTCAATGCAAAATTAGGGCAGGGGCGGATTTTATTTCTTGAGATTTTGTTAAGTAAAGCTGGTATGGCGTTAAACTGTGTTAATAAGGGTATAGTCATTACCTTTGCGCGCCTAAAAGCAAAAACAGATGGGTAGGATATTCGAAGTACGTAAGTCAAGCATGTTTGCGCGGTATGACCGCATGGCCAAGCAATTTACCCGCATCGGGAAGGAGATCGCCATCGCGGTCAAGGCCAGCGGTCCTGATCCGGACAATAATTCATCCTTACGCCGGGCCATGCAAAACGCCAAGAGCGTCAACATGCCCAAGGACAAGGTAGAAGCGGCGATCAAGCGTGCTTTGGGCAAGGATATGGAAAACTACGAGGAAGTGATGTACGAGGGATACGGCCCGCACGGAGTCGCCATCATCGTCGAAGCCGCCACCGATAATATCGTCCGTACGGTAGCCAACGTTCGGGCAGCTTTTAACAAAGGAAATGGCGCCCTCAGTACCAGTGGAAGTGTAAGTTTCCAGTTTAGTAAGATGGGCGTGTTTAACCTGGATCCGGAAGGCCTCGATTCCGATAGCCTGGAGCTGGAACTCATTGATTTCGGATTGCAGGAGATGGGTGAAGGGGTCACAGAAGACGGCAAGGAAGTCCTCGTGGTCCGCTGCGCCTTTGCTGATTTCGGCAAGATGCAGAAGGCCCTTGAAGAAAGGGACATCAAGGTCCTGACCTCCCAGTTTGAATGGATTCCTGCTACCACTGTAGAATTGGACGAAGCTGCAGCTGAAGAGGTATTAAAGCTTGTGGCGCGTATAGAAGCGGATGAGGATGTCCAGCATGTGTTCCACAACCTGGCCTGATCAATGATTTAGAGAGGGATTTTACATGGTTTGAAACCATCAATAACTACAGCAAAAACAGTGTGGCACACCTAGGTGTGCCACACTGTTTTAACGAACTGACTGTCAGTGTGTTTGGAGTACTTTTAACACTTTTTCAAATCTTTCTTTTTTGACCTATAGGCTTACCTGCTGACCAGGAATTTTTGCTGTATGATTTGGTGGTCGGTTTGTACTCTTAAGAGATAGAGACCGACAGGCAATCCTGAAACATCAATCGTATTCTCCTCCATCCTGTTTCTGGAGACTATTTTTCCTTCACTATTGATGATAGAAGCCATAGCACTGAATGGCGTGGGTTCAACGCCATAAGGTGAAATGTGCAAAACATCAGCTACCGGATTAGGGTATAGGTGCAATAGCTCTTTCTGCATCAAGGAAGTCGAGTTGATGATGATCACGATAGCATTTGACCTTGATATACATCCCGATTCAAGGGAGGTGACAACCACCTCGTAGGTGCCGCTGACCACAGGGCTAAAATCTTTTCCTGTCCCTCCTGAGATTGGTGATCCGTCCATCAGCCATTGATATGTTCCCGAACCAAGATTACAGGTCAGGACACCGTTGCTTTCAGTAATGACAGCCTCCGGCACCGGGAGGGGAGTTGTATTTAAGGTCAATTGTTCTGTATTGCTGCCGCATGCGTCTTTTCCTTTGACAGTGACAGCCCCCGGCATTGCGCCGGCAATCACTTGTATAGATGAGGTATTGGTATTGCCAAAGACCAACCAGTCAGCAGGGAATGACCACTCAAAAAGGTCCACATCAGATGCCTCCACAACATAGGTAATCGTATCCCGCTGGCAAGGTGATGTCTCACCCGTAAGATCTAGTAGTGCCGGACTGAAAGTACAAGGAGAATATTTAACAATATTCCCTCCGAATCCTGAACCCCATACCGTTTCCTTCTGGGGGATTGCATAGATGCCCAAAAGGGCCTCCGGAGATTGATGATCATGAAACCAGGTTTGACCATGGTCATTTGTACGGAAGATAATGCCAGATCCGGTGCCACCGCCTGCAACCCAGCCTGTATCCGGATTGGTAAAAGATACTGCTCTCCAGTAAGACCGGACAGGCAGGACCTTAGGCATCCAGTCAGCGCCTCCATTTGAGGTATGCCATATTGTATCTGTAAAGGATGAAGAGACGACCCAGCCTTCATTTTCGCTAGTGAAGTGGATATCGGACAATGCGCTTCGGCCATCATAATATTGGGACATCCAGGTATTGCCTCCATTGTCAGTATGCAGGATCCGGCCATTAGATCCGCATGCCCAACCTTGCTGTGGATTGACAAAATCCAGGCCTGTCAGGTTATCTGTCGGTGCAGTGTATACCTCATCCCATAGCAAACCGGCATTTTCAGTTTTATAAATCTTGCCGGCATCATTTGTCAGCACAACCGATTGGAGGTTGAAAGCATGTAGATCGGTCACCTTCCCAAGGTTTTCCCCGATCATCGTCCAGGTGTCTCCCTGGTTGAGTGATTCAAATACTTTTCCGGATGAAGAACCAATGAACATAACTTGCTCGCTGACCATTTGAACGGCAAGGAAATTTTCATTTTCACTCAGTTGTATTTTTTCCCAGGCAGCTCCACCGTTGATTGTTTTCAATACAACCCCTCCTGAACTCCCTACAATACCGACTTCTTCATTGAAAAAATGAGGTGTATACATGATGCCTTTTGCGTTTGGGATCTGGTCAGTCCAATGCACACCAAAGTCATCGGAATGAAGAATGGATACATACTTGCCGGCCACCCAGATTTTTCCCTGGTCGTTTGCATAGATAGCATTGGTCTTATTACTGTTGATTATAGCCGGATCTATTTCCTGCCATTGGACACCTCCATCCAGGGTGTAGAAGATAAAACCATTGTTCTGGCATGTCCATATCTCATTTTCACTGACTGCAAGGAGATCCAGGATAGAGTAAGCAGGGGTGTCATGCATTTTCACCCAGGAATTGCCTCCATCAGTGGTTTTGTACACATAATCCCTGGCCCCAAGGAATCCAACCTGGTCGTTGAGCATCTGGATCTCAGATATGATTGGATGTTTCAGCGGATCCCTCAGGTTCCATGATATACCACCATCAGTAGTGACCCATACCTGGTTATTGTCAAATCCGCCGTATTGTACCCATCCATGCAGTGCAGAAGTAAAAAAGCCCGCTGTGATGTTTCCTCCTGGCATATTGACTGTTTGCCAGTTCATACCATTATCAGTGCTGCGCCATCCATAGTCAGCATCCAGTACCAGCAGGGATCCATCCGGTAGGGCCTGGATTTTATAGACCAGTTGAACTCCGGCATTAGCCACTTCCCAGGACTGGCCGCCATTCCTTGAAATCACCAGGTCGTATCCACCGGCCAGCAAGAGCGAGCCTCCGGTGCCAGGCACGACCAAAGCTGCCTGATAAAGAGAACCTCCTTGCGGAAGTCTCCTTGGTATCCATGTGCTACCCCCGTTAGTGGTAGTAAAGAGTGTGTTTTCATCTCCCACCGCAATGCCCCACTGGCCGTCAAAATCAATATCCTGCATCACGGACAATTGTGGAAATGGATTCTGTCGGATCCAGGATTGAGCAGGAACAGAAGCGATAAAGCACAAAACGAAAACAAGGGTGGCTGGTAATTTCATAGGCCAGGGTTTTACAGGCATAATCTGATCTTTTATAGATGTAAAACTCATGGAAATGTGCCTGCCGGGCTTCACCCATAAGGGTGAAATATTCGTCATTTCAGGCAAGAAAAAAGGGTCACCTTGAGGGTGACCCTTTTTTGCGGACCGGACGGGACTCGAACCCGCGACCTCCGCCGTGACAGGGCGGCATTCTAACCAACTGAACTACCGATCCGGCTAGTCTCTAAAAAGAGAGTGCAAAGCTAAAATAAATTTCAAAAGTCAACCATTTTTTTCTCAACCTTATTCTATGCCTCTTTTAGGGATAGGGCTGCCTATCTTGTGGGACATTTCCACACCATGAAGTATTGTGTAATCATCCTCTGTATCATCACGTTAGCCTGCTCGTCCACCAAGAAGATGGTGGAGCAGGCTGACCATAATACATATCAATATGCTGTCGAACTGGCCCATAGATTTATCATTACAGATGGACACGTCGACCTGCCCTACAGGTTGAAAGTCAAAAATTTCAGGCTCGAGCGTGAGTATATGGGTATCCCAATCCAGACCTCGGAGGGAGATTTTGACTACGAACGGGCAAAGCAAGGAGGTCTTGACGCACCCTTTATGTCCATTTTTATACCTTCTTCCTATCAGAAGGATCCACAGTCTGCACATGATCTTGCTGACTCCCTGATCGACATGATGCATGGCATTATAGATGCCCTGCCGGATAAGTTTGCCAAAGGCGAATCCCCTGAAATGATAGAGGCTAATTTTGAAAAAGGCCTGATATCCCTCCCAATGGGTATGGAAAACGGTGCTCCGCTACTAACTCTGCAGGATGTAAAGTATTACTATGACAAGGGGATACGCTACGTTACCCTCACCCATGGCAAAGACAACCAGATTTGTGACAGTTCCTATGATACTACCCGCACCTGGGGCGGCCTCAGTCCATATGGATATAAAGTAGTAGCGGAGATGAACAGGATAGGGATGATCGTAGATGTCTCCCATATTTCGGACAGCACCTTCTATCAGGCGATGAAGTATTCTAAAGCTCCGGTACTCGCTACCCATTCGTCCTGCAGGGCATTTACCCCTGGATGGCAGCGCAATATGAGTGATGACATGATCGTGGAGCTTGGCCGCAAGGGGGGAGTGATACAGATCAATTTTGGTACAGATTTCCTGGATTCAGAAATTACCAAGGCGAGGACGGCCAACCGTCTCGAACTCGATAGCCTGCTCAATCAGGCTGGACTGAAGGCAGAAGATTCCTTAGCAAAGCCAATCATCGACCAGTTCAGGATCGATCACCCCAATCTGTACAGCGACGTACAGCGCGTAGCGGATCATATCGATCATGTCGTCCGGCTGGCAGGTATAGATCATGTCGGGATAGGATCTGATTTTGATGGTGTAGGCGATAGCCTTCCAACAGGATTGAAGGATGTCAGTATGTACCCCAACCTGATTTATGAGTTACTCAAGCGCGACTATTCGGAAGAAGACATCGAAAAGGTATGTTATAAGAATGTCTGGAGGGTATGGCATGCAGTCAACAAAATAGCCTCATCCAAATGACCATCGACCCCGCGCCAAGAACACCTGTAAGTGATTTCAAGGGTTGGGCCACTTTTGTCCTGCTGGCCTTTTTATGGGGTGGCTCTTTTATTCTTATCAAGAAAGGCCTCATTCATTTTACGGCGATAGAGGTAGGTGCCATACGAATAGCCCTTAGCGCCACAGCTTTTATCCCCATCTTCTTGATTTCGAAGGTGAAATTTCCAAAGGGAAAAGTCCTGCTTGTCACTTTGGTCGTTCTGACTGGAAATGGTATACCTGCTTTTATGTTTGCGCTTGCCGAAACAAGACTGGGAAGCGCTGTGACCGGTGTCCTCAACAGCCTGACGCCAATATTTGCGCTGCTGATGGGCGTTTTCTTTTTTGGTACTCAGCTCAGGCGGAATCACTTTATCGGCTTGATTCTCGGATGCATGGGGATCGCTGTCCTGATGATTGGGGAAAAGGACTGGCATGTAAGTTCCTATGTCATTTTCGTGGTGCTTGGCACACTTTGCTATGGGCTCAGTGCCAACCTGATCAAGAGATATTGCCAGGATGTGCATCCTATTGCCATTACCACAATTGGATTTTTTTCCCTCGGTTTTATTTCACTGATCATCCTCGGCATATCAGGGGCATATCAGAAGATGACTTATACTGAGGTATGGATTGAATCTCTGGCACCGTTGGTTGCGCTTGCCCTGGTGTGCACAGTATTTGCCAATATTTTGTTTTATTGGCTCATCCAGCGCACAACAGCAGTCTTTGGATCTGCTATCGCCTATGCCATACCCTGCATGGCCCTGGTATGGGGTAGCCTGGACGGAGAAATCATCACTTGGTTTCAACTGGCAGGATTTGGTTTTATTATTGCAGCCGTGTATTCCTTGAGAAGGCACTGATTTTTTATTATCGCTATTACGATTATGTTACAGCAGCACCCAGGCTTATACTTTGCACCGAGTGGAAAGCACCGGTACGGAATGTTTTGTACAGAAGATATTGTCGCAGACAGTGTGATTGAAATATGTCCGATCCTGGTCATTCCCGCCGAGCAGGCCAAGGAGATTGTCAGAGGATACATCCTCTATGAATATTATTTTGAATGGAAAAAGGAGAGCATCGCCCTGGCCCTTGGGTATGGATCTTTATATAACCATACACCCGATCCGAATGCATTTTTTGAGGCAGACTATAAACACCAGTATATCATCTTTAAGGCGGCTAAGGATATTCCTGCAGGGACTGAGATCCTCGTTGATTATCATGCAGGCAATCCTGATGAACAAGTCTGGTTTGAGATAAAATAAGTTGACCCTGTAGGGTTACGATCAGCTTTTGACTTTCTTCAGTCCCTGGACCAAGGTGTTGAAATCCACGGCAAAAAGTATCCGTTTTTTCCAGTATTCACTGTTCAGCACGTTTTCGCTATAGACGCCTTTATTGATTGTACTATGGATGACCCAGAGTTCGTCATTCTTGTTTTTGGTTACAATGGCCACGTGATGTATTCTTCCATGATCGCCAAAAAACACAAGATCGCCGGGAACTGCTTTTTTCCAGGGAATATGGGGAGCTGATGCTGCGAGCGAGGAGGAAGATCGGGGTAATTCGATTTTCTGCTTGCTGGCAGCATAATATACCAGGCCGGAACAGTCAAATCCTTTTTTAGGGTCTATACTCCCATACTTATAGTTGGTGCCTTCATATTTCCGGGCAGTTTCGACCATGGCATTTTTGAGGGCGATTTCTTTGCCTGCTTCAGAATTAGTAAACGCCTTCTTCGTCTCAATGGCATATTCCTGTCGCTTTTCATTGTCATACAGGGCGAGCTTGACATTGGAGCACCCGATCCCAATGAATAATACCAGAAAAATATATATGTATTTGATTATCTGCATTTCTACACATTAAAGGAAAATGTAATACAAATATAATACCACCTTAAATATGAAAATCATCCCTGTCCTGTAAAAAGCGGTATTGTTGCCTGTACGCTATGAGTTCCTGCTTGTCCAACATGATGCTTGCCATACCTTCCTTTACCCCAGGATCGAGGACCACCTTGCCGTTCATATCGATGACACAGCTATGTCCATTGTATTGTAATCCGTTGCCATCAGTCCCAATCCTGTTGACTGCTGCTACAAAGCATTGGTTTTCAATAGCTCGGGCCCTGAGTAGTGTATCCCAGTGATGAATCCTGGGGGTGGGCCAATTGGCGACGACCATCAACAGGTCATAATCCATGGTATTCCTGCACCAGGCCGGAAAGCGGAGGTCATAACAGATGACCGGCATTATTTTCCAGCCCTTGATGTCTAAAACTACCTTTTGGCTGCCTGGAGTATAATGCAGATGTTCGTTTCCGTAGGAAAAGAGATGTTTTTTGTCATAAGTCACTATATGCCCGTCCGGGTGGGTGCAATACCAGCGGTTAAAGTAGGAGGATCCTTCCCTGGTCGAAATGCTGCCGGCAATACAAGCATTCCTTTCGCTGGCTTGCCTGGTCATCCAGGCAAGTGCAGTACCGGAAGCATCTTCAGCAATGCTCTCAGGCTTCATCGTAAATCCAGTTGACCACATTTCGGGAAGGATCACAAGATCCAGCCCCTTTTGCAGGTCCATCATGTGCTCGATGCGGCGGATGTTCTCGCCGGGTTGCTCCCAGGCGATGTCAAATTGAACCAGACCGATATGTAAAAGGGATGTAGCCATAGGATAAAAATAAAAAAGCATCCCGGAGGATGCTTTTTATCTGGTTTACAGTGATCCTGACATACGTAAAGATCATTGGGTTGATTGTCTTATTTCTTAGCTGCCGGTTTTGCAGGAGCTGCGGCCTTAGCTGGGGCGGCTGCTTTAGCAGGGGCTGCGGCCTTAGCAGGAGCGGCTGCTTTACCTGTAGCTGCAGTTTCTTCAGTTGCTGCACCGCGAAGTGCCCTTGGGATATCGATTGTAGCTACAGGGATGTTTTCGTTGTTGAGGATTTCAATTCCTTCTGTCAGCAACAGGTCCTTGATCCTTGAAGATTGGCCGAGACCCATAGAAGTGGTATCCAGGGTGATTTTATCGATCAGGTGCTCAGGTACTGTCTTGACTTTAACCTTACGCATCTTCTTGATCAGCTTTCCTCCTGCTTTCAGGCCCACGGCGACACCTTCAAAACTGATAGGTACTTCGATTTTGATTGGGTGGTTTTCGACCAGGCGGAGAAAATCAATATGCATGATACTATCGGTTACCGGATGGAATTGCACTGATTTCAGGATGCACTTGTGTACCTGGCCCTCCAGGTTGATTTCAACTACCTTAAATTCAGGAGAATAGACCAAAGTCCTCAGATCCAGTGGAGCGAGGGTGAAATGTTTTATTTCCTTGCCACCATACAGAACACATGGTATCTGATTGGCTTTGCGATTTGCTTTTGTAGCGACTTTTCCGAGACCTGTTCTTGGAGAAGCGTTCAGTGTCATTACTTCCATAACCTATTGATTTTGACCCCCTCTTTCCGTTAGGGCACGCAAAGGTATGATTTTCAGATAAAAAATAAGGGATTAAGGAGAAAATTATTGCCGCAAGGAATTGCAGGGGCTCTTGGGCAGGGGAGTTCTGTTGCGTTAACACCGTTGAGGAGCGAACAAAAATAATCGTATATAAATATATCAATTATATAAATAATTTATGGACAGCACAATAACAAGTACATCCCGTTGAATTGGGGCGTAAGGCAAAAAAGAATACTGCATCCGGGACCTTGGTCACCTGAGACGGGTTATTTGATTTTTTGGCAATATTCAGTGAGGCCGTCAATGAGTTTATTAAAATTCGTGAGTTCCAGGGAATAGAAAACATGAGGAAATTCTTCCTTGTATTTTACCAGGCCAGTTTCGCGGAGCATTTCCAGATGCTGGGAAATGGTGGATTTGGACAGGGGATAGCGTCGGAAGAGGATTCTTACTGAACAGGTGCCTTGGGTGGCTAAAAGCCTGAGAATATCGAGGCGAACCGGATGGGAAAGTGCCTTGGCGAAGGAACTGGTCATCTGGTCGGCCGGGTCGAACAAATGGGATTTATTGAAAGCCATTGGGTGAAAGAATTTGATTTCAAGACTGGTTGGCTATAAAAGTAGGGGGTTTGGAAATGCGGTGGGGGGAAAAAAATCGGAATGGTGATTTGGGGTAGAATTTGGGCGGTATCACTCGTATTTCGGCAAAATATATTTCGTAGAAATACGAACGGATTTTCCTTGTTTAATTAAGGATCCACGATTTTGTAGGTTTATATCCAGTGAAGGTGGAAAAAGCGGAAAAATACTTCGAGAACCGAAAGTGAAACCCAATAGATATTGATATTACAGGGAAGCTAAATGCGGGTATTTCGGCAAAATATATTTCGTAAAAATACGAACACAACCTCGGGCATCTAGAAACTATCTGCCCGCCCAAAATCAAACTATTAAAGCCCCCCTCATCAATAAGATCTTCTACCAGAAAACCCCCAAATCTTTCAAAATCAATCCCCTAAAAACAACGCCGATATCGACCTGTGCTCATGCGTATTGCGTATCGCATGCGCAAATAACTTGGCCGATGACAATACCTTGATCTTGGGCGAAGTCCTCCTCAAAGGAATGGTATCAGTGACAATCAACTCTGTCAATTGTGAAGCTTCTATATTCTCATAAGCCTTGCCTGACAATACCGGATGCGTGCAGATCGCCCGCACACTCTTGGCCCCTTTCTGCACCAAGGCATCAGCCGCTTTACACAATGTCCCCGCCGTATCGGCCAGGTCATCCACCAGGATCACATCTTTGCCCTGCACATCCCCGATCACGGTCATCCCCGCCACTTCATTGGCCCTGCGACGATATTTATCACAGATCACCAGGTCACACTGGAAGTGATTGGCATAATTCCGGGCTCGCTTTACACCACCCACATCAGGAGACGCAAAGATGACAGATTCCCGGTCCAGTCCTTCCAGGTATGGAACGAAGATGGCATTGCTCTTGAGGTGGTCGAGTGGAATATCAAAAAAGCCCTGGATCTGGTCCGCGTGGAGATCCATAGTCATGATACGATTGGCACCGGCAGCTTCAATCAGATTGGCAATCAATTTGGCTGAAATCGGAACCCTTGGCTTGTCTTTACGGTCCTGGCGGGCATAGCCAAAGTAGGGGATCACCGCAGTAATATAATCCGCTGAGGCTCTACGGGCGGTGTCGATCAATAGCAACAGTTCCAGCAGGTTATCTGCCGGCGCGGCAGTAGACTGGATAAAGAAGACATAGGATCCCCGCACAGATTCTTCAATTACGGGCTGCATTTCACCATCGCTAAAACGCATCAAATCCCATTTACCCAGGGAGTAACCATAATAATCCGATATCTTCTCTGCAAGATAACTTGAGTACTTTCCACTGAATAGTTTTACGTCCACGATGGTTGGTTATGTTGAAGGCGCAAAATTAGGTTAATTTTCTGCATCTGATTATATACCCTTTATTACCTTACCATATAGATAGAAGGATGCTTTTGGTCTAAAAGGGAGAATCTTTCAACAGCAACCGATGTTATCTTGCCTGAATACCTGATTTGGCTATTATGTTGATCATTCAGATGTCTGTCAATCAATGGTGGAGCGACCTGTCTCCTGCACTGCAGGTGTTTTGGTTTATTGCCATCATTTTCAGCATATTATTTATCATCCAGTTTGTCCTCCTGTTGATCGGCCTCGAATCCGATGCAGATGTAGGGTTTGAGCATGGCGGCGATTCAGCAAGTTTCGAACAGGAATTTTCCGCATTGTCAGGCAGGAGTATCATTGCATTTTTTACTTTTTTCGGCTGGACTGGCGTCCTCACCATGGGCAATCAACTCAGCGTATGGATTGCTGTCCTGCTGTCAACCCTTGTGGGACTGGCAGCGATGTTTATCGTGGCCTACCTGATGTTTAAGTTCGCACAACTGGAGCAGTCCGGTACGCTCAACTTATACCATGCACTTGACCAACCAGGTGAAGTGTATCTGACGATCCCTCCAGGACAAAGCGGTCGCGGAAAAGTGACCCTGATGATCGATGGCCGTATAAGGGAGATGGATGCGATGACGGATGGTGATGCACTCCTGACCGGGACAAAGATCAGGGTGACCGAAATCCTCGATGAAAATGCACTCAAGGTGGAAGCAATGCCCGAAGAACAACCAGGTAACGGAAAATATTTTTGATCGGTTCTTTGGACAGGGAATCATAAATCAAGCAATGTCAATGCAGCAGTATATACTCATCAACCTCAACTAAAACAACCAACACCATGGATCTCTCAAGTTCTTTTGTAGTCATCGTCGCCGGGCTTATCGGCCTCGCCTTTATCATGCTCTTGTGGTTTGTATCACGATACAAGCGATGCCCTTCAGATAAGATACTCGTCATCTACGGAAAGACAGGCACTGGCCAGTCTTCCAAGTGCCTGGCGGGAGGAGCCGCCTTTATCTGGCCGGTGATCCAGGATTACCAGTTCCTGGACCTCACACCGATCAGTATTGATGTGGATCTGCGTGGCGCACTCTCCAGGCAAAATATCAGGGTCAGTGTACCATCACGGTTCACAGTCGCTGTGAGTAACGAACCAGGGATCATGGAAGTCGCCTCCGAGAGACTGCTGGGCAAGTCAACTGAAGAGATCAGAGAGACGGCCAAGGATATCATATTCGGTCAACTGAGGCTCGTGGTCGCTACAATGGATATCGAAGAAATCAATTCTGACCGCGACAAGTTTCTCACCAATGTCAGTTCAAACGTAGGCAGCGAACTCAAGAAAATCGGACTTACGCTCATCAATGTCAATGTGACCGATATCCAGGATGAAAGCGGATATATCGAGGCACTCGGCAAGGAAGCTGCTGCAAAAGCTATCAATGATGCCAAACAGAGCGTTGCTGAAAAAAACCGTGACGGTAGTATCGGCGAGGCCAATGCTAATAAGGAAAAGCGTGTATCTGTCAGTGCTGCTGATGCGATTGCTAAGGTTGGTGAAGCTACGGCCGAAGCCAATGCCATCGATGGTGAAAATGAAGCCAAGGTCCGTATGGCGATTTCAAATGCAGAGCGCAGGTTAAAGGAAGCTGAGGCCCTGCGTAAAGCAACCGCAGCTGAAAAGATCCAGGCAGCCAACTCACTACAGGAAGCCTACCTAGCGGAAAAGAATGCCGAGCTGGCCCGCGCTGACAGGGAAAGGGCATCTCGCGAAGCTGATGTCATCGTGCAGGCTGAGATCGCAAAGCGGCGGATTGAGATTGATGCCGAAGCTGAAGCTGAGCGCACCAGGCTGGTCGCCCGCGGGCTTGCTGATGCCGTATTCATGCAGAAAGAAGCAGAAGCAAAGGGCTTGTACGAGGTACTTCAGAAACAAGCTGATGGTTTCGATGAAATCGTCAAGGCTGTCGGAGGTAATCCCCGCGATGCAGTCCTCATGCTCATCGCCGACAAACTTCCCGAACTGGTCAAGACCCAGGTGGATGCCATTAAAGGTATCAAGATCGATAAGGTCACTGTATGGGAAGGCGGCAACCAGGAAGGCGCAGGCAACAATACCTCAAAGTTTATCTCCGGTATGTACAAATCCGTACCTCCACTCAGCGAGCTCTTCAATATGGCCGGTATGGAACTGCCCACTTATCTTGGAAAACAAAAACCGGAAGAAGCCGATGAAGTGAAAAGTGAAGAGTGAAAAGTGATAAAAAGAGTAGAGACGCGATTAATCGCGTCTCTACTCTTTTTATCGCGTCTCTATTCTTTATATCGCGTCTTTACTCTTTATTTCGCGTCTCTACTTTTTCTTAGCTAACCCGATCACCGATCACTAGATCACCAATAACTCACCCCCATGCCTCTTACTTTCTCACTTTCTTACACAGACTAGAATTTCAGGTGTTTGACCGTCAGCTTATTGTGGATAAGCTGACGCAAGGAGTCTATCCCTATCTCCAGGTGGGTCGTTGCATAGGTACTTGTCACAGTTACATCACTGTGGGTCGTTTTGACCCCTTCAGGAACCATGGGCATATCTGAGACAAGCAATAATGCACCGGTCGGAATACCATTGTGGAAACCTACACTAAACAGGGTAGCGGTCTCCATATCAATGGCACTGGCGCGAATCTTGTTGAGGTATTTTTTAAACTTCAGGTCAAACTCCCATACCCTTCTGTTGGTGGTATACACGGTGCCTGTCCAGTAATCCTTAGCATAATCGCGGATGGTCGTCGAGATCGCTTTTTGTAAGGCGAAAGAGGGCAGTGCAGGCACTTCGGAAGGAAAGTAGTCATTGGATGTTCCTTCTCCCCGTATCGCGGCAATTGGCAGGATCAGGTCACCCACGTTGTTTTTCTTTTGCTTCAACCCACCGCATTTTCCGAGGAATAGACATGCCTTGGGCTTGATGGCCATCAGCAGGTCCATGATGGTCGCGGCATTGGCACTACCCATCCCAAAATTGATGATCGTGATGCTCTCCGCCGTAGCACACTGCATCGACAATCCACGGCCATATACATCGACACCAAACTTCTCCGCAAAGACATCCACATAATGTGAAAAATTGACCAGGATAATATACTTCTCAAACATGTCCAGAGACATCCCGGTATACCGCGGCAGCCAGTTGTTGACAATATCAGCTTTTGTTTTCATATCGATCCTGATTAAACATCTCTACCATTTCAGGGATTGAAATCCCTGACAACTTTTCACTTTTCACTTTTCATTCTTCATTTTTTCCGGTTGCTGAGCGTAGCCGAAGCATCATTTCTCTATAAACAGCCGACCTTACATCATCATGCTTCCTCGCTTCGATCTTCAGGATACGACGCACCACATCAGCGGTCACATCATCAATCCAGCGATCGATTTCACCACTTGCATTTGCGATGTTGATCTGGATCGCTTCACGTACGGCATAAAATACCGCTGCAATATGCTTGCACACCGGGCCATGTTCAAACGGACAGGTGCAATCCCACTGAGTGATCACATCATGTCCTTGCAGGATGACCTGATAGGTTTCGGTGCCTTCTATCACGGCTGTCCAGCCCTCGGTGGTCTCCTGCAACATCAATACCTGATGGGCATCAAAATACTCCTTACCACGCTCAGCGAGGAGTAAATGTATCTCATCCTCAAAATGGTCTATGTGTATGCTCATGCCCTTACAAACCTTGCCATACGGGATTCACCACCTGCAGTACAGATTACAACATAGACACCGGTGGTCAACTGGTCTACAGCGATGCGATTGAGGTAG
>WBZX01000764.1_pt1 | contig 27264 bp, 29 predicted proteins | sample 5204211 | NCBI WGS metagenome assembly WBZX01 (sample SAMN12344362, study PRJNA552823) | activated sludge metagenome | biome: Activated sludge suspended growth; feature: Nitrification reactor; material: Wastewater; isolation source: activated sludge from nitrification reactor of wastewater... | reverse complement strand
CGCGGTCAACCAGAGCGGAAGCACATACAAAAGCCACACGACATGCCCCAGGGGAAGGGCGACATCCAGGGCAAAGACACCGGCCGTCAACAGGCCAATGGTAACAAGCATGCTCGAATCGTCCCCTCAAGATTTACATCGACGACCGATCCGCAATTCGTGATCAGCACACGCGTAAGATACCCCCCGGACCCGATCAGGTAAATCCCTGACAATCGGCCCTATTAACGGCCCTATCCAAATGGTTCAGGACGAGGGATGCGCCTGCGTTAGATTTGCCCTAGAGAGGATGCTTGATTGAGGAAACAGGCTGACCTAGAAGGAAAACAGAATCTCACCCCTATAAAAGACCGAGGGGAGAGAATGACACTTGAGAGGAAGAATGAGGGGGAGATGCGGTCAGGACGTTCTTTCGAACCGCCAACTGTGGTCGACGAACATCCCCTTTCCTCGCCACCCATCATGCGGATACATTTGACCGGTCCCGTAATAATCTCCGTCTAACACTTGCAGCTCAGCCGCATACTGAACCCAGTCTTGCGTCATGATGTTGTTTTCAATGGCAGCGTGAAGAAAGTATCGGCCGCCGCACAACGGCAAGTGCGGCACATGAAAGTCCACATAGCCGCTGCCTTCCAGATCCAACGGCGTACGACTCACGAGATCTGTCGAAAAGATACACGACGTGCGTTCATCACGATTGATGACAACCATGACACGCATATCCTTAAACACTTTTCGAACATGACACCGATACTGTACGCGAATGACAAGATGCTGTCCCGACAGAACCGGCTGCAGAGGGTTGAGCTTGTCGTCCAAGAAGGTGATCGCCTGCACCGTAAGCTCGCCCTTCGTATAGCGATCGGTACGATCGGCCAACGAGACGCCGGTACCCGTAAACGCCTCGCTCATATATTGTTCGATAATCTGTTGCGGCTGGCCATCACCCACGACCCGCCCATGCCGCAGCAGAATGGCCCGCTGGCAGAGGCTGGCCACCACCGGCAAATCATGACTGACGAGAATAACAGTCCGTCCGTCTCTTCGTACCTCGTCCATCTTCCCCAGACACTTCTTCTGAAAGGCACCGTCGCCCACCGACAGCACTTCATCGACAATGAGAATTTCTGGATCAAGATGCGCCGCCACTGAAAATGCCAGTCGCACGTACATGCCACTTGAATACCGCTTCACGGGAGTATCGATAAACTGCTGGGTACCAGAGAACTCGACGATGGCATCGAATCTCTTGTCGATGTCCACCTTGCGCATACCTAGCATAGCGGCATTGAGGTAGACGTTTTCGCGTCCCGTCAGTTCTGCATGAAATCCGGTACCCACTTCCAGCAGTGACGTCACGCGGCCGTACAGATCGACTGCCCCATCAGTGGGTTCCGTGATGCGGGACAAAATCTTCAACAACGTGCTTTTCCCGGCCCCGTTGTGCCCGATCACGCCCAGGACCTCGCCTTCCATGACATTGAACGAGACATCGTTTAAGGCCTGAAAGGAGCGTGGGGCGACCTTGTTCTCGACGCGTCGTCCCAAAAGAGATCGGCAGCCATGGGCGATGCGATCGCGCAAGGTGTCATGGTTGATCCCTGCGATGACATATTCCTTACTCACATGCCGTGCGGAAATTGCGATCTCAGCCATCAAATCACATCCGCAAAGGTGCGTTCCATCCGTTTAAAGTAGACGATCCCGCTCACGAACAACACCAAGACGATGCCAACGCTCGGGAGGATCGTTTCGAGCGAGGGAGGGCGTTGGCCCAGCAGGCTCCATCGAAATCCTTCGACGACCCCCACGGCAGGATTCAGACTGTAGAGGGTCCGCCATCGTTCCGGAATGAGACTGGCGGGATACACCACGGGCGACGCAAACATCCAGAACTGGACGAAGAATGGAATGATATGTCCCACATCGCGAAACTTCACATGTAACGCAGAAAACCAGAAACTCACAGCCAGCGCGGCGAGCAAGGCGATCACCACGAAAATCGGAAAAAACAGCAACTGCCAACCCGGTGTGACGCCGAACCATAACATGAGGGGAATCATCATCAACAATGCGCACAGCAGATCCACCGCCGGCGCCGACGCGGCGGCGAGCGGGATAATGAGGCGAGGGAAATAGACCTTACTGATCAGGTGCGACTCTCCCACTAAACTGGTGCCGCTACGGCTCGTTGCCTGAGCGATGAAGTTCCACGGCAGCAGCCCTGCATAGGCAAACAATGGATACGGCACGCCATCGGACGGCAGCTTCGCGAGGTAGCTGAACAACACGGTGAATAACAACATGGAAATGAGGGGCTGAAACACCGCCCATCCCGCACCGATGACCGCCTGCTTGTAACGGACTTTGGTATCCCGCCAGATCAGAAACAGCAGCAATTCTCGATACTGCCAGACAGACTGCAGATCGAGATGAAACAGACCTCGACTCGGGCGAATTTTGACCGTCGGCGTTCGACCCGCCGGCGCGGTAGTGCCAGCCGGAAACTGTGACGGCTGCGGCGATTCCGACTCATTCATACGTGTTACGATTCCATCCATTACCGAAAAGAGATTTCTTCATCCTCGGTCAATTCCGCCCTGTTATATCCCGGGACAACCACCGCCACACGACTCATGCCCCATACCTTTTTCTTGAAGGGCCCTCATTGCCTTCTCACTTCAGGCCGTTGCCAGCGATGGCTTAAACCAGAATGCCCGCCTGGGCCGCCCGGCTTGAAGCAACTGCGGCACCGTGACAAACCGGTAGCTCCCGCTCAATCGATCGAGGATCGTCTCCAATGCGTCGAGCATGGCTTGACGGTCGGGCCACGAGGTATGGTCGGGATCGACCCCGTGGGCAGGCGCCCCCTTGTCGTACAGAGTGTCGTGGAACAAAACGATTCCGCCCGGCGACACCATCTCTAATAGATAGTTGCCCATAACCGAAGACTGGGACTCGTACCAATCTCCGCTGTTCAGATTCCATCCCACGACCTCATAGCCCATCATGAATGCTTCCAGTCGCGACATAACGGTCTGTTCTCCATACGGCGGACGAAACAGCGGGCTGGCATAAGGCTGCAATGCGCGCTCGCACTTCCGGATCTGCCGGCGGCGTTCTCGGCTCGACAGTCCAGGAAAAGCACGGTGATCCCAGGAATGAATGCCGATTGCATGCCCTTCCGCCGCAATCCGCCGTACCAGGCCCGGGTGAGCTGCAGCAGCTTGCCCCACCACAAAAAATGTCCCGTATGCTTGATACTTTTTAAGGAGAGCCAACACTTTAGGAGTGTTTTCGGGATCCGGCCCGTCATCAAACGTCAGAGAAAGAACGGCGTTGGTCGTCACGACATGGGTCAGACTCCCCAACAGTTTCCTAACTGAGTTCGACAGAAAAGATTGAGGATTCATCCAACTGATCGCCCCGGTTATGGCACCATCACTGGGGGCGCTCCAAACCGGAGACTTCCCTTCAGCTGCCCCATCAAACGGCCCAAACGCCAAGCTAACATGGTCTTGCCTTCGGGCGTACGAAGCAATTCTAGGGTGCGGCCGAGTAGGTTACACCATGCCTGTATGTAACTACGCCAGCGCCACCATTCCAGTAGATGGCCAGCCCCATACTTTTTATACAGGTAGACTTCATATTCCGCATACTGCGAGGCCTGGGCATAGACGCCTTTCTTACTTGCCCGCAGGCGGCAGTGAAGTACCGCATCTGGAACGAATTCCAGCCTCACCCCTTTTTGCTGCACCCGCATACAGTAGTCGATATCCTCACAAATCGGAATGGTTTCATCGAATCCGGCCACTGCATCATGTAGGGCTCGGGTAATCCCAAGCGTACCCGACCCGGCGTGCGGAAAAGGCAAAAACCGAAACTGTTGGAGACCAACAACCTGCGTGCAGCCGCGCGCCGATCGAACAACTGGACTATTCAGTTTCTCAAACTCCAAGCGAGAGGCGACGAATCCATGCTCCCGTAGTGCTTTTTCCATGGAGACCGCCCATCCTGGCGCCGGGACATCGTCTGCATCACAAAATAAAATATACTGGCCCGTGGCGGCTTGAACCCCCGCATTTCTTGCATAGGATGCGCCTCGTCGTGCAGAGGCATCAATAAGTCGGAGATTGGGGATTCGCAGCGTATGCCTAGCGACGACTCTCGCCAGGTTGTCGGTAGACCCATTGTCCGCAACAATCACTTCCCACGCCACGGGCCAGTGTTGACCCGCAAGCGCCTGTAGCGTCTCGTCGATGGTACGAGCAGCATTACGACACGGAATGATGATGCTGAGCGTCATGGGTCCCTGGACGTCAAGGTCCTCGGCGAACAAGGCTAGGGAGAGACTCTCGCGCCTTCTGCCGTCGCAAGGGACTCCTGAGTCCAGGCGCGGTAGAACGAACAGAAACGTGCGGGCTGCACCCAGTAGCTGGGATCGTTCAGTACTGCGCTGATTGCCACGAGGGGGGCCCGCCTGGGAGAACCACGCTTCATGCTGATTGCAGCCGCCACAAGAAGTTCTCCCAACAATCGACGCAAAGACCCGGTGTAAGCCCGCTTGCCCTCTTCGACCGCGTGTGCGATTTCTTTCCAGAATGTCTTGACGGCAGAGACGGGATGGGCCGAAGACATCGCCAGGGTACTGGCGATCCGTTGTAGCCATTCAAGAACCGCCCGCTCCTGCAGTAGCCAGGGAGCTTCGCGCACGGCTTTCAGCAAATGCGCCTTGGTCGGTTCCAGCCCGCCGCCGGCCCACCAACGCTGATGGGCAATACTGGCACAGACGGCTGCTCTGGCCTTCCGGCGGACACGATCAGCATCGGCCGTGGCAGGAAGGCGTGACAGAGCAGCTTCAACAATGTTCGGCAGCTGCTGCTCATTCGTTCCGTTGACAATGGTGCTGTACCACAGCCCTTGCTGGGAATACCGTCCGCGCGCTACAGGACCGCCAGCAAGAAACATCCATGGAGCAAGCGCCGCAATGCGAAGCGCCATGTCATAATGTTCCATTCCAGCCTTGCTCTCATCGAAAAAACCCGCCTGCTCAAACAACTCACGCCGCACCAGCCAGGTTGGCGGATGGAGGAAATCGTCGGTCCTGGTGACAAACTCCTCAAATACATTGCCCGAAGGTCCCCATTCAGGCCACAGCAACAGGGGCGTTTCTCCTCCGGTCACTACGCTCTGCCCGTACAGCACACCAATTTCTGGATGCGCCTCCAAAATCGGAACCTGCACCATCAATTTATGGGTAAGGAATTCATCATCATCGTCCAACAGGGCCACATACTTCCCTCTTGATCGCTTAATCCCTGCATTTCGCGCACCGGATGCGCCGCGATTCTCAGGCAGTCTCAGGTACTGCACCCCGGGAAATTCAGCCACGACCTTGGCCGTATCGTCGGGAGAACAATCATCGACGACGATGATCTCCATCTCAAACAGGCCCCCGACCTGCTCTTGTGCCAACGCGGACACAATGGCTTTCTTCAGAAGGTACGCGCGTTTGTAGGTCGGGATTACCACACTTACCAACGGACGTTCCGATGGAGACCTGAGCATGTCATTCATGCCGTGTTCTTTTTCAAGCGCTACTGACTCGTCGCTCATAGACCGCTCACCTCTCTGAATCTCGGCACGCTGGTGGTGGTATGGCTTGCCTATTCGCCAGCCCTAATCGGCCGGATCCTGGGCAATCACGAATCACGTTTCCCGCTGATTGACGTGTCATGCATGTCATCACGAGGAAGTTAGTGGCTAGAAGAATTGTGATAGGTCGAACAATCGGCTGCTCATTCGCCGGACACATTGCACCGAACGCTAGTCTCGAGGGGAATCCAGCGGGGCCGGCAGGCCGACTCTTGCACCGCTTCCATTGTCCGCTGCACAACGAGGCCGTCGTGAAACGAGGCATCGACGTCACTGTTCAATCTTTTTCGAAAACAGGCATCCGCAAAACTCCGCATCATCGTTCCAAGACAGTGCGGTGTGCCCTCTGAAGCCGCCGCCGGTAACGGCACCCGTTCCCACGCTGGATGCGTGGAACGAGATACTCGCAACATATCTATCGAGCCACGGCTCAAAGACGCGCGCAGGGCGCCCTCCCGTCCCACCACCTCAATGTAGGCTCTATCACCCGAATTTGGCGTGACCCGGCTTGCGAACAGATGGCCCTGAATTCCGTCCCGACACACAAACCACGCCGAAGCGATATCATCGGTTTCTACCTGGGTCAAAGCACCGGTCCGGTGATCGATCCGCTCGCGCGGGATCAACAACGTATTACCCGCTACCGCTTCGATTGGCCCGATGATAAACCCGATAAGATCAAACAAGTGGGATCCGACATCGTACAAAATACCAGCGCCCGCGCAGTCGCGTTTCTCGCGAAACCCGATTTTGGAATCCGGCTTCACGCCTTCCCAGGAGGCATACTGTACACGCACATGGTACGGTTCCCCGATGTCGCCTTGCAGCAGCCGGCGTTTCAGCTCCTGAACACCATACAAATACCGGTACGTGAAGGCGACTTGATGTATTGCCCTACTTCGCTCTGCGTCCCGGACCATTTCAATGACTTCGGACACATTCATGCCGAGCGGTTTTTCACAAAAGACATGTTTGCCTGCTGCCAAAGCCGCCCTCGCTTGCATGGCATGAGCGACGTTCGGAGTCGCAATAGTCACCGCGTCGATGTCCTTCCGTGCGCAGACCTCTTCGTAATCGAGCGACATTTCCGGCACTCCGAGCCGGTCGGCCATGGCTCGAGTACGCGCCGCATCTCGCCCACAGAGGACAACCACGTCGACGTCGGGATGCGATTGCAATCCCGGCACGTGACAGGCCTCAGCAAATGCCCCTGTGCCAAGGACACCCACGCGCAGTTTTTTCATAGAATGACCTGATGAGGAAGGACTAGCAGCCGAATTTGGAATGGCGAATGGTCAGCCATAATAACCAAGAAATGGACCCCTGTAGAGCAGCGAGACTATGGCATACCCACACTCTAGGGTGTAATAGGGGATTCCCTGATACAAGGCACGATTATTCCTGATCAGGGGCAGAGTGCCAAAACAATACATCCAGGCGGAACAATCCTGCCAACTATTGGTTATTCCTCACGTATCTGAGCGAACCAACCCTGTTCTGATGGCGAGCCTCACAAGACCGGGCACATCGTGGATTTCGAGACGTTCCATCAGCTGGGCGCGATGGGTTTCCACCGTTTTGACGCTCAAGTCAAGACGGTGGGCGATTTGTTTTGTCGAACAGCCCTCGGCGATCAACTGAAGAATTTCGCGTTGGCGTCCGGTGAGTTTGCTTAGTGGGCTGGTCGATACATCATCCTGCCGACAGTAGGCATCGAGAGTGAACTTGGCCATAGCCGGAGTTAAATACGTCTCTCCCCGACAGACGGCCTTAATGGCCAGTTCCAATTCTGGCCGATCCGCATCCTTGAGCAAATACCCTGAGGCGCCGGCGCGCAGGGCTTCCTTGAGATATTCCTCATTGGTGTACATGGTCAACATGAGCACCTTTGTTCTCGGGCACTCCTGGCGCATCCGGCTCGTTGCCTCCAGACCATTCATGCCGGACATGGCAATGTCCATTAACACCACTTCAGGCCCCAGTTCTTTGCAGACACGTAGCGCATCGCGGCCATCGCTCACTTCTCCAATGACCTGAATTCCCTCCAGCTTCTCCAGCAGAGCCCGGAATCCCGCCCGCACCAATGTATGATCCTCAGCCAGCAAGACTCTGATCTTGTTCATGCCAATGATTCCTCAGGGCCTTTGGACACCACAGCGTGCGGAAAGGACGCACGAATTTCCGTGCCCGCGGCCGGCGTCGATTCAATCTTGAAGGTTCCTCCGACCAGTCGAACCCTCTCTTCCATGCCTGACAATCCGACGCTAGTGCCGACTCTGACTCCGGATCGGACTGCGTCTTGATCAAACCCGATTCCATTGTCGCGGATCACCAGCGTCAACGCATGGGTAGAGCGCTCCAGCAGCACGTCAACCTCTTTCGCTTGGGAGTGCCGTACGACATTCGTCAATGCCTCTTGTGCGAGCCGGAAGCAGGCAATTTCGATTTCAGGCGAGGGCCTGCCGGTCATTCCCTCAGCGGAAAACCTCAATTGCCAACCAGCCCGCTCCGCTTGTCTGCCAACGTACCATCTCAGAGCCGGCACCAGGCCCAATTCATCCAGCAAAGACGGCCGCAGATCCAACGCCAGACTGCGAACGCGCTGCAGAACCTGCGCCAATATTTCCAAACTGTCCGCAATCTGGTCCTCGACCGGCTCGCAATTGGGATGGGTCCGTAGCTCTCGTAGATTCAGCTTAATGGCCGTCAACGCTTGCCCGATCTCGTCATGCAGGTCGCGCGCAATCGCACGACGCTCTAATTCCTGAATCTCCATAAGGCGTCGAGAAAGGACCCGTAACCGCTCGTTGGCCTCCCGCAGGTCGGCCGTGCGCTCCGTGACCCTCACCTCCAATTCTTCATGCGCATCCTTCAATGCTTTCTGCGCTCGTTTTTGCTCCGTAATATCCGTGTTCAATTCCAGACTGCCGCTCGGCATCCCGGCAGCATCGCGCAGCAAGGTCCACCGACTGGATACGGTGATCTCCCTCCCGGCGCGCGTCTTATGCACGAGTTCACCCCGCCACAGACCTTGCTCCAGAAATTTTTGCTTGATCTCCTCTAACGGGAGCGGAAAGGTGGTGCTCAAAAAGTCATGAATATACGCCCCCAGCGCTTCCTCCGCCGACCACCCGTACAGACGCACCGCGCCTTCATTCCAGTACGTAATCGTCTCGTCCTGCAGATCGCGAACCAGAATGGCATCGTTGGCTAAGTCGAGCAACTTCGCCTGACGGCGAAGCAGTGCCTCGGCCTGTAGTTGTCCGCGGCGATCCTTGGCAACGAAGCAATATCCGAGAATGTTTCCAGCCTCATCAGGAATGGCACTGACAGAGAGAAATACCGGAAACCGACAGCCGCTGCGATCCAGATACGTCCACTCGCCTTCGACCATCAGGCCAATGCCGGCACGGGCAACAATGACGCCAAAGGGATCTTGAATGTGGCGTCCCGACTCGGCCGCAAGGGTTTCTCCGTGACGGCGTAATTCATCCGGATCATGGAAGGCAGCGGGAGTCACCTTACCGACAACCGCATCCGCGCCCACTCCGAGCAATCGCTCAGCGGCACTATTGAAGCCGGTAATGATTCCGTCCGGCCTGGTCGAGATGATGAGGACTCTGCTCAGGCCGCTATCATGGGGTTCAAGCATGTGGCTTCTCGCGCGGGCCAATCCCAACAAGCCCTGACAGGATACAGTCGCACCCTTGGTGGCCAACGTCCATACGTGTGTATAGGCGCGCACCTGGCGGCAATCATACTATAGCGCGAGAATTCACGCGACAGCCGGAATGAAAGGATTATGCAGAATCAGGGAGCGGATGGATGCAACCAACATGCGGGTCAGCGATCTAGCCACGACGCTGTTGAGGCTCAGTTTGTCGGCCCACCAACCACACCCCGGTGAGAATAAGGACAATGCCGGCAATCTCCCGCCCCCCTATCGCTTCGCCCAAGATCACAGCAGAGAGTAACAACGCCGACACGGGAATGAGATTCACAAACACACCTGCCCGGGAGGGGCCCACCCCTTGAACTCCAAACAACCACGCTTGTTGACCTAAGGCTGTGGCGAACACAATGAGATATCCTACGGCCAACCAACCGGAAACCGGCACTGCGCTTGTACCGGTGAGTAGCATTTTCTGATCGGTCCAGAGGAGAGGAATCTGCAACAGCAGCGAGAGGGAGAGTGTAGTCCAATTGACGGTCAATGGAGACAGTCGCTCCATCACCTGACGGCCGCCGATGGAATACAAGGCCCAGCTTACCAAGCCCAACAACACCAGCGTCCCACCCAACCAGGGATGGTCGCCCATGGGGGCGTCCCCTCCGATTCCTGACACGAGTGCGACTCCCGCAAAAGAGACCGCACAACCGCCGGCCACTTTGCTGAACGGAATATCGCGCACCAGGAGTGAAGACAGGAGCGCCGTAATGGCCGGGCTGGCGCCAATCAGCACGCCAGCGGTGGAGGCCCCGATATAGCGAAGACCGAACAACGTCAGCAGATGATTACCGAGCACGCCCAATCCCAATAAGGAGAGGACCTTGAGGTCGCGGGCCGTCAAGGTCGTACGGCTCCCTTCAGTCCACCACCACAACGGTATCAAAATCGCCAGCGCACCGATGCCGCGAATGAGCGAGGTTTCCACGGCCGAAAACGCCCCGAGTGCCAGCTTTTGCCCGACAATCGACCCGCCCCAGACCAAGGCCGAAATCGTCAGTGCCGCGTAGGCGGCGGATGCGGACGGTTTTTCCATTCAATCGATTCCTGACGACTATACCGACTGCACGATCGAGACCGCGCAACCAGCGCTAGTTAGTGCGACGACTTGGGAGTGATCACCCAGATGCCGTCCCGGATGGTTGCTAACACGGCTGTGACACGCTCATCAGCCGCCACGATCCGGTTGAGGTCCTGAATTGCCGCCGTCCGGTCATCCGGCGGCGGATCGGTGAGGACGTCCCCACCCCACAACACGTTGTCGACCAGAATGACTCCGCGCGGCGACAACAATTCCATTGCGCGCCGATAATAATTCACATAGTTCAGCTTGTCGGCATCGATAAAAATCAGATCGAAAGGTCCCGTCAATGTCTCCAAGGCTGGCCCCATACGGATCTCAATTTGAGGACCGTGCGGCGACTGCGCAAAGAATCTGCGCGCCACCGCGGCAGATTCCTCATCCACCTCACACGTGATCACCCGGCCCTGCGCAGGCAAGGCTTCGGCAAAACAGAGGGCGCTATAGCCCGTGAACATGCCGATTTCCAGGACTCGCTCAGCTCGAACAAGACGGGTCATCACATGCAGAAACGCCCCTTCCAGCGGGCCCACCAACATCCGCGCGTATTCCATCGTACGGTCGGTTTCCTCGCGGAGCGCCCGACGAACCGGCGTTTCCGGGAGAGAGCAGGCCGCAGCATAGGCATCGATAGTCGGCGACACGAGATCGGTCATCAGTTTCACTCCAGCAGACAGTTATGCGACAATTCGCTTCGGCCGCGATCATACCACGGACATCGTGGAGAAAGAGCGCACACGTGAAGACCTTGAAGACATTGGAACCGTTGACGACCCGGCTGCTGGAAATTAAGCGTATTCAAAGCGCGGCTTCCGTCCTGTCATGGGATCAAGAAACGTATATGCCGGCAGGCGGCGGGGCCGCCCGCGCCGAACAAATCGCGACGCTGGAAGGTCTGGCACATGAGAGACTCGTGTCGCCTCAGATTGAATCCTTGTTGGCTGAATGGGTCGATCCTACGACCGGACAGGCGGCAGACACCTGGGATGAACCATCGCGGTCGCTATTGCGTGAAATCTGGCGCGACTTCCGGCGCGCGAAAAAACTTCCGTCCGATTTTGTCATCCGCCTGAGCCGTGAATGTTCGTTGGCGCAACAGGCTTGGGTGACTGCGCGGGCGGAAAGTCGATTCGCGAAGTTCCTTCCCTCGCTCAAGACGATCCTCGGCCTCAAATGTGAAGAAGCGCAGTATCTGGGATACCAGAACTCACCCTATGACGCCCTGTTGGATACCTATGAGCCCGGAGCCACGGTGGGCCAACTCACGCCACTCTTCGCACAACTTCGTGCGCGACTCGTGCCCCTTCTGAAGCGCGTACAGGCCAGCACGGTGAGCATCGACGACAGCTGCTTGCACTACGCCTTTGATCACACGAAGCAAATCGAGTTCGGGCGTCTCGTCCTGGTCGCCATGGGATACGATTTCGAGCGGGGCCGACTCGATCTCTCGGCTCATCCGTTTACCACCTCGTTTCACCCGACGGATGTGCGGGTGACGACGCGGGTCTTCGAGAAGGATTTACCGTCGTGCCTCTTCAGTTGCATCCATGAAGGCGGTCACGGCCTGTACGATCAGGGCCTGGACCCACGCTATTACGGATCGCCGCTCGGCGAGTCTGTCTCACTCGGGTTTCATGAAAGCCAATCCCGGCTGTGGGAGAACTGTGTGGGCCGGTCGCGAGCGTTCTGGCACTGCTTTTACCCTCTTTTGCAACAGACATTTCCCCAGCAATTGGCCGGCGTGTCCGTCAATCAATTCTATGCCGCCATCAACCGTGTCACCCCCTCGCTCATCCGCGTAGAGGCGGATGAGCTCACCTACAACCTGCATATCATGCTCCGCGTGGAAATTGAACAGGCGCTCATCGAAGGGCGGGCGCATCCGGAAGACTTGCCAAGCCTCTGGAATGACAGCATGCAGGCCTACCTGGGCATTACCCCGCCACAGGACGCAGAAGGGGTCCTACAGGACGTCCATTGGTCGATGGGGGCCTTCGGATATTTTCCCACCTATACCTTGGGCAACCTCTATTCGGTACAATTTTTTGAGCAGGCGAAACTGGAGGTTCCGCAATTAGAAGAAAACATCGCGGCCGGGCAGTTGATTCCTCTTCGGCAGTGGCTGGAACAAAAAATTCACCGGTGGGGACGGATGTTTACTCCAGACCATTTAGCTCGACGTGTCACCGGTAACGGCGTAAGCCCGGAACCGTTCTTACGCTATCTCGAAACGAAATACGGAGAGCTGTACCGGCTCTAACTTTCTCGGGTTCTACAACAGCACTATCCTCCTCCTCGACTCCGCAGCGCTTTCCTGCTTATGCAAGCATTTTAGGTCCACGAGATTTATCTAGGGCCATAACAGGGCCCTTCAGCTCTGGCGTGCAATTTCGCCGGCGTGGTATTTCTCAACCACTTAAAAATAGGAATATTTCCTAATTTGTTACCCTGCTTCGGGGGGAATGATATCGGCCCAGCACGTAGACCAGTGGCGCAAAGAACCGGGATCTACCCCGCAAGCAGGGAATTCACACGTGACACGGTCAGGGCTGTCGATGGCCACGGCAACCTCTCCACGACGAGGCGTCATCAAGAGCTATGTTCACTGTGATGTTCCTGTACTCAACACGGACACCGCTCAATCCGTGCCGCGCCGAGGCATGGCAGTCGCTCCACGCGCTGCCTGCGTCACTACATACGGGCCCACCATGCCTCAGCCGTTAACCATGGGGGAACTTACGGTCGTGAATGCTGTTGATATGCTGTCCTCCGTCAAAACCGATCTCAACATCCTGCTCGCCGACGACCATGCCCTTCTTCGGCGCGGCCTCAAGGAATTCTTGCAGGATTTTCTCACTGAAGATGGACTGACGCCTCACATCACCGAAACGGCTTCGGCCCAGAGTGCGATTGATCAAATTCGGACCGGGGCATGGGACCTCGTAGTCCTCGACCTGAATCTACCAGACATGCCCGGGCTTGAAGTCTTGCGCATTCTGAAGTCTCTTCAACCCAGCCTACCGATTCTCATTGTGAGCATTTACGCGGAACAGCACTATGCCGCTCGGGCCATTCGAGCAGGCGCTCTCGGATACTTGACCAAAGACACCGGCCCGGAACAACTGCGCGCAGCCGTGTCCCGAATTTTGCACGGCGGCAACTATTTCCCGCCACCTCAACCGGAACAGGTTTCCGACACGGTTGTGGACCGCAGTGCATCGAGTGCCCACGACCTTCCGGCGGTGCTATCAGACCGGGAGATTGAAGTCCTTCAATGGATTGCGCAAGGCCGACGCCTGACCGAAATCGCCGAACACCTCAACCTGAGTATTAAAACCGTGAGCACCTATCGTGCTCGATTACTCATTAAACTGGGAATGAAAACGACCGCAGAGCTCATTCGGTATGCCCTGGATCAGCAGTTGGTTTGACACCACTTGTTTGTCGAGAGGAGGCACACCTTCACTACATCACCTCCACCAGAACGGACACACATCTGCGAAGTGCTTTCCAGCTGTCGCACGGTGATCAGTCGCTGTCCATCATCACTTCGCGTCGGGGAACTATGGCCAATATCCTGATTATCAACGCCGACTCGAATCTGAAACGCCTCATCAAGCTGGCACTGCCTGGAATGGAGCACTTTATTCAGTACAGCGCCACCTTACACAATGCCTCCGCTCAATCCCCCACATCCAAGCTAGATCTGGTCATTGCCCGCCTCGTCGCCGACGATGATCAGGGGCCGGAAGATCTGGTGGATCTCCGAAAAGCTTTTCCAAACGCCCGGATCGTTGTAACAGCGGCCCTGCACGAACCTGCCTTGGAGGGAGAGAAGTTTCAGCGCGTCGTTCGGGAGTTACAAATCGAATATTGTTTGTTGGAGCCGATCGAGACGGGAACCATGCTGCATACGATACAGGCTGCCCTCGCGCTTCCTCGACGCCACTAAGACCGACTGTTTCCCGACACGCCGCTGCTGGTAGATGAACGGAAATGTTGCGCCTTCAGGGCGGAATTTGTACCCCTCGTACCCTTCCATACGAGACGTGCCTGCTTGCGCGACTGGACCCGGAATCAGTACCCCATCGAGACGTTGAGCTTCGCGAGATGACTGGCGGGCAAGAGAAATTCTGCCGACGCCTCGATGCGCGAAGGCACCAGAAGCGTGGTGTGAAACACGATATCGCGGATGGGGATTTTTAACTCGGGCTGCTGCGGCGTACTCAATTCCACAGATTCCACGGATTGCATAATGGCGGTGACGTCCTGCGGCCCATAGGTGGCGATGACGGCCTGCAGGATATCTCGCACCTTTTCATTCGTCTCATTTCCCTCAATCCCTTTCAGCAGCAGCGGAAGCGTCTCATCGCGGACCTGATCAGACGGGCTGAAGTTTTCAACCCGCTCCTTGCGCCGAAGCGATGTCAGGTCATTATCCAGATCCCGACTGAAGGCTCCATAGGCAAACCGAACAAACTCAAAATGCAACCCCTTCAGCCCCTTTCCGAACATCTGAAGCTCACAGAGAAAGCACAGCTGTTGGAGCTTCACGTCGCTCAATAGCCCATAGGGCTCGGCCAGCGAAAGCACGTACAGCAGTAGGGCCCGGTCAACAGTCATTTCGTGGGACTTTCGCACGAGTCACATCTCCTCAGAATTAGCGGTAACGGGGTGGACTATAAACAGGCCGCTTCCGATTCGTCAATCGAGATGCTCTCCTTCATAAACCCTCTTGACCCATCGAGGCACTTTCGTCTTTAATGATCTTCTTTCACGCCGAGTCACGCGCCATGAGCAAAACTCTCAAAGAGATGGATGTGCTTCGCCAGCATCTGGCCAAGCATCAGTTGAAGCTGACTCGTCAACGCGAACTGATCCTGACGGCGTTCCTGCGACAGGAACACGTGACGGCTGAAACCATGTACCATCAACTCGCGAAGAAAGATCCTCATCTTGGCCTCGCCACCATCTATCGCACCCTGAACTTGTTTTGCGAGGCGGGAATTGCCCAGGCACGACACTTCGGGACTCAGACGCAATACGACAACATCTCCCACAAAGGCCATCACGACCATTTGATCTGTACGGGGTGCGGCACCATCGTGGAGTTCGAAAACTGCGAAATCGAACGGCTCCAGGAGGAAGTCGCCACAAAGAATGGCTTCGTCATTCAAACCCATCGATTAGAACTGTACGGCCTCTGCGCACACTGCCGCCATTGACGGATTCCCGTCGCATCCGGTATCATCTTGATACGGCTTATCAATTTCAACTAGGACGCCCTCGGGGGTGTCCTCACACGTGGAGGCCCGCCGCATGGCTCTATTCCCTCGCACCCTGTTCGCCCTCACGCTGGTCCTCTCAGCCTTCATCCTGCCTTCGTGGCTCGTAGGGAGCGCGGAAGCGGCCGATAAACTGGTCGTCTATTCAGGTCGCGCTGAGCGCTTGATCAAGCCGGTGCTTGACGAATTCCAAGCGAAAAGCGGTATCCAGATCGAGCTCCTATCCTCCGGAACGACCGAGTTGGTCAACCGGCTTCAGGCTGAGGGCGACCACACCCCTGCCGATGTCTTTTTGACCAACGATGCCGGGAGCCTCGAACATGCCAGAGAACTCAAACTCCTTCGTCCCATGAATATGCGAGAGATTGAGCGGGCTATCCCGGCACAATTCCGCGCGTCGGACAATAGCTGGATCGGGCTGTCCGGCCGATTCTGGGTTGTCGTCTACAATACGACGATGGTGAAACCCGAACACATCAAGTCGCTGCTCGACCTGGGCCAGCCGCAATGGAAAGACAAAATCGCGATCCCGAATTCCGGCAGCGAATACCTTCAAGCCGGCGTGTCGGTCATTAAGACCACATTTGGCGACGAGCGCACCAAACAATTCCTCCAAGGGCTGAAGACCAATGCGGGGTCGCAGGTCTACCAGAAAAGTTCACAAATTGTGGACGCGGTCGCAAAAGGCCAGGTCGCAGTAGGAATCGTGAATCACTACTATATTTATCGTCACCTGGCAGCACAACCGACAGCCCCCATCGCCGCAATCATGACCGATCAGCAGGAAGGCGGCATGGGAGCCATCATGAATGTCACCGGCATTGGAGTCACCCGGGCCTCGAAACGCGTCGACAGCGCCAAATTGCTCATCGAGTTTCTGGTGGCACAGGCCGGCCAAAAACTGTTTGCAGACTTAGACAAAGAATATCCGCTGCATCCGGATGTGAAAGCCGATCCGGCTCTCGTCGACCGACACAGCTTCCGTGCGGCACTCGTTCCTCTGGCCAGACTCGCTGAATTGCGCGAGCCCACGCTCACGCTGATCGAGCAGGTCGGCCTTCGCTGAGCTGTGTGGCCGAGCATGCTTACCGTGACCAGAGTCCAGGCGCCCTCTTCACTCCAGTGGATTAGTTTATTTACCGCCGCGTTTCTAGTCCTCCCCACCGCATACATTGTCTATGTGGCGGCGACGGCCGCGCCAGCAGTGTGGACCCGCCTCTGGTCCACGCGCATTCCGGAACTCTTGGGAAATACGCTGTCCTTAGCCGTCGGCGTCGCCCTCACCACATTGGTGCTCGGTGTGTCACTGGCCTGGATCACCGTTCGGTACGATTTCCCCGGACGCCGTGTTTGGGAATGGGCGCTTGCGCTCCCCCTCGCCATGCCGACCTATGTGCTGGCCTATGTGTACGCACACCTCTTAGGAATGGGCGGCCCGGCCGAACAGTGGTGGCACCGACTCCTTGGCCCTGACGCCTCACTGCCATCGCCACAAAGCTTTGCCGGTGTCACTCTGATCATGGCCCTGGACACCTTTCCTTTTGTCTACCTCCTGGTACGCAGCGCCCTCCAGAACCTCAATGTTTCGTTTGAAGAAGTGGCGCGCGCCTGCGGCGTCTCTCCTTGGGCCACGCTCAGGCGGGTCACGCTGCCCCTTATTCGCCCTGCCATTGCAGCAGGCCTGGCCCTGGTCATCCTGTATGTCATCTCAGACTTCGGCGCGGTGTCCTTACTCCGCTACCAGACGCTGACCTACGCGGTCTATCAACAAATGACCAGCCGGTACGACCACACTGCCGCCAGCATCCTGAGCCTTCTGCTGGTCGTCATGGCCATCGTGTTTCTCGTGACCGAACGATGGTTTCGCCAACGCAGTCGGTTCTATCAGACATCTGGCCGGTATCGACGCTCGGCACGACAACACGCAGGCCCGCTGGGAACAGCGCTCATCACGGGCTACGTCATCCTGGTCTTCGGAGCCGCGTTCGGCATACCCGCCGCCATGCTCATTCAATGGAGCGTGGAGGCCATTTCGCAAGGCGCGTTGGATACACGCTTTCTGGGGTTCATTTGGAACAGCAGTTTTCTCGCGGCACTGGCGGCCTGCGGCGCTGTTTTCATCGGACTCCCGTTGGCCTACCTTGCCAGTCGCCGCCCCTCCCGACTGAACATCGCCTGCCTTCAAGCCGCCTATGCCGGCTATGCGCTGCCGGGACCAGTCGCCGCCCTGGCAGTGCTCGTACTTTTCACCCACTTCGCCCCGGCATTGTATGGGACAGTCATCGTGCTGATCATCGCCTACATTCTGCATTTCCTCCCGGTTGGCCTCCAATCCATGGAGCCGGCTCTGCAGCAAGTGACGCCGAATGTCGAAGAAGTGGCCCGAACGCTGGGGTGCACGACCCACCAGAGCCTGTGGCGCGTGACTCTTCCGCTCGTCCGCAATGGATTCGTTGCCGCGTGGGTGTTGATGTTTCTCCAAACCATGAAGGAACTTCCGGCCACATTGCTGTTACGACCAGTGGGATTTGATACACTGGCCATCCGCGTCTGGCTGGAAGCCAGCGAAGAATATTACCAACTGGCGGCGCCTGCCGCATTGCTCATCGTCCTCTTAAGCCTTCCAGCGTTGATGTTGCTGGTTTCCAAGGACTGGCGTGGGGATGCGCAAGAGGGCATCAAGTGAACCCCCTGAACGAATCCACACCAGGCGAGCACGACACCACTACCGGCGGGATGGTGCCAAACGCCCTGGAAACAACCGCTGAACGATCGGCTGTCCTCGAATTGCGCGACATATCGTGCGCGTATGAGCCCACCCGACCGGCGATCGAGGACATTACCTTCACGGTCCACCAAGGGGAGATTCTCTGCCTGCTCGGACCGTCCGGCTGCGGCAAAACGACCATCCTTCGTGCCATTGCAGGTTTTGAGCGGGTGACCGCGGGGAGTATCACCCTGTCCGGCCAACCGGTCTCCTCCCGGGATACCATGATTCCGACCGAACAGCGGCATATCGGCATGGTGTTCCAGGAATACGCGCTGTTTCCCCATTTACGGGTCGAAAAGAACATCGCGTTCGGGTTGCGGCACCTTCCACGAACCGAGCAACAGGCGGTCGTTGATGATCTGCTCAGGTTAACCGGCCTGCGCGGCTTGGAGCATCGGTATCCACATGAACTCTCCGGAGGTCAACAGCAACGCGTCGCTCTCGCCAGGGCCCTCGCTCTTCGCCCGGTGCTCCTCCTCCTCGACGAACCGTTCAGCAATCTGGATCCCGATATGGCAAGTCGCATGCGTCAGGATCTTCACGCCCTGCTGAGGCAAACGAAGACCACGGCCATTCTTGTCACCCATGATCATGATGAGGCGTTTTCCATGGCTGATCGTGTGGCGGTGTTAAACAAGGGGCGCCTAGAGCAGTTCGATACGCCCGAAGCCATTTATCACCTGCCGACGACCCCGTTCGTTGCCGATTTTGTCGGACAGGCGGACTTTATCGCCGGAGTCGTGACGCACCACCTCGTGACGACCGAAATCGGGGACTTCCCGAATACCCAACACCTCGCGACAGGCACCCATGTCGTCGTGATGATTCGCCCCGACGACATTCACATCGTCCCGACCAAAGAAGCCGCGGCCCGCATTCTTGCACGACAATTCAAGGGGTCGGAGAATGTCTATACAATCCAACTGCCATCGGGACAAATCGTGCATAGTAGCGAATCATCACTGAGCATCTATCAGGTCGGGACAGCCATCGCCCTTCGCGTGGTGGCGACTCATACGGTCTTGTTTCCGCAACCGCCCGGCTCATCGCCGGTGCAGGCATGACAGCAGGCCAATTTCCTCACGCGAGACCACACAAAATGGCGAAACATATCCGTAGCGATGGTATGCGGGCTGCCCCCGCCCGGCAATAATAGCGACAGCTGGAGGAGCAACGAATGGACATCCTGAAAAATGCGGTTGAGTATGGAATTATTGGCCTATTGATCGCGTTAAGCGTGTGGTCGGTCGCAGTTGCGGTCGAGCGATGGCTCTACTATCGACGCGTAAATCTGGCGCAATTTAGCGACGTTCAGACCTTTGAAATGGCGCTTACTAAGCGGCTCGTCATCATTGGGACCGTTGCAGCCAATGCACCGTATATCGGATTGCTGGGCACAGTATTAGGCATTATGATGACCTTTCACACGATGGGCACCTCCGGAACCATGGCCGTAAACACCATCATGATCGGCCTGAGCCTCGCGCTCAAAGCGACGGCCGTCGGTCTGCTCGTCGCAATCCCCTGCGTCGTCATGAACAATATTCTTCGCCGACGCGTCGCTGAACTGCTGACGACCTATAAGGTGGAACATGGAACGAGAGGTTAATCAGATCAACGTTATTCCGTTGGTCGATGTGATGTTAGTGCTGCTCGTCATCGTCCTGACGACCGCAACCTTCATTAGCACGGGCCAAATTCCCGTCAACCTCGCCAAGGCGAAGGAGGCCGGGGATCATAAGGATGTTCCCGTGGTTGTCACGCTGACTGCCAACGGAGAGCTATTTATAAACGACCGCCCTGTTCCGGCCGATGGCCTCAAAAGCATGCTCGTAGCTCACCCACGCGAGTCTCTGGTTGTTGTACGAGCCGACAAGGTCACGTTGCTGGAGCGTTTTGTCTCGGTTGTGGATGAGATCCGTGGCCTGGGGTTCCAATCCGTCAGCCTGGAGGTTGTGCGCCTGTGACCGACTCCCATCCCGGCACGCCGGACGCCTTCGTCCGCCTGCGTGCAAGCGGGTGGATCATCTCGCTCTGCCTGCATGGCACAGCCGTCTTCTTAGCGACACTGTTCGCCTCCAGGATCGGGCTCGCTCCGCCGTCATCGTTGTTCCATTGGGATGTGACTGTCGTCAACCCATCAGTTCCACCCTCTGCGCCATCACCTACGATCGAACAACCGCAAGTCGGCGCAAGCCCGGCGCGCGTGACAACACCGAGCACCCCCATACCCCCTAAGCGCTCCACGGCCCCTGAGTTACAACATCCAACGAAATCGACTGCGACCTCAAACCCCGCTATTCAAGAACCGCAAACTTCCACACCGGTTCTTCCCCCGCCCGCCCAAGACATCAAGCCGGCACCTCACTCCCCTCTGGTGCCTCCTCTTCCCGAGGCATTGGACGCCCCACCAGCACAGCCGGCGACGGAACCTCCCCCTACGCCAGCGCCCCAAGCTCCCGCGGAGATTCAGCAGCAGCCAGCACCTGTCGCTCCCATAGCCAAAGACCCTGAACCCGCCACGCAACAATCGTCGCCGACACCGACTGCTCAGCAATCCTCTGAACAGACCTCTGCTTCTGCATCAACCGCCACACTCGCCCCCGCGCTGAGCACCATACCGGCCCCAGCCAGAAAGGCCGACTATGGCTGGCTCGCGGGCATCCTCTTGCCACGCATTGAAGCGCTGAAAGAGTATCCCGTAGATGCACGGCTTAAACGTATTGAAGGACGAGTGGTGGTACGAATGGTCATTCAGGAAGATGGGCAAATCGTGTCCGCGACGATCGCAAAAAGCTCCGGGCATGAGATTCTCGACCAGGCTGCACTGGAGACCATCCGCAGAGCTTCTCCCCTAACCTTGTCACAGCCTCTCGAAAAAGCCTCGGTCACGATGCAGATTCCCCTTAGCTTCAACCTGGCCAAGTGAGACCATGAAATTATCCCTGGCAGGTTTGCTGTTCCCAACGTCGCAACACCGCCTGCTTGTCAAACGTCAAGATGTAGGCTCGGCACACTCCCCTGACGTGGCCTCCAAACCCCGCTGTCCCGCTGCCACGTTCGAAATACGTCCAGACCTCTCCTCCCTCTGAGGCGGACTGTGACTTATGCGGCGATCCATATCGCTGCATCACCATCTCCTGCGTTGCCTCGTTGAGTGCATCTTGAAAATATTTGGAACCACCGCTGCACGCAGTCAAAACGAGCAGTCCGATTACTGTCACTTGCAGAATACTGTTCCTGCGCCACCTATGGGCCAGCCCCCTTTTCGGGCCCGCACCTTGGAGGAAATTATTCCACACCATCGCTCATCCTAACCCTCCCCTGGAGTTGAGAAGAGACCCAGACTTTGCCGTCACGATCTACAATGACAGCACCAACCCCTGGTAACTGCTCAACCAATGCAAGCCCTCGCTCCCGTCCCATGACAAAAATTCCGGTATCCAATCCATCTGCCGTCGCTCCGTCTCTGGCTATGACTGTCACACTTTGACAATCACGTGCCGGCTGTAACGTAACCGGATCGAGGATATGATGGTACCGAACGCCATCTCGTTCAAAATATCGCTCATAGTCTCCGGCCGTGGAGATTGCTTCATCCTGAAGATCGATAAATGCCAACACCGCGTCTTCTCGCCGTGGATGCCGAATTCCAAATGGAAATTTGTTACCACCTGGAAATCGACCAAATGTTTTGATATCGCCTGAAAGCGCGACAACTCCGGCCATCGCCCCGGCCTTTTGCATGGCTGCGGCAGCCATGTCCGCGGCGTATCCTTTCCCGATCCCCCCGACATCTACGCGCATGCCAACCTTCGCGAGGTAGGCAGTATTTTGGGCATCATCGAGATGCAGTCCTCGCAAATCCATAAGCGGCCGGACCGCTTCCAACACCGCATCCGAGGGAACTTGTTGTCGATCTAAGACGCTCCAAGCTTCAACAGCGGGACCGACGAGAATATTGAACCCGCCTTCAGTCAGACGAGCCATTTCGATCGAGGCTTTCAGGATATGCATCGTGTCGGGATTGACCGTGACCGGCACTTTTCCAGCCGCTGAATTTACTTGCGACAGTTCACTCGTTCCGATCCATGTACTGAGCAAATTCTCCAATCGATGAATCTCCTGAAAGCCTGCCGACGCCGCATCCTGAGCTATCTGACGGTCCGGCGCCACAGAGGTAATTGTCACCAGCGTTCCCATTTGCATCTGCACCCGCTTCACAACCACAGGAGCTGGTGCAACACTTGCGCATCCCGAAACAAGCCAGAGCAGCACAACCAGCCAGCCTGTGGCGCCAACACAGCCCCGCAGCCAACCACTCACACCTGTACCAAGTCTGACCGTCAAAACGTTGTTAGGAGCGAAGGTAGGGAAGGACTTCATAGTGCCGGGTCTCCGTTTCCGTAATCGAGGGAGCGACTGTGACTAATGTCTTGTACTCACGAGACAGGGGGCCTCATTCAAATGGTGTACTCGGCTTTTTATCACGCCTCAGTTTCGGCCATCGTCGATACAATGACCATCCGTCCATCACGGGTTACCTGCAGCCTGAAACGTCAAGTGACAGCATAGCCATCAAACTGTTCACACCTAGAAACGAGGGCGCCCGCTCAGCATTTTGCCTAAACGGCCGTCGATTTGCATGCGAGTGATTTCATACTGTTTATACGATTAACGTAAACGAACTGATCACCATGCGCAATTGGAGCCCAACTGAACCTCCAATCCGAGCTTGACATTCCCTTGCTGATCAGGATATTAATAATCGTTCTCAATTGGATTGCGCAATATTTCTTGCTTCTGTATGCCAACACATAACCATTCATCGTCAGCTTCATGCCACGACACCGAAACACGCTGCGAGTGCGGCCAATTGATCGCCAAAGTTCGCGGACAGGGGCTTGAGCTCAAATGCAAGCGCTGCAAACGCATTGTCGTCATCCCTTTCACCTCAATTGAAGGATGGGGCACAGTGCCAGTATGAATCGATTCACGGAAGGAGGCCTCGTCACTGCTAGATCTCTAGGGGTTCAGTTGCACCCACATGCTTTCAGTACCGACCAGAGACCATTGAGTCCCGAGTCATACCACCACCTTACTCGCGGATGGAGGATACCCATGAAAATCCGGGCAATCCTCGGGGCTCTGGTCCTCGCCAGTCTACCGGCAATGTCGGCGATGGCAGAAAACATGACCCCGGAGGAGATCAAAAAGCTGGTTGATGAAGCGGTCGAGAAGCGGCTGCAAGAACACGAACGGCGTGAAGGCGGCATGCCTCAGGGTCAAGGTGATGCAGCCTCGGCTCCACAGTACCCGGTAGCGTCCGGGCCCATGACCGATATCCGCGTAGAGAGAAAAGGTGAAGAAAAAATTCCACTGGGGTTCGGATCGACCGGATCCGGCAAACTGATCTACGCCAAGCCGTTCTTGAGTGCTCCCAAGGCCACGGTTGGTGGATATGCCGATGTCATGTACAACTCACTGTCCCGTCAGAACCTGGACAATCCAAGCCGCAATTCATTCGGACAGCAGAGACTGGTTCCTTTTATCTATGCGGATATCACCGACCATATCAAGTTCGCGACAGAAATCGAGATAGAGCGTGGTGGGCCGAACGCACCGCAAGGTACGGACGGTTCCATGCAAATCGAGTTTGCTCAGTTAGACTACCTGATCAACGAGGCCATCAATCTTCGGGCGGGTATTCTCCTGATGCCGGTGGGCAAATTTAACCTGCTTCACGATTCACCCTTAAACGACCTGGTCGATCGGCCGATGGTGTCTCGGATCGTAATACCCAGCACCTGGTTTGAAGCCGGTGCCGGTATTTACGGAACGTTGTATCCTTCCTCGCGATCGAAGCTGGACTACGAAGTCTACGCTGTCAATGGAATGAGCCAGACAGCCGGAAGCATCACGGACCTCGGAGTACGAAGCGCACGCGGCAGTGTCTCTCGCGATCGGGATGATAACAAAGCCGTCGTGGGCCGCATCGCATTCAGTCCGATGCTGGGCATTGAAATCGCCGGATCCGGCTACCATGGGGCGTACAAGCCTGCAGCCGGCGCCGTGGGCGCTGGCTACATTGATATGTTCGCATTGGACTGGACTCTCCAAAGAGGGCCATTTGAAATCATCGGTGAGTCAGCCTGGACCAGAATCAGCAACAACAATGCGACCGGTGTCGCCAACCGGGGCATTGGACCGGCCGGCATGCAAGGCTACTACGTCCAGGGCAATTATCACTTCATGCCCGAATTCCTAAAAAAATGGGCACCCAGCCATTTCACCGACGCCTCGACATTTACGGCAGTCGTCCGCTGGGAACAGGTCAACACCGACACCGACGATCGCACCCAGCAAAACGCGCTTGGAGGTCAACGCAAACTCGAGCGGCTGACGCTCGGTCTCAACTTCCGGCCGATCGAAGACACCGTGATCAAGTTTGATTGGCAATTCAATACTCAGAGGGACGCGAAGGGACTTGTCGCTGCCGGAGATCTCGGCAATGCCGGCAGCCCCATGAATGGAAACGGATTCTTGATCCAAGCAGCCACGTACTTCTAACCGGATTCTCGGCCAGGCTGTCCCGATCGGGATGGCCTGGCTGAACTGAATGAAATGGTATGACACAACGCCGCCGCAGACTCAGCTTCATTCTGCTTTCCTCGCTCTTGACCGCTTGCGCAGCAATGGGTGGCATGCAAGAACGATTCGCCGTCTGCAGTTACGACCTTGCCTGGGACGCCGCGCTTGAGGCGGTCAAAGATCGCGCGATTGCCCGGCAGGATAAGACCGCAGGCGAAATCGACACGGCTTGGCTTGAAATCCCCATGCCAGGACGGACCTTTGGTGCCCTTCAACGAGACTTGGGGGATAGCAGAGATCGGTCCCGGCTGCACGTCACAGTCAAACGACTGGAGGACGTCAGCAAAATTGGATTCATAGAAGAACGGCAACGATGGGCATTCAGAGGTGGTTCCCGCCTGTTCGGTTGGACCGACTCGGAGCCCTCTGCTGAGTTCATGACCGACATGCAACAGCGATTGGAACACAAATTGAAGGAGCACGGATGTTCAGTACAGTGAGTGCGTACCGCACCTTGATCGCAATCATACTGCTTATGACCGCTCCACTCCCGGCCCTCGCAACAGAGAGAGTTTGGGACAACGAGTTGCGCCGCTTCCTGAAAGACGAGGACTTCAAATACGAAGAGTTCATGACAGAAGAGGAAGCCGTGAAAACCATCCTCCCGAAATCTCAACGTGTTCGTAAGGAAATGATTCGCCTCGCGCAAGACAAGAAAGAACTCATCGAACAACGCATCGGCTGGAAGTTCCCGGAAGACTCGTTCGACCTGTATATTGGAGAGACCGGAGACAAGGTCGATGGGTATGCGATGATTCACAACACGATCGGTAAATACAAACCCATGACGTACATGGTCGGTGTGGATGCCAAAGGCAATTGCACCGATGTCGAATTGCTGGTGTTTCGTGATGCCAAGGGCAGTGAGGTTGGAAAGAAGCGATTCAACTCCCAGTATGACGGCAAGACTGTCTCGGATCCCATCCGAATCAACAAGGACATTATCAACATCAGCGGCGCAACCATGTCCGTCCGTTCAATGAACGCGGGCGTCAAACGAGTCCTGGTATTGGTAGACGAATTTTATTTGAAGCCGGCCGGCTTGGGCAGTAACACCGTTGCCGTGCAGAAGGCAGAACGAGGGCTATTGGGGACCCTGTTCGGCAATTAAGGCCATCGGGACACTCTACTGCCATGAGAAATTTCAATGCCCGATTCCGCCTGCGTGATTCAGATCGCCATATCCGATTACTCTATACGCAGTTCCTCTTTTTGATGCTCGTGGGGTTTCTTTTTTCGTTTTTCTGGGCCCATAGCATGACCAGTCTATCGCCCCAAGGCATAGCCGATCACTACCGAGGCTCTGACGCGACGTTCGGCGAGCCCATGTCGTTTCGTGAATTGGCCGAAGTGACCCACTTCCACCTCTTCACCATGCCGGTCGTCTTTATGATCCTTGTTCATGTCCTCTACCTCACGCAGGCCAGCCACGCTACTCAAGTCTGGCTGACCTGGCTTTCGTTCGGAGGCGTAGCACTTGATCTCCTCTCCCCTTGGCTCATCAGCTATGTTTCGCCTGTCTTTGTACTCACGATGCTCGCTGGAGACACCCTCATGATGGGCAGTTTCCTCGCGATGATGGCCATTCCACTCTATGAGATGTGGATTCTGAAACAACCGCTCATGGCTGGGAAAAGAGGCGAAGAACCATAATCGTCTAGCAGCACCTCAATTTCGCGGCCAGAGGCATTTCGCCCAGAGCCCAAGATCATTTCACATGGTCTTGGGCTCTGATATTTTGGAGGACGTTCATGCATCGTTCGGCACTCTCGATACCTCATGCGACTCGGCTCATCCAGGACCTCGCAACGCAGCTTTCAGCCCTGGATGCGTTGCAACTATCTCCTGACTCACTCGAGGAAGTCCGGCTACTCCAGATTCGACGCCTGGCGCGACGAATCGAAACCATCATTCCCGGTCATTTCGGGCATGGAGAACGCACCGCACATTATGCCTTACTGCTAGCCAAACGCCTCGGACTCAGCCGGAGCCAATGCCTGGACTTACACTATTCGGCCTTGCTGCACGACATCGGACTACTGATGTTGCCAGGCCATCTACTCGGCACGCCGGCGCCGCACACACTCAACGA
>WBZX01000762.1_pt1 | contig 27377 bp, 15 predicted proteins | sample 5204211 | NCBI WGS metagenome assembly WBZX01 (sample SAMN12344362, study PRJNA552823) | activated sludge metagenome | biome: Activated sludge suspended growth; feature: Nitrification reactor; material: Wastewater; isolation source: activated sludge from nitrification reactor of wastewater... | reverse complement strand
CTCCCCCGCGGCCGCCTCGACGCTCGCGAGCACCGCCCCCTCCGCGCCGAGGAACTCCACCTTCGACGCCCCCTCCGGCGTGATCGCGATCGTGCCGTCCTTCACCACCAGGTGCGCGAGCCGCGGACCCGCCGAGGAATACAGCCTCCCGCGGCGCAGCCCGTCGCAGATCGCGGCCTCCGTCGCCTGCGCGCCGAACACCTCCACCCACGCGCGCAGCGGCCGCGCCGAGGGCTCCTTCGCGGGCACCATCAGGTTGTGCATGTCGTCCACGGCGACGCCCGCGAACGTCTCCCCCGAGTCCAGCATCCGCGTCCACATCGCCTCGTGCGAGGGGCGCAGCACGTCCCCCTCCGAGTTCACGTACGGGTGCCCGCTCCAGATCTCGAGCAGATCGGCCCCGTGCGCCGCCGGCAGATCGTCGACCGTGAGCGTCCAGTCGAAGTTCGGATGGTTCACGAGCGCGATCGCGTCCTGCTCCTTCACGCGCGCGACAGCCCACGCGAGCGCCTCGCGCGTGGTCGCGAAGGTGCCGCCTCCGATGGTCGCGCGCGAGCAGATCGCGTTGACGTGCACGGGCTTGCCGGCGCCCAACGTCGTCACCTCTTCTCCAGGGATCAGCACGAAGCCGGGGCGCTGCTCCGCCCTGTAGTCCGCGGGGTCCGTGCGCGAGTTGTGATCGGTCAGGACGAGGAACGCATACCCGTGATCGCGGTAGTACGCGTACACGTCCTGCGGCGGCGAGTCGCCGTCGCTCAGCAGCGAGTGCGTGTGGAGGTTGCCCCGGAGGAACGCGGACACGTCGAGCGCCTCGATGAAGCGCGGCGGCCCCTTCGAGCGCGGCGCGTCTCCCGGGGAGCGCGCCCCCTCGTCGCCGCTCCCGGAGGCGAGCGCGGGGACCACCGGCGTCTTCAGATCCAGCGGCCCGCCCCCTTGCGAGAAGCCGCGAACGGCGCACGTGGCCGCCCCGAGGACGGCCAGGCAGGCGGCGCCCCACCACGCGTGGCGAACGCTCCACGAGCCCCTCGCGCGCTCGCCGGCGCGGCCTTCGAGCGCTCCTACTCCACGTTCACGCGGACCCGGACCGTCACCCAGAGACCGTCTGCGGGGATCTCGACTGCGGGGTTCCTCGTTCCTTGCCACTCGATGCGAACTGTATGCCCATCGGGGAAGAAACGCCGCAAATCTCCGTCGTAGAGGAGGTCGAGGACCACGGTCCCCTCCCCCTCGGGCATCGTGTCCTTCTGGGCGACGGGCACGCGCTCGGTCGGGGTCACGAGCTCGCCGAACACGTCCTTCATGAACGTGAGATCGTCCGCCGGCGAGTCGTCGGGCAGCTCGAGGCGCGCGAACTGGAGCGTCGCGCCCTTCACGGAGTTGGCGTCCTGCGAGATGGTGATCTCGCTCCAGCCCTTGTACGTGCCGTCGGCGTGCGGATTGACGAGGAACTCGGTGGTCGCGTCGTGCGACCCGGAGACCACGCTGCAACCCATCGCCGGGAGTGAGACGAGGACCATCGCCGCGAGAGCGGCGCGGGAGGTGCGGTCAATTAAGCTTTCCAGCATCCAAAGACGATAGCAGCGGCGCCGGGGTGTGGCTGCCCGGCAGCCCGCCGGCGGTTCCATTTTTCGGCCGGCTCGCGGGGTGAGAGCACCCGAGATCGAGCCCGGCGTCTGTGACGTCAAATCACGTAGTCCTGCACGAAGATCTTCGCCTCGCGCAGGTTCACCAGCACCACGTCGCCCTCCGAGACCCCGAGCTCCGCGACCCGATCGCGCGTCAGCTCCACCGTCAGCGCCTGTCCGTCCGCGAGCCGGAGCTGGAGCTTCACCATGGGCCCCACCCGGTTCATCCGATCGATGCGCCCCGTCGCGACGTTCGACGCCGGCCCGGAGGGCTGATCCTCGACGCGCCCCGAGAGCTCCACGTCATGCGGCCGCACGATCGCCGTCACCGCGCGCCCCTCGTGATCTCCGGGCGGCGCCTCCACCTTCAGCGCGCCCATCGCCGCCTTGCCGCCGCGGACCTCCCCTCGCAGCACGTTGGTGGCGCCCACGAAGCCCGCGACGAACTCCGTCGCCGGGTGATCGTAGATCTCCGCCGGCGTCCCGATCTGCTCGACGCGCCCGCGGTGGAGAACGACCACCCTGTCCGCGAGATCCATCGCCTCCTCTTGATCGTGCGTCACGAAGAGCACCGTGATCGCTCGATCGCGGGACAGCTTGCGGAGCTGCTCCCGCAACGACAGCCGCACCTTGGCGTCGAGCGCTCCGAACGGCTCGTCGAGCAGGAGGAGCTTGGGTCGTGGCGCGAGCGCGCGGGCGAGCGCGACGCGCTGCCGCTGCCCGCCGGACAGCTCCGACGGGTACCGCCCGCCGAAGGTCGGGAGCTCCACGAGCTCCAGCAGGTCCCGAACTTCCCTTTCGATCTCGGCGCGGGGCGTCCTCCTCACCTCGAGCCCGAAGGCGACGTTCTGCGCCACCGTCATGTGCTTGAACAGCGCGTATCCCTGGAACACGAACCCGATGCGCCGCTCCTGCACCGGGAGAAACGTCGCCTCCTCGCCGTCGAGGTGAACCTCCCCTGCGTCCGGCTCCTCGAGCCCCGCGATGATCCGGAGGATCGTGCTCTTGCCGCCGCCGCTCGGGCCGAGGAGCGCGACCATCTCCCCTGTCTGCGCCGCGAAGGACACGTCCGAGACGATCGCCTGCGACCCGATCCTCTTGGTGATCCCCTCGAGGACGATGCTCACGACGGCGCCTGCTCTTCCAGCGCCGCGGCGCCGGACAGCGGCGTCGCAGGCCCTCGCAGCGCGCGGGCGCGGGACAACGACGCGGCGGGGACGTCCGGGGCGCGCCGCCGCTTCATCGCATCCATGGCGAAGAGGAGCCCGATCGAGGCGAGGCTGAGCACCAGGGCCATTCCGTACGCCCCCGTGTCGTTCCGATCCTCGAGCGCGCGGTACACGTAGCTGGTGGCCGTCTCCGTGCGGCCCGCGACCCCGCCCGACACCACGAGCACCGCGCCGAACTCGCCGATCGATCGCGCGGCCGTGAGCGTCACCCCGTACAGGAGCCCCCACCGGATCGCCGGCAGCGTGACGCGACGAAACGTCGCGAGCGGCGACGCCCCGAGCGTGTACGCCGCCTGCTCCTGATCGACGCCGATCTCCTCGAGCACCGGCGTCACCTCCCGGATCACGAAAGGCAGCGACACGAACGTCGTCGCGAGCGCCATCCCCGGCAGAGCGAACGCCACCTCGACGCCGAGCGCGTCCACGAGGGGCCGCAGCAGCCCCTTGGCCCCGAACAGCTCGATCAGGACGAACCCCGCGATGACGGGCGAGAGCGCGAACGGGACGTCCACAAGCGCCGAGAGCGCCCTGCGACCGGGGAACCCGTCGCGCACGAGCACGTACGCCGCGAGCGTCCCGAACACAGCGTTCAACGCGACGGCGCAGGCGACCATGAGCAGCGTCACCCAGAGCGCGTGGAGCGCGTCCGGCCGCACGAGCGCGCGCCCGAAGCGCCCGATCCCCTCCGCGAACGCGCCGCCCACGAGGGTCAGGATCGGCAGCAGCAGGAGGCCGCCCACGTACACCACCGCCGCGCCGATGAGGAGCGAGCGCGCGACCGATCGCCGCCCCCTCCGGGACCGATCACGCACGTCGACCGCCCCTCCTCTTCTCGTAGCTCGACACGAGGAGCAGCACGAGAAACGAGATCCCCACGAGCACGAGCGACATCGCGCTCGCGGCCTCGGTGTTCCCCGACTCGATCTCGCCGAACACGAGCACGCTCGCGGTGAGCGACCGCTTCGGGAGGTTGCCGGCGACGACGACGACGGAGCCGAACTCACCGAGAGCGCGCGCGAACCCGAGCAGCGTCCCGGTCACGATCGCGGGAGAGATCGCCGGCAGCACGACCTTGCGAAAGGTGAGCAGATCGCTCGCCCCCAGCGTCCGCGCGGCCTCCTCTTCCGCGACGTCGACCTCCGCGAGGACCGGCTCCACCGCGCGCACCACGATCGGGAGGGTCACGAAGAGCAGCGCGATCACGATGGCCGGCGGCGCGTAGAGGATCTGCACCCCCGCCCTCCCGAACGCGCGCCCCAGAGGCGCATCCGGGCCGAAGAGCACCACGATCATCAGCCCAGCCACGAGCGTCGGGATCGAGAACGGGAGATCGATGAGCAGGTTGAGGACCTTCCGCCCCGGGAACCGGTACCGCACGAGCACGTACGCCACGAGCGTCCCCATCACCGCGTTGATCACCGCCATGATCGCCGCCGTCTCCAGCGTGAGCAGCAGCGCCGCGCGCGGAACGGGGTGCGCGAGCGCGTGCCCCATCGCCCCCACGCCGCCGGCGAGCCCCCGGCGCGCGATCACCACGACGGGGATCAGGAGAAACAGCCCGAGATAGAGGATCGCCGTCGCCCGAAGCCCATACCGTCCCCAAGGGCGGCGAGCGGAGCCACGACGAGCACGGAGGGGGGCGCTCAGGGAGTCGGCCGGCGCGATCAAGCCGGCGGAGGATGACCGAAGACCCGGTCGCCACGCAACCAGAATCACGAAAGTCGCATCGGATAGATGCGACAATCCAGAATCATCGAGCTTGCGTGGTCAGAAGGCCTTCAGTCCGCTCATGAGGCGCTTCGAAATGACCACCCGCTGGATGTTTCCGGTGCCCTCGAAGATGTCGTAGACCTTGATGTCGCGGAACCACTTCTCGAGGAGCGCGTGCTCCGTCGCCAGCGAGCCATGCGCGCCGCAGATCTCGATCGCCTCGATGCACGAGAAGATGGCGGCCTGTCCGGCGGCGGCCTTCGCCATGCTCGCCTCCTTCGCGTTCGGGATCCGCGCGTCGGCCATGTACGTCGCGCGGTACACGAGCGACCGCGCCGACTCGAGCCGCCGCCCCACCTTCGCGAGGCGCTCCGCGATCGCGGCGTAGCGCGGGACCGGCCGCGAGAGGACGTAGTTGTCCTTCACGAAATCGCGCGCGTACTCGTAGGCGGCGCGGCCGATGCCCAGCGCCATCGCGCCCACGAGGGGGCGCGTGTTGTCGAAGGTCTTCATCGCGGTCATGAAGCCTTCCTTCGAGACGTAAGCGGCCTCGCCGCCGAGCAGGTTCTCCTCCGGCACGTGGCAGTCCTCGAACACGAGCTCCGCGGTCTCGTTCGCTCGAAGCCCCATCTTGTCCTCGATCTTGCCGACCTCGAACCCCGGCGTCCCCTTCTCGACGACGAACGCCCTGTGCCCCGCGCGCCCGGCGGCGGGATCGACCGTGGCGAACACCACGTTCCACGAAGCCCGCGCGCCGTTCGTGATGTAGCACTTGCGCCCGTTGATCACCCAGCCGCGCCCCTCTTTTCGGCAGCTCGTGCGGATGCCGGCCACGTCGCTCCCGGCCCCCGGCTCGGTCAGCGCGTAGGCACCCCACCTGAGCGGTCCCTTGTGCATGTCCTTGAAGATGCCGAAGAAGCGCTCCTTCTGCTCCGGCGTCCCCGTCGCGCGGATCGGCGGACCGCCGAGACCCGGCCCCGGCACGCTGAGGAGCAGCGCGGCGTCCGCCCACGCGAGCTCCTCCGCCGCGATCGCGCTCGTCCGATTCGTCTCGCTCACCTTGCTCGGATCACGCTCGGGGGCAGCCACCCCCTCCTCGATCGGATCGACGACGTCATCCGATCGGAACCCCTTCGCGAGCTTCATGAAGTTCCGGAGAAACGGCTCCGGCACTTCCTTGTTGCGATCCATCGAGAGGCTCATCGGCCGGATCACGTACTTGCCGAGCGAGCGGATCCCTTCCTGGATCTCCTTCTGTTTCTTCGAGAGAGAAAAGTCGATCATGGTCGTGTCTCCAGGGCGGGTAGAGCTCAGGTGAAGATCGCCTGCGTGTCCGGCGTCGGCAGCACGAGCGCGGGATCCAGGCCGATGCCGAGCTCGATCGCAGCCGCGACCTGATCGAGCTGCTCGGCGGTGGGGCAGCAGAGCGCGAGCTGCTTCGCGTCCCGCATGAGCTTCTCGGCCACGAGATCACGGATGAACCCGGATCCTCCGTGGAGCCCGACGCAGTCGTCCGCGGTGCGCATGCACGCCTCCAGGGCGTGCGCCGCGGCCTGGGCCGTGGCGAGGAGCGCCTCCTTCTCCGGCGCCTTCGAGTCCCACGCGTGCGCGGCTCTCCACACGAGCCACCGCGCGCTCTCGACATCCATGTGCCGATCCGAGAGCGCGAACGCGACCGCCTGGAAATGACCGATGGGCTTCCCGAAAGCCTTCCGTGTGTCGCAGTGCTCGCGGGCGATCTCGAAGGCGAACCGCGCTACGCCCACCGCGCGCGCGGCCACGACGATCGCCTGCTTCGCGAAGAACCGGAGCGTCGCCTGCGTGAACCCGCCCGCGTCGCCGAGGAGCCGGTCGGCCTCGTCGACCTTGGCGTCGCTGAGCGTGATCTCCCCGAAATCCGCGGCGTCGAGCCCGAGCGTGTCGTGGCGTGTCCCCACCGCGAGCCCCGGGTTGTCCTTGCGAACGACGAACGCGCCGATCCCTCCCCAGCCCTTCTCCGGCTCGATCTGCGCGAACACGAGGAACCGATCCGCGAGGCGCGCGTTGGTGACGAAGGCCTTCTTCCCCGAGAGCGAGTACCCACCATCGATCCTGCTCGCAACCGTGGTGAAACCAGGGCGCTCCTTGCACGGAGTGAGCTCGCTCCACGCGACCCCGCCAAATCGGTCCGCCCCTCCGTCGCCCGCGAAATCCGAGAGGAGCGCCTGCGCTTGCGCTTCCGTCCCGAGCTCGACCACCGCTCGACCGAAAGCCGCAGGCCCCGGCAGCCCGAACGCAGCACCCGCATCGGCCGCCCCGAGCTCCTCTTCGACGAGCGCCGTCGCCACATACCCGAGCCCCTGTCCGCCACACCCTTCGGGGAGGGCCATCAGCCCGAGGCCCATCTCGTGAGCGCCTCGCCGGATGTCGTCCGGTACGCCTCGCTTCTTCTCCAGCTCGCGCACCCTGGGCGCGAGCGTGCTCTTCGCGAAATCCGCAACGCTCTGCTGGATGAGCTGTTGCTCCTCGCTCGGCTGGAACGAAATCATCGGCACACTCCTCAGCGGCCGATTGTGTAGTGACACTACATAGAGGTCAAGCCGGCGGATCGAGCATGCTTGACAAGGAAGCGCGCCATCGCCATAACGCGCCCTCCCCGCATCGCCCCAGGCTTGCAAACGGCGCTCCGATGGTCGGAAGCGCGGCCCGGGTGAGCGGATTTCCGGGTGACGTCATGCCGAAAATGAAGACGAAGCGGTGCGCAGCGAAGCGATTCAGCTTCACTGGCACCGGCAAGGTCCGGCGCAGCAAGGCCGGCCTGAACCACATGATGCAGGAGAAGAGCCGCAAGCGCCTGCGCCGTCTCCGCAAGAACGACACGGTCGACAAGGCCCTCCAGAAGAGGGTCAAGATCATGTTGCCCTACGGCTGAGCCGGAACCCGAGACGAGGAATCAGAAATGCCGCGCGTAAAAAGGGGCTTCAAGGCCCGCCGCCGCCGTAACCGCATCCTGAACCAGGCCGAAGGCTTCTTCGGCGGGCGCAAGAACCGCCACCGTCAGGCCGTCGAGGTCGTTCGTCACGCCTGGGAGTACGGCTACATCAGCCGCAAGCTCAAGAAGCGCGACTTCCGCCGCCTGTGGATCACCCGCATCAACGCGGCCGCCCGCACGATCGGCACGAGCTATTCGCGCCTCGTCGCGGCGCTGAAGAAGGCGAGCGTCGCGCTCGACCGCAAAGTCCTCTCCGAGATGGCCATCCACGATCCGCAGGCGTTCACCGCCGTCGCGAAGCTCGCGGGCGTGGCCAAGTCCTGACGAAAGTCCCCCCAAAATGGCGGAAGCCGAGAGCGCTGTACAAGCCATCGAAAATGGCCTCGCCGCGCTGGGAACGCGCTTCCGCGACGCCTTCGCCGCAGCCCAGAACGAAGCGACCCTCCGGGCCGAGCACGCCAAGGTGCTCGGCAAGAAGGGCGAGCTGACCGCCGTTCTGACCATGCTGCGATCGGTGCCGGCCTCCGAGAAGCCGGCCGTTGGCGCGCGGATCAACGTCTTCAGAGAGCAGGTCGAGCGCGCCTTCGAGGATCGCCTCCGGGCCATCCTGCGGCAGGCACGCGAAGCCGAACTGTCTGCCCAGCCCTTCGATCTATCGCTCCCGGGCCGCACCGAGCTCGGGCGCGGCCACCTCCACCCCGTGGCGCAGACGCGGGACGCCCTCCTGGCCATCTTCCGTGACTTGGGCTTCGCCGTCGGTGTCGGTCCGGAGATCGAGCTGGAAGCGAACAACTTCACGAAGCTCGCATTTCCGCCGGATCACCCTGCCACCGACATGCAGGACAGCTTCTGGGTCGACGTCGCGAGCGCCGGAGCCAGCGCCCGCACGCTGCTCCGAACCCACACGAGCGCGGTGCAGATCCGCGAGATGTCGTCGCGTACGCCGCCCATGGCCGTCGTGAGCGCCGGTTCTGTCTACCGTCGGGACGACGATCTGACGCACTCTCCGATGTTCCACCAGATTGAAGGGTTCTTGGTGGACGAGGGTGTGAGCTTCGCCAATCTCAAAGCGGTCGTCAGCGCCTTCGCGGAGCGGTTGTACGGCTCCGGGACACCTGTTCGATTCCGCCCCAGCTATTTCCCCTTCGTCGAGCCCGGCGCCGAGGTCGATGCGGGCTGTGCGTTCTGCGTCCGTGCCGACGGCTCGCATGCGGGATGCCGCGTCTGCAAGCAATCCGGATGGCTCGAGCTCCTCGGCTGCGGGATGATCCACCCCGAGGTCCTCCGCCAGTGCGGCATCGACAGCGAACGCTACACCGGCTTCGCCTTCGGGCTCGGGATCGACCGCGTGGCCATGCTTCGGTACGGCATCCCGAACATTCGGCTCTTGTTCGAGAACGATCCCCGTTTCCTCTCCCAATTTTGAGCCCAGCGGGGACCGCGGGCTGACGCTGCCGTCGGCCGGTTGACGATCGTTCTGGATCGGAAAAACCGGCGCGATCGCGCCCATTTTGCGACCCCGAGACGGCCAGCTGGGCGAACCCCGGCGACGTCCTTGGGGCCCCGGCCTCCTCCCGACCACCCCCGTCATGGCGTCGTGGTTGGCGTCAGCGCGGGCCGACTCTTGCTGCGGAGCCTTGATCGCATGCGGACGGCTCACCTCATGCGCGCCGGCCTCGCTGCCACAAAATCTTCTCCTTACCTCGTAGCCGCACCCTCGACAACTCGGAAAGCCGCCCCAATTTCACCCGGAGTGGACGAGCGGCAGGTGTGACCGGCCGACCGAACACCGCGACCGTTGTCACGATTCCAACATCTCACCCGACCCGCGGTCACGAAACGCAATCGAGCGACTCTAACCCGTCAGCCCGAGGTTCCAAGCTCTTCGGACGAGAACCTCTTGGTGGCGGCGCACCGCGAGATCCAACAGACCTGCGGGCACAGTCGCACGTAGACGGCACCCGCGGATTGCGCCCCCCGGCGGCAAAAGCGCCAACCCCGTGTGGTTCGTGCTTTTTCAAACCCGCACAACCCCTCGCGGATCCCATGAGAGCGGGCACCCACGTTGCATGGTGCTCCGTCCTGCGTGGCGGTGAGCACCGCAGGTGATCGATTCGATCTCTTGCGGGCATCCTCACGCAACGCAAGGAATCAAAGGGCACAATCGACAGTTGAGGTCCCGACAGCCCACTCTACGGCCCGACGGCCCCCGACAAGCGAAGCCTGCCTGAGTGAAGCACCGCGTTTCAGATCTGCAAGCAGTCACTCTCTCTTTTCACAACGCAGTACCACGACGGAAAACGCCATGAGGACCTCCAAAGCCCGTAAACCCCCGACTGTCACCACCGCGAACCGCCACGACGCGCGCGTCCGGTCGCGCGTGCCGCAACACGTCCGTAGGTCACCTGCGGTCGCGGGGCGTCGCACGGCCAAGGTGGAAGCCGCCGGCGGCGTGTCCGTTGCAAAGGAAGAGGTTGCTCGCAACGTGGCTCGTCTCGCGAGCGTCGAAAGCCAGACCCCCGCTTCGGGGAATTCCCCTTCTTCGGAGGAAGCCATGAAGTCGATGAAAAGCAGCGCGGTTCGCCTGGAGCCCCTCGAGCCCGCAGCCCCGGCTGCGGATCCGGAGCTCTCCACGCTCGGCCTCCTCGAGGACGACCTGACGGAGGACACGGCGATCCGGGTGCGCCCGGCTGAGCCGCTGGACGAGCCGGCCGTCGAGTTCGTCGACCTCCAGCTCTCTGGGCTCCAGCGGCCGGCGCCGGCAAACCGCGAAACCGAGATGAAGGAAGTCGAGGAAGGCGGCGGCGACTCGATGCTCGCCCGCTACTTCCGCGACATGGCGATTCACCCGGTGATGGGCCAAGACGAAGAGCTCTCGACGGCCCGCGAGGTGGAGCAGACCGAGATCGCGCTGTGGGTCTCCATGCTCGCCCACGTTCCTGCGGCGGAGCACATCCTTGAGGCGCTCGAGAAGGACATCGTGAAGTCCGGCGAAGAGGTCGACGTTCCCGAGATCGGCGAGCTCGTCAAGCTCGCAAAGAAGGGGAAGAAGCTGACCGCCGAGCAGGAGGCGCGGTGGCACAAGCTGTCCGCGGAGCTGGCGACCAAGGTTCGCCTGCCGGACTCGGACCGCCTCTGGATGATGCGGGCCCGCGAGATCGCCCACGATCTCGTCCGGGAGCCGAACTTCGAGAACGACGCGAGCGACGCGGAGCAGCAGATCCGCCCGACGATGTCGATGTCGCCGGCCTACCGGCGCTACCTGGACAAGATCGAGCGCTGCTTCGACATCCAGCACATCGCGAAGAACAAGTTCGTGAAGGCCAACCTGCGCCTCGTGGTGTCGATCGCGCGTCGCTACAACCGCGGCCGACTGCCCCTCATCGACCTGATCCAGGAGGGGAACATCGGCCTCATGAAGGCGGTCGAGCGGTTCGACCACCGACGCGGCTATCGCTTCTCGACGTACGCGTCGTGGTGGATCCGGCACGCGATCAGCCGCGCCCTCGCAGACAAGGGGCGCGCGGTGCGCATCCCGGTCCACATGCTCGACACGTACAACCGGGTCGCGCGCGCCACGCAGGCGATCATGGCTCGCACCGGCGACGAGCCGACGGTGGAGCAGCTCGAGAAGGAGACGGGCGTCCCCCGCGACAAGCTCGACAAGGTGAAGAACTTCTACGCGGAGACGCCCTTCTCGCTCGATCGTCCTATCGGCGACGAGGACGGCCGGAAGTTCATCGACTTCCTCCAGGAGGAGAACACGCCTTCGCCTTACGAGGCGCTGGCGAACCAGAAGTGGACCGAGGAGGTCCGCCGGCTGCTGACGACGCTGACGCCGATCGAGTCGAGCATCATCCGGTGGCGCTTCGGGCTGGATGACGAGGACGAGCTCACCCTCAAGGAAATCGGCGACAAGTACAACCTCTCGCGCGAGCGCATCCGGCAGCTGCAGGAGCAGGCGCTCGGCAAGATCCGCAAGCACATGCGCGACAACTGGTCCTGAGGTCTCCCCGGCGGACCGGCCGCCACCACGACGACGCCCCTCTTGCCTCACGGCCGGAGGGGCGCGGCGTTTTGTCGTGGCGGAGCGCTACGACGCGCCCGCGACGCGGGTGACGAACCAGACCACCCCGGCGACCACGATCATCGCCGAGACCGTCCGCACGCCGTGCTTCGCGAACCACGGCAGCTTCCGGAGGAGGGCCAACGCCGGCAGTACGAGCGCGAGCACGGCGAGCTGACCGAGCTCTACGCCCGCGTTGAACAAGAAGAGCGCGGACGGCACGTCTGCCCTCGGAAGCGCTACCTCTCGCAACGCCCCGGCGAAGCCGAAGCCATGGACGAGCCCGAACGGGAAGGTGACGCGCCACCGTTTCTCGGCGTTCTTCACGAAGAAATTCTCGACGCCCACATACGCGATGGAGAGGGCGATCGCGGGCTCGATGATCGCAGGACGCGGCGCCCACACGCCCAGGGCCGCCAAGCCGAGGGTGATCGAGTGCGCGATCGTGAACGCGGTCACGACCCACAAGAGCGATCTCCAGCGCCCGCCCACGAGCACGAGCCCCAAGAGGAAGACGAGGTGATCGTACCCAGTGAGGATGTGCTCGACACCGAGCCCAAGGAGCGAGATGCGGTCGTGCTTGGCCGGCTGCGTCGCGGTGCCGGCGGGCGCCGCATCGAGCTCGAACGTCCGTTGCGTTCGCGAGATCACCGACTCGACGACCTGCACGCCGCCCGTGGCCCGCGCGATGTGCCGGTGGCCGGGGGCGAGGTCGACCAGCACCGCAAAATCCATCTTCGCGTGGGTGATCGGGCCAGCGCAGACGTAGGTCGCGCGCAGGAGGATCCCGTCTTGCTCCGCGAGCGAAGCGTCGTCGAGCGCCCCTGGACAGAGCTCCCCTCCGGAGGAGACCTGGACGCGATCGACGACGGCCTTCTGGATCACGGTGCGCGCTGCCGCGAGCTCCGACTCGGAGAGCTGCCCGTCCCGGTCCGCGTCCAGATCGGGCACCATCGAGCCGACCTCGCGGCGGGAAAAGACAAGCTCGGCGCGCAGGCGAGCGCCGTCGATGGCATAGGTGCCGCGCGACAGTCCCACCTCGTGCGCGCCCGCGGAGAGCGCCCAGCCGAGCAACGCCGACCCGCATCCCATGCTCGCCGCCTTGCGAAGGCCGGACGCCCACCCCCGTCCCCTCGATCGTTCGGTCCGCTCGTTCACGTCACCCTGGTCGTTGCCTTCGCGCTTCGAGCTGCCGGCGGCAAGCCCGCGGGCGAGGGTGACTCGGAAAGCCGCGGGCGCGCGCATCTACGCCGACGAGAAGAGCCACGCGCGAGGATGACCAGGAGCCATTCCCCATGCGCGCTCGGCGCACTTTCGGGCGTCTTTGCCCGCGGTGCGCGGCGATGTTGAGGGGCGTGGGCTGGACATGAGACACTGATCGGGGCTCTCGTGGCCCTTCTTGGTCTTCGGTCTCGCCGCCGCGCGCGGGCGCCTCATGGGCGCAGCGCTTAGGAGCAGCCATGTTCGACGCTCGCCGGAGTTGTTTTTCCGCGTTGGTCGCATTTGCGGGCGCCGCGCTCGCGACGATGTCGTACGCGAGCAACGTCTTCGCGCAGGAGCCTGCGGCGTGCCTGAGCTCCGATCCCTCGGCGTGGCCAAAGCCGTCACGCCCCTACTTCATGATGGCCATGGACACCTCCGGCTCCATGGTGCTCGGCGTCACGGACGCGGGCGGCAACCCCATCAACAGCAGCTGTGGGTTCGGGAGCACGCGCGTCGGACACTCACGGTGCGCCTACCGGAACACCGTGCTGGCCTACAGCGGCGAAGTGAACTTCGGGCTGGCGACGTTCGACGTGCTCCAGCAAGGCTGCGCGGCCGCGTGCGGCTGCACGCCGGCCGACTCCTACTGTTTCGGGGCCTGCAACTACTTCTGCTACCAATCCGAGATCAACACGCGCGGCTTCTGCGCTGGCTGCGGTCCACGACCGGGCAACGCCGCTACGGCCTCGGGCGCGCTCGTGCTCGTGCCGATGCTCCAGGATCACTTCTGGTCGAACCCGCCGGCTGCGACGAACGTCCCGCAGCTGCTCCAGTGGGCAGACAGCTCCTGCTCCGCCGACCAAGAGCTCTTCGCGCTCGGCAACACGCCGCTGAACGGGATGCTCCGGGACATGAAGCGGTACTACGCCGGCACCTACGTCACCGGTGACGGCCTGACCACGTACCCTTCGCCGCTCGCAGCGCAGGATCTCACGGGCACCGGCGTGAACGGCGGCACGGGCTGCCGCTCGGTGAACGTCATCCTCGTCACGGACGGCGACGAGACGTGCGACCTGCAATCGGACGCCGTCGCGGCCGCGCAGGACCTCTACACGAACGGGGTGACGGTCGGCGGCAAGACCTTCAAGGTCCGCGTCCACGTCATCAACTTCGCGGGCGGCAACCAGGCGAACACGGACGCCATCGCAGCGGCCGGCGGCACCACCGCCTCGTACTTCGCGACGAACGAGGTGCAGCTCTCGCAGGCGCTGTCGGCGATCATCGCATCGAGCACCGCGCCCGAGACCTGCGACAACGCCGACAACAACTGCAACGGCTGCACGGACGAGGGCTTCGCGCACTACTGCGACCAGGGTCAGACGTGCTGCGCGTGGGGCACCGTCGCGCAGCGCAACGCGTGCCTCAGCGCGTACACCGTGACGATCACGCCCGCGAACCCGAACGGGGACCTCACCAAGCTCCCCTGCACCACCGCGGCGCAGCAGACGCAGCCTGCGAACTGGCTCTGTTTCAACCCCGGCGAGTCCTGCGACAACGTCGACAACAACTGCCAGAGCGGCGTCGACGAAGGCGTCACCAAATGCGGCGCGCCGCTGCATTGCCCGCTGGCCGAGACGTGCAACGGGCAGGATGACGACTGCAACGGCGTCATCGACAACGGCGTCTGCAACGGCTGCATCCCGTCGACCGAGGTGTGCGACGGGTGTGACAACGACTGCGATGGCCTCATCGACGAGGGGATCGCATCGGTCGCGTGCGGACAGGCCAGCCCCGCGAACTGCGCCGGCACACTCGCGTGCCCGCAAAAGGCGAACCCCGGAGGAGCGGCAGGCGCGTGCGTCGCGGGCAACCCGTTCGGCACGTGCTCCAACAGCCCGCAGACCGAGGTGTGCGACGGCATCGACAACAACTGCAACGGCACCGTCGACGACGGGATCGCGGCGGTCGCGTGCGTGCCCGCCGGCCAGCCGAACAACCTCGTGTACGGCGCGCCGAGCCAGTGCGTGAAGGGCACGCAGGCGTGCGGCTCCGCGCAGTGCATCGGGTTCATCGGACCGAGCACCGAGGTGTGCGACGGCATCGACAACGACTGCGACGGCCAGGTGGACGAGGGCGCCTTCGGCGTCGGCCAGCCGTGCGGCACGAACACCGGCGAGTGCACGGCGGGCGTCACTGCCTGCGTCGCCGGCGCGCTCGTCTGCCAGGGCTCGGTCGGGCCGACCGCCGAGGTGTGCGACAGCCTCGACAACGACTGCGACGGCCAGACGGACGAGGCGCCGCTCGTGGGCGGACCGCCGGCGGGCATGAACGGCTGCTGGAACAACCCTGGCAACTGCTGCTCGTTCGGTGGGCTGTCGTGGTGTCCGCCGGCCGGCGCGACGTGCAACGACAACGGCTCGCTGTCGGCGCCCTGCAACAAGGGCACGCTCGCGTGCGTCAGCGGTGCGTGGGTCTGCCAGAACGCGAAGGGCCCTGCCGCCGAGGTGTGCGACAGCATCGACAACAACTGCAACGGCCAGACGGACGAGGGGCTCTCCGGACAGCCGTGCGGCACCGACACCGGCGAGTGCGTCGCCGGCGTCGTGCAGTGCGTGAACGGCGTGTCGTCCTGCGTCGGATCCGTCGGCCCGACGAGCGAGACCTGCAACAACAAAGATGACGACTGCAACGGCGTCATCGACAACAACGTCCCGGGTCTCGGCGCGGCGTGCGGCAACGCCACTCCGCCCTGCTCGCCGGGGGTCACCGCGTGCGTCGCAGGTCAGATCCTCTGCCAGGGCGCCGTTCTTCCGCAGAACGAGGTCTGCGACGGCGTCGACAACGACTGCGACGGTCAGACCGACGAGGCCCCGCTCGCGGATGGTCCGCCCGCGGGGCAGAACGGGTGCTGGAACAACCCCGGCGCCTGCTGCTCGTTCGAGAACCTGAGCTGGTGTCCGCCGGCCGGCGCGACATGCAACGGCAACGGCGCGCTCGTGACGCCGTGCAACAAGGGCACGCTCACGTGCGCGGGAGCGAACGGGTGGACGTGCGTCGGCCCCGCTGGACCGGGCAACGAGGTGTGCGACGGGGTCGACAACAACTGCGACGGCACCGTCGACAACGTCGCGCCCACGCCTTGCGTGCCCGCTGGCCAGCCGAACAACCTCGTCTACGGCGGGACGAGCCAGTGCAAGATGGGGACGAAGGTGTGCGGCGCGTGCACCGGCTTCGTCGGCCCGAGCACGGAGCTCTGCGACGGGATCGACAACGACTGCGATGGCCAGGTCGATGAGGCGGCGTTCGGCGTCGGCCAAGCGTGCGGCGTCAACCAGCCTCCCTGCACCCCGGGCCTCACCGCGTGCGTGAACGGCGCGCTCGTCTGCCAGGGCGGCAACCAGCCCCAGGCCGAGATCTGCGACGGGATCGACAACGACTGCGACGGCGTGCCGGACGACGCGCCGCTCGCCGACGGGCCTGCGCCCGGGCAGAACGGCTGCTGGAACGATCCGGGCAACTGCTGCACCTTTGCCGGGCTCTCGTGGTGCCCGCCCGCCGGGGCCAGCTGCAATGGCAACGGCTCCCTCTCGGCGCCGTGCAACCACGGATCGCTGACGTGCGCCGGCGCCGCCGGCTGGGTGTGTCAGAACCCGAAGGGACCCGCCTCGGAGACGTGCGACGGCCTCGACAACGACTGCAATGGCACCGTGGACGACGGCGCGTTGCCGGGTGTCGGCGGCGTGTGCGGCAGCGACGTGGGCGAGTGCAAGCCGGGCATCATCGCGTGCGCGGCGGGCGTCCTCGACTGCGCGGGCGACGTGCCTCCCTCCCAGGAGATCTGCGACGGTCTCGACAACGACTGCGACGGGACGATCGACAACGGCATCCCGCTCGGCGGGCCGTGCACGCCCGTGTACGACGTGAACCTGTTCCCCGGCGATCGCTCCGCCTCGCCGTGCCAGCCGGGCGTGCTCCAGTGCGACGGCGCCGGCGGGCTCACCTGCCTCGGCGGCGTCGGACCGAAGGCGGAGGTCTGCGACGGGCTCGACAACGACTGCGACGGGCAGATCGACGAGATCGGCGCGGCGCCGGACGGCATCGACGGATCCGACAACCCGCTGCCGCCCCCGGCCGCGAAGATCGGCGATCCGTGCGGCGTCGATCAGGGCGTGTGCAAGGCCGGGACGTATGCGTGCGACAACGGCCTGTTCGTCTGCATCGGCGGTCAAGGGCCCGGCCCCGAGGAGTGCGACTGCCAGGACAACGACTGCAACGGCGTCGTGGACAACGGCGCCAGCGGCACGTGCACGTCGGGCAAGGAGTGCGTGAAGGGCGCCGACGGCTGCCAGTGCGCTGCCAAGTGCGGAAACGGCGAGAACCCGTGTCCGCCCGGCCAGAAGTGCGAGGGCGTCACCTCCAGCGAGACGGGCGAGACACTCGGCTCCTACTGCACGACGGACTACGAGGCGATCTGCGGCGACTGCTCGACGAAGACCGTGACCGACGCCCAGAACAAGGTGCAGTGCGCGCCGCCCGGGACGGAGCTCGCGGGGTGCATCAAGCCCCCCGTGTGCGTCTGCAAGGGTCCGGCCGGCTGCCAGGATCCGTGCACCGGCGTCACGTGCGATCCGGGCCAGGGCTGCGCGCCCGGCGGCCCGAAGGTCGGGACGTGCGTCATCGACAACTGCTTCAACATCCCGTGCCAGGGCTGCGACAAGGCCTGCAACCTCGGCTCGTGCGTCGAGAACCCGTGCAAGGACGGCTCCTGCCCGCCGGACAAGGTGTGCAAGCCGAGCGATGACTTCACCAGCTTCACCTGCGTCGGGTCCTGCGCCGACGTGACGTGCAACGCGGGGGAGGCGTGCAAGGACGGGACGTGCGCGCCGACGTGCACGCCCAAGTGCGAGCCCGGCGACGTGTGCGACACCGCGGCGATGCCGCCGACCTGCGTCGCGAGCAAGTGCGATCCGGATCCTTGCACCGACGGATCGTGCTGCGATCCGATCACCGGCGCGTGCGGCAACTGCCCCTGCGAAGGCGTGATCTGCCCGCAGGATCAGACCTGCAAGGACGGCAGCTGCGTCGCTGGCGGCGCGGGTGGAGGCGGCGGCGCCGGCGGCGGCACCACCACCGGCACCGGCGGCACGGGCGGCGGCTCCACCACCGGCACCACCAGCACGAACACAGGCACCGAGACGGGCTCGGCCGGGTCGCAGGGCATCTTCGGCCTCGCGACGGGCGGCGGCGGCTGCTCGTGCGACCTCGGCGCGCGCGAGTCGAGCAGCGCCCTCCGCGCGGCGCTCCTCGCGCTCGGCGTCATCGCGATGCGCATGCGGCGGCGCAGCAGGCGCCGCGGCGGCGACCAGGCGGCCTCCAAGTCGACGAAGGAGGTGCAGCCGTGATCGCCCGCATCTCCTCCGGCGCGCGCGCCGCGCTCGTCCTGGCGGCCGCGGTCTTGCTCGCCGCCTTCACCTCGGGCTGCAACACCGACGCGTACTGCTTCGCGAAGTGCTCCGGTGAGGGAGGCGCGACCGTCACCACCGGCACCGGCGGCGCCGGCGCGAGCAGCATCGCCGGTGCCGGAGGCGGCGGCGGCTGCGTGTTCGACTGCGGCGGCACCGGCGGCACGGCCACCTGCGTGCAGTCGAACGGCGGCATCGAGAAGTGCGACGGCGTCGACAACGACTGCGACGGCGTCATCGACAACGGCGGAGACATCGACTTCGGGAGCGCGAAGTCGTGCGGCACCTGCGACAACAACTGCTTCGCGACGCTTCTCAACTGCGACCCGCTGACCATCACCTGCGAGGCCAGCCCCAACCCCGGCAAGGACCCGGGCACCTGCAAGTGCGGCAAGTGCTCGGACGACTACTACGACCTCGATACCAACGGGAGCTGCGAGTACTACTGCGTCAAGTCCGCCAGCGACGACGCGCTCTGCAACAAGAAGGACGACGACTGCGACGGCGTGAAGGACGAGGACGTCGACCTCTGCACGAGCATCGTCGACTGCGGCAAGTGCGGCCGCGCGTGCAACGCCCTCCACGCCGCGTCGAAGTGCGTCAACACCGGCGCGATGCCGTGCACGGACGCCAACACGCAGTGCGAGATCGACACGTGCGACTGCTCGGGGCCGGGCGCCTGCTTCTGGGACCTCGACAACTCGTACGCCACCGGCTGCGAGTACCAGTGCGATCTCACCAACGGCGGGGTGGAGATCTGCGACGGCCTCGACAACGACTGCGACGGCAAGATCGACGGCGCCGACGATCTCTCGGGGGACATGACGGTAGGCGCCGTCTGCTACGGCGATCCCGACGGCGAGTGCGCGACCGCTCCGCACGCCGGCACGACCGAGTGCCAGGGCGGCAAGGTCGTCTGCACAGGGGCCGCGATCCTCGTGGAGAACCAGCAGCTCGAGACCTGCAACGGCAAGGACGACGACTGCGACGGCGCGATCGACGACTCGCCCACGAACATCGGGGCCGCGTGCGGCGCCAGCAACATCGCGCCCTGCGCCTTCGGCGTGACGCAGTGCCAGGCCGGCGCGGTGGTCTGCGTCGGCAACGTCGACCCCGGCATGGAGTCCTGCAACGGCGTCGACGACGACTGCGACGGCACGATCGACGACGGCGCGCTCGGCAGCGGCGTCGCGTGCGGCGTCACCGACACGGGCCCCTGCCAGAAGGGCGTGATCCAGTGCGTCGGCGGCTCGCTCACTTGCATCGGCGCGATCGACCCGACGGCCGAGACCTGCAACGGCGCCGACGACGACTGTGACGGCACGGTCGACAACAACATCCCCGGCGCCGGCGCGACGTGCGGCCAGTCGAACACCGCGCCTTGCAGCTTCGGCGCGATGCAGTGCCAGAACGGCCAGATGGTCTGCGTCGGGGCGATCAACCCCACGGCCGAGACCTGCAACAACATCGACGACAACTGCAACGGCGTCGTCGACGACGGAGCGCAGGGGACCGGCGTCTCGTGCGGCCAGTCGAACAGCTTCCCGTGCGCGTTCGGCACGGTGCAGTGCCAGGCGGGCGCGCTCCAATGCGTCGGCAACATCGATCCCCAGCCAGAGACCTGCGACGGCGCGGACAACGACTGCAACGGCGTCATCGACAACAACGCGGCCGGCGTCGGCACGCAGTGCGGCCAGTCCAACGTCGGCGCCTGCAAGTTCGGGACGCTCCAGTGCCAGGCGGGCGGCCTGGTCTGCGTCGGCGCGGTCAACCCCACCCCCGAGACCTGCGACGGCTTCGACAACGACTGCAACGGCGTCATCGACAACAACCCCGTCGGCGTCGGCACGCAGTGCGGCACGTCGAACGTCGGCATCTGCAAGTTCGGGACGAACCAGTGCCAGAACGGCGCGCTCGTCTGCATGGGCGCCGTCAACCCGACCGCCGAGACCTGCAACTCCCTCGACGACAACTGCGACGGCACCGTCGACAACAACCCGACCGACGCGGGCGGCACGTGCGGCGTGTCCAACGTCTTCCCGTGCGCGTTCGGGACGAAGCAGTGCCAGGCCGGGGCCATCGTCTGCGTCGGCGCCGTCAACCCGGGGACGGAGACGTGCAACGGCGTCGACGACAACTGCGACGGCACCATCGACAAGACCAACGGCCAGCCCCCGAGCGACTCGGTCGGACCGTGCAACGTCCCGATCCCGCCGCCGGCGGGCGCGACGAGCCCGTGCATGGCCGGCACCAAGGCGTGCACCGCCGGCGTGATCCAGTGCATCGGCTCCGTCGGCCCGAGCGGCGCCAACGACACGTGCGGCGTCGACGCGAACTGCGACGGCAACCTCACGAACCAGCCGAACCTCCAGACGGACGTCAACAACTGCGGCGCCTGCAACAACAACTGCTACGCCGGGGCGCTCCACGCGATCTGGGGCTGCGCCGCGGGGATGTGCGTCTTCCAGGGCTGCCAGCCGGGGTATTACGACCTCAACGGCGACAACAAGTGCGAGTACGCGTGCACGTTCATCTCCGCGACCGAGGCGTGCAACGGCGTCGACGACAACTGCAACGGCACCATCGACGAGAACGTCACCAAGCCGTCCCCGGTCCAGGTGTGCGGCGTGAGCCCCTCGGCGCTCACCCCCGAGTGCACCACCGGCGTCGCGGTCAACTGCGTGTCGGGCGGCTGGCAGTGCACCTTCCCCGCGAACGTGTGCCCCGGCGGCTGCTCCAACAACGATGAGATCTGCGACGCGCTCGACAACGACTGCGACGGCCTCGTCAACGAGAACGTCGCCAACTACGGGAAGCCGTGCGCGAGCGACGACGGCCTGCCCGCCCCCGGCGACGGCGCGTGCCGCACGACGGGCACCATCGTCTGCAACGGCCTGAACGCGAGCAAGTGCAGCGCGGTCAAGGCCGACTGCGCGAGCCTGCCGGGCGGCTGCACGGAGCTGTGCGACGGCGTCGACAACGACTGCGACGGCGTCGTCGACGAGACCTTCAACGCCAAGGGAGCCAACGCGACGTACTTCGTGAAGCCCACCGTCACGAAGGTCGCCGCCGCCTCCTGGATCTACACGTACGAGGCGAGCCGCCCCAAGGCCACCAACGTGGTCCCGGCCTCGGGCAACGGCTTCTGGACGAGCGCCCCCGTCGGCTCGACGCTCGACAAGACGCCCGCGTGCTCGGTCCCCTCCAAGATCCCGTGGTTCAACGTCACGCCGCAGGAGGTGGAGCAGGTCTGCACCGCCATGGGCGGTGCCGTGTGCCCCACGGCGACGTGGCAGACCGCCTGCCAGACGACCACGCCATGCACGTGGGGCTACAACCCGCGCGGCGTGGCCTGCACGTCGGCCTACACCGCGTCCAAGTACTGCAACCTCGGCCTCTCCTTCGATTTCGACGCGGTGACGGCGGGCGATCAGGACGGCCTCCTCCCCACGGCCTCCGCGTCCTTGCAGAACTGCTGGACGGACTGGAGCGCCCTCCAGGGCAACGTCGCCTCCAACAACAAGCTCTACGACATCACGGGCAATCTCCGCGAGATCGTCAAGACGGGCGCGAACGACTACCGCCTCATGGGCGGCGCCTTCAACACCTCGTCGGATCTCGGCGCGACGTGCTCCTTCTCGTTCTACAGCGTCACGCAGACGTTCAAGTTCTTCGACACGGGCTTCCGCTGCTGCTTCACCGCGGATCCTACGCTGTAAGATCGCGCCTGCCGACGATCCCTCCGCACCTCCCTCCTCATGAACGAACCCCGCGACGTCCCCGACCTCGATGCCCTCCGGGCGCAGATCTCGGCCGAGGTGCGCGCGGAGCTCCGGGCCGAGCAGGAGCGCGCGCGACGCGAGCACGAGGAGGCGCTCCTCGCGGTCACGCGCGCGCTCGCGGAGAGCGAAGAGCGCCTCCGCCGGGGCGCCTTCCAGGACGACCTCACCGGCCTGCCGAACCGCGCGGTCTTCATCGATCGCGCGACGCGGCTCCTCGAGCGCTCGCGGCGCACCACCGAGACCCGCTTCGCGATCCTCGCGCTCGACGCCGATCGCTTCAAGGTCATCAACGAGAGCCTCGGCCCGCAGATCGGCGACGCCATGCTCGCGGCCCTCGCGAGCGTCCTCCGCCTCGCGGTCCGCGACGGCGACACCGTCGCTCGCCTCGGCGGCGACGAGTTCGGCGTGCTCGTCGAGGACGTGCGCGATCACCACGACGCCGTCGCCGTGGCGCAGCGCATCTTCGCCGCCCTCGCCGATCCGCTGCGCGCGCTGGGCCACGAGGTCTTCGCCGCGGTGAGCATCGGCATCGCCCTCGCCGGCCCCGAGCACGCCCACCCGGAGGATCTCCTCCGCGACGCCGAGAGCGCCATGTACCGCGCCAAGAACCGCGGGCGGGATCGCTTCGAGCTCTTCGACGCGGCGATGGCGAGCCAGGCGAAGAAGTCGCTCCACCTCTACACGGAGCTCCGCCACGCCCTCAACAGGCGCGAGTTCGTCCTCCACTACCAGCCGATCATCGCGCTCGACACGGGCCGCATCACCGGCCTCGAGGCGCTCGTCCGCTGGATCCATCCGTCGCGCGGCATGGTCCCTCCCGGCGAGTTCATCAGCGTCGCCGAGGAGACGGGCCTCATCCACGCGCTCGGCAACTGGGTCCTCGAAGAGGCCTGCACCCAGGCGAAATGGCTCGAGGGACGCTTCCCGGATCTCCACCTCGACATGAGCATCAACCTCAGCCCGCGGCAGCTCGCCCGGCCGGAGCTCGTCGAGGACGTGCAGAAGGCCCTCGCCCGCTCCGGCATCGCCGGCAAGACGCTGCACCTCGAGATCACCGAGACGATGCTCATGGAGAACCCGCAGGTCGCCAAGGATCGCCTGCGCCAGCTCCGCGGCCTCGGCGTCGGCCTCCTCATCGACGACTTCGGCACCGGCTACTCCTCCCTCTCCGCGCTCCACACGTTCCCGATCGACACGCTCAAGATCGACCAGTCCTTCGTCGGCCGCCTCGAGGACGAGGAGCGCTACGCCGCCGCGATCGTCGAGGCGATCGTCACCGTCGCGCGCCGCCTCGGCATCCGCGTCATCGCCGAGGGCATCGAGACGCAGCGCCAGCTCGGGTCCGTCCGCGAGCACGGCTGCCACCTCGGCCAGGGCTACCTCTTCGCGCGCCCCGCGCGCATCGAGGACGTCGCCGAGCTGCTCGCCACCTCGCCGACCTGGTGACCGCGCGCTCCGCGGGACGCGCCGCTCGCCGGTCGGACGATCTCGGTCCGCCCGGAGCCGTTCCGATCCTCTGCGTTGCCCGCCAAAAGCGCGCCCCTGCTATGCTCGGCGGAGCATGCCGACGCTCAAGCTCTTCACGGCCGCGGGTGCTCCGCGAGCCCACTTCGTCCACAAACCCGTCACCACGCTGGGCAAGGGCCTCGGCAACGATCTGGCGCTCCAGGGTCCCGGGGTCGTCGAGCACCACGCGCAGATCGTCTTCGACGGGCGCGATTTCATGCTCGAAGAGGTCGACCACCACGGCGACATCGCGATCAACGGCAAGAAGAAGCGCCGCGCCCGCCTCGTCCACGGCGATCGCATCCAGCTCGGCTCGGTCGAGGTCAGCTTCTCGATGTTCGCGGAGCCCGTCGCCCCCAAGAAGGACGACGCCGACGACGACGAGGACGAGGACCGCCCCGCCGATCGGTCCGGCCCCAAGAGCATCAGCGCGGAGCTGGCCGGCGTCCGCAAGCTCTTCGCCTTCAGCGAGAAGCTCATCGCCCGCCGCGATCTCGAGAAGCTCCTCGAGACGATGCTCGACGACGTCATCGACCTGACCCACGCCGACAAGGGCTTCCTCCTCCTCATCGAGGGCGCCGAGGCGCAGGCCGCCGAGAGCGGCGCCGGCAACACCCCCGCCGCGCCCGAGAGCGCGAAGCTGCGGGCCGACGGCGATCGCAAGCTCGTCATCCGCGCCGCGCGCAACGTCCGCAAGGAGGCCATCACCGACGTCCACGGCGGCATCTCCGACAGCATCGTCCGCCAGGTCATCGAGTCGATGCGCCCCGTCATCGTCTCCGACGCGCTCGCCGACACCACGTTCGGCCGCTCCGACAGCGTCATCGCGATGAAGCTCTCCAGCGTCATGTGCGCGCCGCTCCTCTCGCAGGGCCAGGTGATCGGCGCGCTCTACGTCGGCAACGACAAGATCAAGCACCTGTTCGAGCGCACCCAGCTCGAGCTGCTCAGCATCTTCGCCTCGCAGGCCTCGATGCTCCTCCAGAACGCGATGCTCCTGAACGGCCTCCGCGCCGACAAGGCCAAGCTCGTCGCCGAGCTTCACGACAAGCGCTTCGGCGAGATCATCGGCGCCTGCCCCTCGATGCTCGAGGTCTTCCGCAAGCTGCAAAAGGTCGCGACCACCGACATCAGCGTCCTCATCACCGGCGAGACGGGCACCGGCAAGGAGCTCATCGCGAAGGAGATCCACCGCCGCAGCCCCCGCAACAACGGTCCTTTCGTCACCATCAACTGCGGCGCCATCCCCGAGAACCTCATCGAGAGCGAGCTCTTCGGCCACGTCAAAGGCGCCTTCACGGGCGCCATCGCGAGCCGTCCCGGCAAGTTCCAGGTCGCCGACAAAGGCACCCTCTTCCTGGACGAGATCGGCGAGCTGCCCCTCAACCTCCAGGTGAAGCTCCTCCGCGCCCTCCAGGAGCGCATCGTCTTCCGCGTCGGCGACTCCCGCCCCGAGAAGGTGGACATCCGCATCGTCGCCGCGACGAACCGCAACCTCGAGGAGGAGATCCGCGCGAACAACTTCCGCGAGGACCTCTATTACCGCCTCAACGTCGTCAACATCTGGCTCCCTCCGCTGCGCGATCGCGGCGACGACGTGATGATCATCGCCAAGGTGCTCCTCTCCAAGTACGCCGACGAGCTTGGCAGTCGCGTCAAGGGCTTCTCCCCCGCGGCGCTCGCCTCCATCAAGAAGCACGCGTGGCCGGGCAACATTCGCCAGCTCGAGAACCGCATCAAGAAGGCCCTCGTCCTCTGCGAGCGCACCTTGCTCGACCCCGAGGATCTCGATCTCGGCCCCTCCGCCGAGACCCCGATCATGCCTCTGGAGAAGGCCAAAGAGGACTTCCAGCGTCGTTATGTCCTGGAGGCCCTCGAGCGCAACAACGGCAATCGCACCCAGACTGCCAGGGACCTCGGCGTCGACCCGAGGACCATCTTCCGCTACCTGGAAAAGGAACAAAACCCCATGCCTTCCGCGGCCGGCGGCGTCGCCAAGGACAAGGACGACGACAGCGACCACAACGGCCACAGGGGCTGATCACGTCCCTTTGCCGACAGCGTCCCGGAGAGCCCTCTTGATCTCCACCTCTCGCTGAATCGCAGGGATCCGGCCCCCGACTTCCCGCAGCGACTCGAAGGTTGGCCTGCGCCGCGGAGAGACGACAGTGCCAGTCCGGCGCGCGGCGCCCCCAAACAGTCCTCGACAAACGACCTCGACTCCCTCACTCAAGCGCATCGCGATGCCCCCCACGGGCGCGCTCCGCGCGCCCCCGCCCCCCAAACATGCTCGCGCGCCTGCGGCGCGCTGCGCGTGTGGGGGGCGCCCGTCCCCTCGACTTCGCACCCTTCCAAAAGACCCTGTCAGAAGAAGCCCTCGTCATGGAGCAGCCGCACATCTGTCCCCGGAAATCACGCCTCGATCTCGAGTGGGATCGCCTCCTCGCGGCCCTGGCCGAGCGCGCCGAGAGCGCCCTCGGAAAGCGCGCCGCGGAGGATCTCCCCTTCGCGGAGGGCCGTGACGACGCGCTCCTCGCGCTCGAAGAGGTCCGCGAGGCCGTCGCGCTCGACGAGGCCGCGGAGCCCCTCGCCACTGGCTCGTTCCCCGATCCCGGCGAGGCCCTGGGCCGCGCGCGCATCGGCGCGCCGCTCGGCATCGAGGAGCTCCGCGCGGTCCACGGCGTCCTCGCGGCGGCCCACTCGCTCCGGAGCTTCCTCGCGGCCCGCGAGGCCCGCGCGCCGCGCCTCGCCGCCGCGTGCGCGACGGAGCCGGAGCTCGACGCGCTGGAGCGCACGCTGGACACCTCCTTCGAGCCCGACGGCAGCATCTCGGATCGCGCGTCCCCCGAGCTGGCGTCGCTCCGCGCCGAGCGGCGCGCCGTCCGCGATCGCCTCGTCCGCAAGCTCGAAGAGCTCGCGTCGCGCCACGCGGATCTCCTCCAGGACGGCTACTTCACCGAGCGGGACGGCCGCTACGTCCTCCCCGTGCGCGCCGACGCGCACGAGCGCTTCCCCGGGATCGTCCACTCCGCGAGCGCGAGCGGCGCCACCGTGTTCGTCGAGCCGCGCTCCATCGTCGAGCCCGGGAACCGCCTCAAGATGCTCGAATCGCAGATCGATCGCGCCGAGCGCGCCGTCCTCGCGGCGCTCTCCGCCAAGGTCTGCGAGCAGGCCGAGCCCATCCTCGCCGCCCTCCGCGCGCTCGCGCACGCCGACCTCCGCGCCGCCTCCGCGCGCCTCGCGAGGGACCTTCGCCTCACGTTCCCCGAGATCGCGCCCGCCTCGGAGCCGTTCACGATCGCCCTTCGAAACGCGCGTCATCCGCTCCTCGTGCTCGACGGCGTGAACGTCGTCGCGAGCGATCTCGAGGCGCGCGCCGGGCAGGCGATCGTCGTGTCCGGCCCCAACGCGGGCGGCAAGACGATCGCCCTCAAGACGCTCGGCCTCGCGGCGCTCCTGCTCCGCGCGGGGCTCCCGATCCCGGCGCGCGACGGCTCGCGCCTGTCCGTTCCGGAGGCGGTGCTCACCGACGTCGGCGACGATCAGAACCTCCACAAGAACCTCTCCACCTTCAGCGCGCACGTCCGCAACCTCGGCGTGATCCTCGGCGAGACGCGCCCCGGCGCGCTGGTCCTCCTCGACGAGGTGTGCGGCGGCACCGACCCGCGCGAGGGCGAGGCGCTCGCGGCGGCGATCCTCGACTCCCTCGCGGCGCGCGGCGGGGCGATCGCGTGCACGACGCACTACGAAGGATTGAAGGCGCTCGCGCTCGACGAGCGGCGCCTCGACGACGACGGCCGGGCAGGCGGTGAGCCCGGTGCCG
>WBZX01000761.1_pt1 | contig 27461 bp, 26 predicted proteins | sample 5204211 | NCBI WGS metagenome assembly WBZX01 (sample SAMN12344362, study PRJNA552823) | activated sludge metagenome | biome: Activated sludge suspended growth; feature: Nitrification reactor; material: Wastewater; isolation source: activated sludge from nitrification reactor of wastewater... | reverse complement strand
AACGCTCTCGCCGGTGCCGATGTCCATCCAGGGTTCTTCGCCTCTCAGGTAGGCTCGGGCCCAGGTGATCTTGCCGGGCAGGCTGGCGCCGGCGAAGGTGCCGCCGGGGAACGGGAAGTAGCCGGCGGGTTGGCGGTAGCTGTGAACACCTTCGAGTGAATCGGGATTGTGGTTGAAGGCATACCCACCGCAACTGCCTGAATTGAGCAGCACCCAGAGGAATCGGCCGGCGTGTTCTGCTCCCCATCTCACATCGTGAAACATCACGGCATCGTGCAGGCCCTTGGCGTTCAGCAGCCGTTTCATCATCTCCATCGGCAGCAGGTTGCCCTGGTCAGCTTCGGTGCTGGTGATGAGGGGATGGCCATCTGACTCTGGCCGGCACGCGGAGTTGAAAAGCCCTTCGCAGAAGTCGCTCGGTGGCAGCGAATAGAGCAGGCCCAGTTGATATTGCCAGCCAAGGCAGTCAGCCTCGAACTCGTGCATGAGATCGAGGACAGCTAGGTACATCCGCAGCTGTTCCTTGGTCGATTCCTCGGTGAAGTCCTCAGCATCCTTGTCACGCCAGTGGAACTGCACGCCCTTGGAACAGACGAACTGGAACGCCTTCTCGACCCGTTCCTGCTTGACCGCTTTCATGCGGACATTGATCCACGATTGATCGACTTTGTGTTCGGCGAAGCCTAGCTTGGCCAGCACACGTGGGCCGAAGTAGCCGTTGATCATGCCCATCGACGTATCGCCCAGCATGAGGGCCAAAGCCCGCTTCTTCTGGAAGCCTTGATAAACCTCTTCCGCGATGGCATCAGCCTTCTCGCTGAGGGGGGCGGTGTGGTGCAGTTCATCGGTGGGGTATTGAATCTGCCCGGTGCTGCACCATTCGTCGAGCCGTTCCATGAAGCGTTTGTCTTTGGTCCAGTCTTTGTTGGTGGTCCAGATGCGACTGAATGGCCGCTGCAGACTCTCAAGACAGGCCCCAGTGTTCAAGAGGGCAACCAGCCCAGGCCAAGTGCCTGAGAAGTTGCTGGCGAGGAGGAGGGGGTTGTTCTTGCCAACAACACCATCGCAGGTGTGCGGGCCATAGGTCCAGTGGACGAAGACGCCGATGAGGGGATCGTCGATTGGGCCGAGCTTGGCGATTGATTCGGAGGGTTTCGTGAGGAAGCCCTTCACCAGGTAAGGCTTGCGGCCCAGCTTCTTGAGTGCTGCGGAGAGCTGTTCGGTGGCAGTGGTGATCTGAGGCAAGGCCCACTGGTTCGGAGTGTTTCGATAGTCGCCCGGCCAGAAGAGTGCAATACGACGCATGAGGAGGGTACCAGAGTGCAAATGGAGGAGGTCAATTTACCATCTATGCACAGGGTTGATAATCGAATTTTCCAATGCCCATCGACCAATCGTGAAGATATGGAGATGAAATTGAGTGGGTTTTCAAGAAGTATTGATGAAGTCAGGGAAATACAGCTTCCCTGTTTCGCACTTTCTTTGTTTGCTGTCAACTATGTCCGCGCGTTGTCATCACTTGGCGACGTCGTCCACGTAGCTTCGTTTGCAGAGAAAGGTCAGGTGCCTTGTCATGAAGAAGATACTTGCGTTAACAGCACTCATGCTGTTCGCCTCAACGGGCTTTGCCCAGATAACACTTTCCGTCACTGAAGTGCATTCTACTGGCAGTTCCAACAGCACCTACGCTCGGGACTGGTTCGAACTGACCAACTTTGGCGCTGCTCCAGTCGATATCACAGGCTGGGCAATGGATGATAGTTCAGCATCGTTTCTCACCTCGGTTCCATTGAGCGGAATCACGACTATCAATCCCGGACAGTCGGTGGCATTCATCGAAACGGGGGACCTGGCAACCAATGGTCCCATCTTCGCTGCGGCCTGGTTTGGCGGTAATGTACCACCCAGCTTTGTCGTAGCCAGTTACAACGGCTCTGGTGTTGGTCTCAGTTCTACAGGCGATGCGGTCAATATTTACGATTCAGTGGGGAATCTGATCACTTCAGTGTCTTTCGGTGCTGCCACCACTGGTATTTCATTTGACAATGCAGCTGGGCTGACTGGCTCTATTAGCACACTCAGTCAGGTCGGTGTGAATGGTGCATTCAATTCATTCGCCGGAAGCGAAGTTGGTTCACCGGGCGTGATTGCAGCTGCGGTTCCAGAACCAGCCAGCCTGATGCTCATCGGGACAGCTGTCGTTACAATGGCAGGCCGATACTTGCTTCGCAGAAAAAAGGCCCAATAGTATCGGTCTTGTTCCCACTCAAGAGATCATGCATTGCATGATCTCTTATTCATTACTCCCCACCAAACCGATGTCCCACCTGCACGCGGTAGCCTCGCAGGAACTCGATGACATCCTGAGGCTTCTTGCCACTGGGTTGAACACGTAACACATTCAGTACGGTGTTGTCACCACAGGCGATCTGGATCCGATCAGGCAGGACAGCGACCACTTCGCCAGGCGTTCTATCCGTGACTTGCCCCACGGCAGGCTCGGCACGAAGGACGAGCATGCGGAGCGTGGCACCGGTCCCTTTGTGCCAATGGGTGTAAGCCGTGGGCCAAGGCTGGAAGGCGCGAATCTGGCAATCAGCCTGACTGGCAGTGCGAGTGTAATCCACCAGTCCCATCTCTTTGCTAAGCTTCGGAGCCTTCGTGACCTTGGTCATGTCCTGCGGTATGCCTTGCTCGGTGCCTGCTTCGAGTTGATCGAGAACTTTCAACGCCAGCGTTGCACCGGCAGCGGCAAGCCTGGCTTCTAGCGTTCCTGCGGTATCATCACGTTGGATGGGTTCCACCACCTGGGCCAGCATTTCGCCGGCATCCATGCGCGGGGTCATGCGGATGATGGTGACACCCGTCTCCGCATCGCCGTGGTAGATGGCCCAGGCAATGGGCGCTGCACCGCGATACTTGGGCAGCAGCGACGAGTGAACGTTAATGCCACCCCGTGCGGGCAGGCTCAGCACTTCCTTCGAAAGAATCTGCCCGTAGGCTGCCACGACAAAAATATCGGGCTGGAACTGCTGTCGCAGTTGTTCCAGCGATTCTGGCGTATTGATGTTGAGAGGCTGAAAGACAGGAAGCCCGGCATCCAGAGCACGTTTCTTGATGCTCCGTTCCATCTCCATGGTCTTGCCACTGGGGCGATCCGGATTGGTCACCAGACCGAGAACCGTGTGCCTGGAGTGAAGCAGTGCTTCGAAGGTTGGCTCAGCAAAATGGCCTGTGCTCATCATGAGTATTTTCATGATGCTATCTTATGGCACAGGCTGCGATTGAACGCTACCAGGTGTTTTTGGTTTTGTGTTCGATGTTGACCGTAGGTCTGGCCATGCCACCCCGGTTGTGGTCAACAATCTGGATCTGTACCGGTTCGCTGCGCATCACTTCGCCTTCCCTGGAAGTGTACTGGACGATCAAGCGACCACTTTTGACACTCGGATGGTAGCTGTGCCAGGGCAGCCAGAGGGCATAACCCCAACCGGAAAGGTCCTGCCGCATCAGCATGGGTAGATGCTCAGGCAGAATGGTCCATGTTTCCATCGGCTGGGCTGGCCCCTGGCTTGGCTTGTCTTCAAAGAAGGAGACCAGCAGGGTACCGTTGACTGCTACCGATCTGCCCGCTTTGCCACTCTGCAGTTGATGGAATATCACCCGGCCGGAGAAGCCGGGAACAGGTACTCCACCATTGTTGGGGTCGAGTTGAACATCGACCCCTTCCTGCCAGATAGCCACCACTTCCTGTGGCTTGGCCAGTGGTGCTTTCTCTTCAGCCCAGGGGTTGAAGTTGAAGTCGCTCATCGATTGACAACCGGTGGCGAGCATCAGGCACAGCAGGGCAGACTGCCATAACGTCCGTGTCATGGGATCCATCTCGCGTTGACGAGTGAGAGTTACGGTTGCTGTCCGCCAAAATTACTGGCGGGCTGCTGTGGTTGAACGGGCTTGTTCGGCGTCAAATCTGCCGGGCCGTAGGTGACAGTCGTGGTCCATCCATTATTGGCCTGTGGCGGAACCTGACCATTGTTTGGTGCGGTCTGTGGCATGCTGTACTGTTGCTGTTGCAACTGCATGGCCTGGCCATAGGTCATGGCCTGAGGGTTCATGCTCTGCATGGCCTGCTGGTTCATCGTCACTGGTGGCAAACCGGTCACCACATTATTCACCGGGCCTCGAGGCTGCTGCTGCCAGCTTTGCTGCTGCGGTGCCTGGAATTGTGGTGGTGAAGCACCGGGAGGCTGGAGCCAGGGTGGCATGGCATTTGGAGTGACCGGTGTCTGCTGCTGAGGAGCAGGCAGTTGCTGTTGAGGCTGAGGACGAACCGTACCACTTTGAGGCTGCTGAAGCTTCTCATCCACAGGGGTGGTGTTCGGAGCCATGAACCGTTCATTGAACGGATTGATCATGGCACCAGGTAAGCCGTTCTCTTCACAGTTCTTCTGCAGGAACGAGTTGCCTGGGATGGCGCCATGAATGGCCTGCACATCATCAAGTGACCAGTGCATCTTGCGTGATTCTTCAGCGAACACTCGGTCTGCATCCATCGGGTTACGAATGATGTGCGGGGTCATGATGATCAGCAGTTCCTGCTTCGACTTATCCTGTCGGCGATAGCGGAAGAGGGCACCCACGTAAGGCAGATCACCCAGCCAGGGGATGCCTCGTTGTTCCTTGTCATCACGCTTGTTGATGAGGCCACCGATCACCACCGTCTTGCCATCGAAGGCTTCGATCGTGGTAGAGGCAATCGTCTGATCGATGATAGTACCCCGGACACCGTTGCCGATGTCCACGGTGCTGTTCGAAACTCGCGAGACCTGGGGTTCCACACGCATGACGATGCGGCCATCAGGACTGATCTGAGGCAGCACTTTCAGGATGATACCGACCTGTTGTTGTTCAACAGTGTTCTGAATGATGCCTTGAGCAGTGATGTTCGAACCGGTGATGACTGGTACCTGCTGACCCACCGAGATCAGAGCCTGCTGATTATCACGAGTGACAATCTGCGGACGGCTGAGGACTTCGATACGGCCCTGGGTACGGAGAGCACGCACCAGGACGTTCACACTGTTGGAAGCAGCGGAGAAGACAAACCCACCTACACCGTTGTTGGCATTGGCACGTCCCAAACCATAGTTGGTCAGGCCTTGCATACCCACCACATCGGGATGGACGTTGTTGGAATTATTCAGCACCGTACTGGAGACGTTGTTGAATGGATAACCAGGGGCACCAATATTTGGACTGGCTGCTGTCGTGTTTGGTACTGGATTGAACAAGCTGCGTTCGAAGAGGACTGGCGATTGCAGACCCACTTCCACACCGAACTCATCGGAGTTCGACATATCCACTGCTGCAATGAGCACCTGGATGGCCACCTGGGCGAGTTCGATGTCGAGTTGATCGATCATCCGCATCACTTCGGAGAAGTACCGTTGCGAGGCACCTACCAGCAGTGAGTTGTTGGTGGCATCCGCGATCACGGTCACTTCACGGTCTGACTGGGTAAAGGTAGTCAGATCGTTGAGCTGGAGAATGGTGATTTCATTACGGAAGAAGCTGGTCAGGTTTGTTGCCACGTTGCCTGCCTGGTTGTTTTTCAGACGGACGACCTGGAACATACGGTCACGGATCGCCGAGCCATCGATATTGTTGAGCAGCACTTCGATGAGGATCATATCCCCGCGGCCTGCAGCAACAATCAGCGAATTGGTACGGATATCGACCGAGAAGCGTGGAATCAGTGGCTGAGGCCCCTGCCCTTGCGAGGCAGAGAAGTTCAACTGTTGATTCTGATTCTGATTGCCGAAGTTGCCACCACCGAAGAACCCACCCTGTTGTACGCCACCAGCACCACCCTGACGCTGTTGATTGACACCACTGAAGATGCCTTGCAGAGTGGTGATGGCTTGCTGGGCATCGGTGTTCTTGAGGCGGAAGACCTTCACTTCAGCCGTTACCGAAGGCGGTACGTCGAGTTCGTCGATGAGCTTTTCGAGCAACACGATGGATTCTGGAGGTGCTGAGATAATGAGGCGGTTGCTGCGAGTATCAGCATAGATGCCTACATCATCAAGCAGGCCCGTTTCAATGCGGCCACGCCCCGGTTGGGTAAACGCCAGGCTGACGCCCTTGCGTTCCGTGGTCTGGCCACCAAGCGCGCCAGTTCCACCCAGGCCTTGTCGGTTTTGCCCGAAGGCACCACCCTGCTGACCACCACCGAAAATGTTCTGGAATGGGTTGTTGGTTCCCTGAGTACCCGTGCCTGTGCCTGTTCCCGTGTTGGGGGCAGCCTGCAGGAGAGCCTGAGAGAGTGCCTGCTGCAGGATCGTTGCCAACTCCTGAGCGTTAGCATTCTTCAGTTGTTTGATGCGGACTTCGTTGATGACCTTGGTCTCGGCCTTGTCGAAGAACTCGACCAGGCTGATGATCTCCTTGAGATCAGCTGGGCCTGCATGAACAAGAAGCGCGTTGGTTCGCACATCTGCAGTAATGCGGATTTCATTGGGATCCACATTGCCATATCGCAACTGATAGAACTGGTTCAGAATGGTTGCGATCGACTGTGAGTTGGCTCGACTTAGCTTGATGATCTTCGGAGCCGATTCGGCATCGATAGGCTTATCGATCATCTTGAGGACTCGGCCGATTTCCTCCATCGCGGTCTTGGGGGCACCGATGAGGACACCGTTCTGACGGAGCAGTGCCATCAGGAGCAAGCCGGAAGGTTGCTGCACGGGCTGGACGTTGGCACCACCAGCAGGCTGGCCGAAGCCACCACCCTGGTTAAAGCCACCGCCTTGGAAGCCGCCACCCTGGAATCCACCGGGGCGAGCGCCACCACCAAAGCCACCGCCTGGAGCACCACCAGCAGTAGGTGTCGAACCTGAGCCTGTGATGACTTTCACCACAGGATTGTACTTATTGAAGATGGTTGACAGTTGATTGACAGCAGTAGTGCAATCCAGGTGGGAGAGATCGAAGATTCGCAGTTCCGTCTCTGCACTGGGCGAGGTCTTCGCCAGTGTCGAGAGGATCTCTTCCATCTCTTTGATCGCTTCGGGAGGCCCGATGAGCACGACTTGCCCATCGGGAAGAATTTCGACTGTCACATCGCCGCGCGGTGCATTGATGCTTCCCTTGTCGTCTTTCAGGGGCTGACCGGGAGGAACAGGCTGTTGAGCACCTGGTGCCTGTGGATTCTGTGGTGCCTGTGCCTGGAGGATGTTGTTGTTAACTGGTTCCGGATCGAAGGTCACTTGCGTCCTCGGGTCGTCCTTGACCCTATCTGCAAAAAAATCCTTCCCTCCAGTCTCTTGTGCCGTTGATCGAAAGATCGCCGGTGGCTCTTCAAAGCGGTTTCTACCGCCTTGGCGACCTCCGCCGCCACCACCGCGGTTTCCACCTCCGCCACCTCCACGATTCCCACCACCACCACCCTGCCGCTGTCCACCACCGCCACCCATCATGGGGAAGCCCATGCCACCCATGCCACCGAAGCGGTTCATGAGGGCATTACGCATAGCTGCCTGGGGATCCTGCTGGTTTTGGCCAGTCTTCTTGCCGGTAATGGCATCGACTGCTCGCTGCAGCATCACCGGATCGGCTTTGCCGACGTTGATGATCTTGACCTGCTTAGTATTGTCGGAATCGTTCTTATCGAGATCCATCACCAGCTTCTGAACTTCATCCCAGATGATATCGGGGCAGTTCATGATCAGGCTGTTGTCCTGTGTGTGTGCTGCAATGTTCAGCTTGATGCTGCGTTCAGGCTGCTGTTGTTGTTGCTGCTGCATGAAGGGATTGAAAGGCATACCAGGCTGCATCCCGCCACCTGGAGTTGCCTGCACGTATTCCTTGTAGATTTCCTTCAGTACATCTGCCACTTCGGTGGCATCAGCATACTTCAGCGAAATGATGCGAGGCTTGGGTTGCAGCTTCTGATCGATGTTGTTGACATCGAGTTCCGTTTCGACAAAGCGACGGATCGTCACCGCAACCTGTCGAGGAGCCCGAACGAGGAGTGAGTTGGTTCGCTTGTCAGCAGCCAGGCGTACCACGGGGCCAGTGATCTGTTCCCTCATGTTACCGCCGCCACCGAAAGGCATCATCATCTGCATCGGGTTATTCTGCTGACGTTTGCCGTTGATCAGTTCGTCGAGCGTATCGCGAACGATCTGAGCATTGGAGTTCTTCAGCGGGATGATTTCGTAGTTAGTGTCGCCATCCTTGGTCAGGTAGGCGAGAATCTGTTCTGCGAAATCGAGCGCTTCTGGATCATCCGAACCCAGGACAACGCCATTGGCCCGGCTCATCGATGCGATGAAGATGGGTCGCTTGGCATCACCGGGCTTGTTAGTGACTTTTACCTCTTCCTGCTTCTCATCGACGAGCTGAAGCTTCTTGGGGTCAACCTTGGGGCTCATTCCCTTGCGAGCATTTTCCAGGTCTTGTGCCATCACTGGTTCCAGCGTGACATAGACGGGATTGGCCCGCAGTGATTCAAGCATGAAGCGAAGGTTGTCTACATACTGAGAGGCATTGTCTACTTTGAGAATCACGGTCCGCATCGAATCTTCGACCGGGCCGAGGCCTGTTGGCTGGGTAGTCTTGTTCGGACCAGGTTCGACAGGTGTGGTCGCTGGGGCCGCTTTGAGAGCATTCAACTTGGTGAGGATATCACGGATGCTCTTGAGCTGAGCCTTGTCGCCAGTAACGATGATCTTGTTGAGTGAGCTGTCGTACTGAATTTTAGGCGGGTTCGGAACAGGGTTGGTTTGCCCGGGTAGCATGTTGAACATGCTCTTGATGTTGCTCTCCATCTGTGTTCCATCTACTGATGGACGGAGAGTGAAAACCTCAAGGTTACCAGAATCACTTGAGCTGGGATCAATCTTGTCCAAAAGCTTCTTCATGTAACGCAGGTTGCCGACGGTGTCGGTCACCAGCAGCATGGAGCCCTTGGGAATCTTCTGGAAGCGACCGAACGGGCCTTTGCGGCTGGTCAGGTTCAACTCGGCTTCATCCACAGTGAGGCCATTGAGGTTGAAGGTGATCTGAGCGAGTTCGGATGAGCCAAATCGCTGCTGTTCCACAGGCTTGTCGATTTCGAGATCTTCCACGGTAATGTTGGGAAGAATGGTGGTGTCGATGGTCAGTGCGTCATCATTGCTGATAATCGTGTAGCGATTGGTGCCACGGATGATCAGCATCTTGTCTTTGAGCAGCGAACTGTTCAGGATATCAATGATTTGGGGTAGCGTATGCTTCTTGCCACCCGCATTGACGAAGTTGAAGCTGCCTTGCGGCTTGACAGCACCGACAATGGGTATGCCACCAGAGTTGTCAGCAAGCCAGTCGATGACCTTGTCCCACGGGGTATCGCGGAACTCGAAGGTGTAGGTTTTGAGCACTTCCTTGGCGGGCTGTTTGGCCGGGCCTTCCTGTCCCCAGGCGGTGAGTCCTACCAGGCCGATGCCGAGCATCGACGAAACGGTAGCGACAAAGAAACGCTGTTTCCAGCTCGTGTTCCGCTGCATGTGACACTCCCCCGTTCAAACCGACACAGCAAGATTCGTCAGCGATGACCCTGGCCAAGTCCCCACCCGGCAAGGTCACCTCAGATTCTCACCTGTTACCCTAGTATCGCCCTTTTTGCTGCAAGTTTTTACTCATCTTTGCCGACATTCACTATTCTTTCCAACTTCAGGTAAACTAAAGGTTCACCTTTTCTCGATAATGTCATTGATCGGAAGCGGTCAGCTCGGCATCGTACTGCTTCAGTTCATCCGTCGTCAGCTCTTTCTTCAGAGCTTCTTCCACGAATTGGCCAATATGCAGTACGTAGGCTTTCCCCTTCGTCTCGAAGACTAAGTCGCGGGGTTTAATCGCAAGTACCTTTCCTTTCAAGACCAATTGGTCGTCTCCGTCACGAATTTCGAAATCATTCACGCCACCCTCGGCCCGCAGCTTGACATACTTGTTTGTCTTACGGTTGCGCAGCAAACCTTCCTCGGTGATGAAGTTTGCCGTGATGCTCGTAAGTTGCGTATATTTCAGGATTTCGGGGTCTGGAACCTTGGCAACAGCTGCCGGGGTTGCAGACGAAGCCGATGCCAGGCCTGCGAAGACGTTCTTCTTCTGCATAGTCGCGTATTCACGTTCAGGCTTCAGGTTGCTGGCCAGCTTGCTTTGGCCGTGGTACCCCGTGCTCGTGACCTGCGATAACGCATAAAGCAGCCCGACGGGAACCTTCTTCATCGCTGCCAGCATTTCCAGTTGGGCAATAGTACCGGTGGGGTTGGGGATCACCGCGTGACGTGTGGGAGTGTTGCTCATGGAGAGCGCATCCACCTTCATGGTGACCACAAGCTTCGCATCGCCACCTTTGCCTATCGGTTCAATCGCGATGTTCTTGATCAGATGGGGAACATTGACGCTGTAGAACTCTTTGAGGAAGTCGGTCAGTTGACCGAGCTTGGCCTCGAAGACCACATCGAAACTAAGGTTCGTTGTTAATGGTGCAGCCTGGCGGGCATTGCCAGACGTGAAACGGCTGGGTTCCGACATGGAGCGAACGGAAAAATTGTGGCGGAGCAGCATGTCCTGCAGGTAGTTCTTGTACATCAGGGCCGACTTACCCAGGTCAGCACCGGGCAGACTGATGGTCTTCCACTTGTCCACTTCCTTCTTGGACTTCTCCAGCTTGATCAGCCGGGTGTTGAGGTTCATTTCCTCAAGTGTCAGAGTGTCTACCTGGGTCTGACGATCGGTGATTCCATCGTAGAAGCGGGTTGCCACGATAAACAGGCCAAAGCAGGCAGCAAAGATGCCACCCGCGATCATCAGCAAGCGAATCATGCTCGAACTCATGGTCGGCCTCCTCCGGTGGGACGAAACCCACGGCGGTTGCCAGGGCGATTGGTCTGCGTGCCTTCGGGAGCAGTGATATTGCTGCCAATGGTGATCACGCTGCGATAGTCTTCGGGTCTCAGAGGCAAGACATCCAGTTCAATGATTCTGGTGTTGGCCTCCTGAGTGACCAGGTCGGTCTTGGTCCACTTCCAGTGATTGTGGTCTTTCAGCGCTGCTTCCAGACTCTTGAGTTGCTGCTCATTCTCCGCGGTAGCTTTCACGGTCAGCTTGGCTACTGGTTTGATGGGCTGATTCTTCGGAGCAGCTGCTACCGGAGCGGTAGAGTTGGGTGCCTTGCCAACGGTGTATTTCGGCGGCGCTGCTGCTGCCGCTCCTCCTGGCGTGGTTACCGGAGCAATCGTTCGCCATTCTGCTTTAGTGATCTGCACCCCTGCTACATCAGGGAAGGTTTCCACCAGGTCATAGATCTCTTCCAGGATGAAGAGTTCATGGTCCTTCCAATTCTTGATGGCTTCGGCACGCTTCTCGTCGTCGCCGTAGCTTTTCTCCCGCAGACGCATGTTCTTGATGCGTTCCTGCAGAGCGGCAATGTCGCTGTCCGCGGAGGAAGTCAGCATCCAGTAGAGTCCGTAGACGAGCAGACCAATCGCTACTGCTGCGACACCACCTACCAGAAGATAAGCGCGTGACCGGTTGGGCTTAACGATAACCCGCTTCGGTTCCAGGAACTCGACCGGTGGTTTCTTAAAAGCCTTCGTGACCTGGGCAGCGCCGCAAGCCACGGCATAGTCGCCTTGTCCGTTCAGTCGATCAGCACCAGAAACACTTTGGTAAGGGTTGTAGAGTTCGACTGGTACACGGAAGTCTTGCAGATGGTCTTCTGCATCTTCAGGCAGATCGTGATCAGCCAGCATCAGCTTCATGAGCGGAAGCGTGTTGGCCTGGGTTTCGTAACCGGCGATGCTTCGCTTGATTTCGCTGACCAGGTCTTCCGTGTCGTACGGAGTTCCCAGGCTACGATTGAAGATCATCGCACCCTGGTGCAGTACGAAGAAGGAGTTGCTGCAAGCGTAGCCGATGGCATCGTCGCCTTCGCTACCGGCTTTGGGCAACCCTGCCTGGAGGGCTACGGCACGAGGCACGATGCCTTGTAGTTTCAGCCCTGCTACTTCGCAGAGTTCCTGGCAGAACTTGATCCGGCCCTTGCGGGCGACAAAGGTCAGCGACCGCTTCTCGCCGGAAGGCAGCGCACCGCTGATCGGGATGTAATCGACGATAGCCTCGTCGCCCGAGATGGCACATTCCTTCATCGTCTGGAACTGGACGATGGCGGGGAGTTCGTTAGCGGGAATGTCCGGATGTTTGACATCGCGGCAGAGGAAAGCATCATGCCCGAGGGCGATGACAGCGGAAGTGGCTTTGAAGCCCACTTCCTTCAGCCTGGTCTTCAGTTGCAGTCCCACATCAGCAGCACTGGCGGTGGCCAATGGCAGAACGAGGGCTGCATGCAATTGAGCGCCAGCTGATGACTGGTTCAACTCGACCAGCCGCAGTTCCTGACTATCCAGATCAATACCTAAGATGCCAGCCAAGGTGAAACCTCATTTCTCACAGTATATACTGCCCCACGTCGTACATCGTGTCAGTTGGCATGCGATCTGCAAGACTTTTCTGCCAACCGCCTCCTGCGGTGAAGTGTGATCCTGGTACAACCTACTCAATCGCTACCTTGAGTTCCGGTGAAGCGATGGAATGCTAGTCGTGGCAGGGTCGTGGATGTACTCATGCTCGACCCTGAAGTCTCGCCACCGCCCAGGGACATCTTGCCATCGCTCAGGGTTGAGTTGAGTACAACACAACCCTGCCACAGCTTCATGCCACCGCCCAGGGTTGAGCTGAGTACAGCACAACCCTGCCACGGCTTCATGCCTTCGCATGCCTTAGTGCCATCGCCTGTTCAACATCTCGGATGGCCCGCGGAAGCTGGTGTTGCTCCCCCGTCCCTGCGAGAAGTGGTATCCTTTGCCGAGGTCCGTCAGATCACGCCAGTGCAGGATGCGGGGACGGCCATTGTTGGCATCCACCACCACTTCCAGCCGTACCTGCGGGCCCCGATATTCGTAGTAACCTACCACCTGGAAGCGGAAAACCTGGGAGTAGGTGGTGATGAACTGGCTGAAGGCTTTAATAACTGTAGGGCTCATGTCTGCTTCGGTGACAAGCCAGGCAGGCGTTTTGTAATAAGCAATGGTGTTGGGATCCATATCGGGTGTTGGCCGATAGCTCAGTAGCTTTTCAGTGTCTGCTTCGTTGATACCCATTGCCGTGAGAATATCCGGTGGGCAACTGTTGATGTTGATTCGGGCGGGCAGTTCCGCATCGGCGGTGGCACTGCACTTATCGAACAAGACGTTCAGTGTTGTTCGCAAGGATTCCTTGTTGGCTGTGAGCAATGGACTTCGAAACTGCTGAGGTGGTCCCTGTGCTCCGTTTGTTAATCGTGGTCGGTACATAAAGCCGGTATTCACCAAATCCCACATGCTGAGTTCGGTGAGGCCACTCTTAAACTCTTTAGCACTCTTCAAACTGGCAGCATCGGACACAGTCAGCTTGCCATTTGTCAGGGCGAAACCGGCAGGCAACGCTGTTCCTGGAGTGATGCCGAGCGTTGTTGGAATGATTGTCGAAGCTCGCGCCAATAGTATGAAGGCCGAAAGTTCTTCACCAACAGCGGCATCTAGTTGTGTCTTGAGGTCCTGCAGATTGGTGTTGTTCAGATTGATCCGCTGCTGTCCGGTCGAATCGACATTCAGTTCCCGACTGAACACGGTGAAGTATCGTTGCATGCCCAAGTCAACTGCACCGCTGCCATCATCTTCATCGGGATCCAATCGGCCGTTGCGATTCTTGTCATTGCCGTAGAGCTGTTTGGGAGTCCAGCCTTTAACCAGAAGCAGTTCATCGGTCGTATCGTATGGCCCGCCTTTCGACTGATATCCAAGGCCTGAGTAATAGCTCGATTCGGCGGAGTCCGTAGTGCCACCTTCTTCAGTCCAGTTGATAACTGCCAGAGCCTGTTCTTCATTCATATTGGGGATGGCTTTGATCAGCGTTTCAATCAACGTTCGATTATTCCCATCTTTCTTGATGAGTTGCCTGATCGCATTCAGATTGACCTTCCCGTTCTCGTCTTCTACGCCGTAACGGAAACCGGTGGAGTTTGCGGTGTCCGTCGGGTCACGGGGCGAGACGATGCTGAAGTACCCTTTCACGCCATTCGGCCCATTGATGGGGCGGTTGCTGAAGACTTCGGAGTTGTCGTAAATGTTGCCACTCCAGACCCGGTAGGAATCAGGCGAATCGCTGAGACCCACGGTCTGAGGGAAGGAGAGCGAGAACGCTGCATAATGTACACCTGAATCAGCCAATGCTCGTGACTGGGCGAGCCGACCACTGACGACGGAGGCGTTGCTCTCGGCATTCATCAGGTTCAGGTACTGGTAAGCAATGAGCAGCAGTACGACGATCACCACCATCACCGTGATGAGCACCGCTCCGCGTCGCTGTTGGTGTCGATGCAGCATCATTGGGCTGGTGTACCTCCCGAAGTCGTACTAGGTGCAATGGGCGAACCGAAAGCCGGGATGGCGATCACCAGACGATGATTGACTGGTGCCCTCGTTGGTACGCCGGGGATGTCACCCATCTGGACGGTGAGTGTCACTTCGATGGCTGACGGGGCGCCGTTGGTGGTGCCATCCCATTCGGTGGTCCACGACTGATTGACCGGATCGAAGTAACGGAAGTACATCTCGATTACTTCGCTGGCGAGAACATCTTCGATATCTGCCATGCCGGTGCTACCGAGTACGTTGATCGTTTCGCTACGGATAAGGCCCACGCTGGGCTGGCAGGTGTAGGTAATCATCCGCAGATCGGAGAAGACATTGTTGGGTGTCTCCGCATCGATCTTGCTGTACTGAGGAGCCTGGCTGCTGAAGAGCGTCAGGGTTGTCTGATCGCCTTTGACGCCGAAGTTGAACTGGGTGGGTTCGACAGTAGTGGTTTCAGCAGGAGGCGCACCTTGTACCGGTGGAGTCGCTGCTGCTGCCGCTATCTGTGCCTGAATGCTGGGAGCTGCCATCAGCAGTGAGAGATTCTGCCGAATGTCGCTCTGCAGCTTGATCGCTGTGCCACGGATCACCTGCAGCGACTGTACCGCTTCTTTTCCGACACGAATCGAACGCATCATGATATCGAGCGTGGAGTAGACTGCTGCCAGCAGGATGGTGCCGATCACGAGAGCAGCAATTACTTCGACGAGGGTAAAGCCACCCCGTCGTGAGCTTCTTCCAGGGTGTGTGGCACGAAGCATCATGGCTGAGCCCCCGTAGTGGAGGTGCTTTGCTGTTCCGCAGGCTTACGCAACTGTGGATCAAGAATGATGCGTGACAGCGAATACTCGATAGGCTCCGCGAACTGCGAACTGTAATTGACAGTGACGATCACCGAGTTGAGCCCGGTGATGGACGAACCGGTGCTGACATCCTGCACAGCACTCCAGCTTTCAGGGTTTACAGTAACGTTGTAGGTCCAGCCTTGTATTTCTTCTTCAATCGTGCCACCACCGGAAGAGAGTGGGAGCGCGCCAGCAACAATCTCGTCCATCTTGGTTTCAGCCAGCAGTTGTGCCTTGGCCATGCGGCGAGCCCGGGTAGCAGCCCGGCTGGCATTATCGACCATCTGGGTGATGGCATAAGCCGTGAAGATAAAGATGGCGAGCGCAGCGAGCACCTCCAGCAGCGACATGCCCCGGCGACGATGACCATGTTGTAACTGCATGAGTCGCATGTTACCGCTGCTGTTGTTGTGAGAGAGTGATTTGCGATTGTGCAGTGAGAGCCCGCATCGTCAGTTGCCTGCGCCGCTGGCTCGTGGTTTCCAACATAACAATCATGGATTGCTGATGTTCTCTTCCATTGGCATCGAGCAGCTTGGCTCTCCCATCAGGCAGGAAGAGCCAGGTGGCTTCGGTGTTACTGGTACTCAGGTTCACCGCATCACCTGCATCCTCGAACTGGAGGTTGTTGGGCAAGGTCTTCTCGATGGTGGTTCCCTGCTGTTCTTCTTCGTCACCCGTCGGTGGTGCATTCACGCCACTCGATTGATCAGACCAGTAGGCAATCTCATTGGGAGCGATGCGGTAGCCATGCCCGTTCTGTTGCGACTGAATCTGAAAGCGGTAGGGTCTGCCTTCGTCCATCGCCAGAGTACGGGCCTTGATCCAATCGGTGCGCAGATCGTCGATGTGCTCCTGCAGGCTCTGGGCTTTCCACCAGCCCGCTGCCATGGGCGCAATGACACCAGCGGTGATGCCCAGAATGACAACCACCGCCAGAAGTTCAACCAGGGTAAAGCCTGACCGCTTGCTATGGCACATCGGAACGGATCTGTGATTGACCATCAGGACCACCGGAGAACACTACCGGTTGCATAGCACCACTTTGGCTGGGATGCAGTTCAAACCAGTAGGGACGAGTCCAAGGGTCCATCGGTACGTTGGGGAGAAGGCCAGCTTCGACGAGGAATTCCAGTCCACCACTCTGGGCAGGGTAGCCATCAGTGGCTGGGAAGTTCTCGAGGTTGCTGGCGGCGAAGTTCTGCAGGATCGAAGCGAACTTCTTCGTCTCAGTCTTGGCCACACGAATGCGCTGATTGCTGATGAGCGAGATGTAGGTGGGAATAGCCACGCCAGCGAGAATGGCAAGGATCGCCACCACGGCCAGCAGTTCAGCGAGAGTAAAGCCTGCCCGGGCAGTTCGCCCCGCAGTCTGGTGGGGTAATCGTCGTAGCAACATGAGTCATCTCCTTCTTTTTTTGGTGGTAAGAGCCGAGGGACGTTAGTCCCCGGGGAGTTATTCTATCCGATCATGCTGTTGGCTTGCATGAACGGCATGAGTAGTGCCAGCACTACCAGCAAAGTGACGCCAGCCATGAGGAGCAGCATCACGGGTTCCAATAGTCGAACCAGCAGATCAAGCTGCCGGGTGGTTCGTCGTTCAGTGCTGTCAGCGACATTGACCAGCACCTTTTCCAGTGTGTTGGATTCTTCACCCACACTGATCATTTCGATGACATCACGGGGGAATTGCTTGCTCATGGCCAGCGGACCAGCCAGGCTCTTTCCACCGGTGACGTGTTCTGCTGCTTTATCAATGGAGTCGGTTAGGATCTTGTTGCCTGTCGAATCCTTGGCAATACGGAGGGCCGTGAGCAGCGGGATACCGTTCTTCAGCATGGTACCCAGAATGCGACAGAAACGAGAGATAGCCAGGTTGCGAATAACACCACCAGCGACAGGCAGTTTGAGCATGAAGCCATCCAGCGTTCGGCGGCCTGATTCGCTGTTAGCCCATCGGCGATAGAAGTAGAAACCAAAGCCAAGAGCGATGGCGATATAGAGGAAGTAGGCCTGCAGGAAGTGGCTGATGTTCAGCAGTGCTACCGTCAGAAACGGAAGCTCTTCCTGCTTGTTGCCAAACATCGATTCAAAACGGGGGACAAGGAAGATCACCAACCCCAGGACGATCAGGGTCCCCACGATACTAAGGAAGATGGGATAGGCCAATGCACCCATGACCTTGGAACGCAGTTCTTCCTGGTGTTCGGTGAACTCTGCCACACGGGCGAGCACATCTTCAAGGAATCCACCTTCCTGGCCGGCACGCACCATGGAGATGGTGAGTTCGTTGAAAGCCTTCGGGTGCTTGGCCATCGCATCAGCCAGGCTGGTACCATCGCTGATCTGAGCCCGGACATCCTGAAGAACAGCTGCGAGTGCCGGGATAGTGGCCTGTCGTTCGATGATTTCCAGACTGCGAAGCAGCGGCACACCAGACTGCAGCAGATCAGACAACTGCGAATAGACAGTACAGAGGAGACGAGGCTTGATCTTGCCACTGGCGAAGCTTGCCGTCACCGCCTTCTTGGCCGGTGCGATGGTGACGGGGAAGAGGCCTTTCTGATCGAGCATGGCCATGACTTCCCGCTCGCTCGTGGCAGTGAGCGTTCCCTTGGCCGCCTGGCCATTGGGGGAACGAGCTGTGTAGGTGAAGTCGGGCATGGAAGTATCTTAAGTGGTTGGCTGTTGCTTGTTGTTAGATAGTTATGAGGGCGAACTAGCTGAAGTCGCCGATCGTTGCTGATACCACTTCATCCACAGTGGTCACACCACTGAGGACTTTGCGGTAGCCATCCTGACGGAGGGTGACCATGCCCTTCTCCAGTGCCTTGCGGCGGATGACCGTAGATGAAACCCGCTGCGAGCACATGTCACGCAGCTCATCATCGGTCACCATCAATTCGTAGATGCCGATACGGCCCTTGTAGCCTGTCCCTCGACAGAGCTTACACCCTGCCCCCTTGTAGAGTTTCGGCTTGCTGCCATCTTTTGGTTTCGGGAAGTCGTTCGGAAGGGCATGCTCTTCCGCATGAACGTCTTCGACCTTGCATTCCTTGCAGATGGTTCGCACCAGTCGCTGGGCCATCACACCTTCAACCGTCGAACCCACCAGGTAGGGCTCCACGCCCATGTCAATCATTCGAGTGAAGGCACCGGGAGCATCATTCGTGTGCAAAGTGCTAAAGACAAGGTGGCCAGTGAGAGATGCTTGAATCGCAGATTCAGCTGTCTCCATGTCTCGCATTTCACCGATGAGCACGACATCAGGGTCATGTCGCAGGATGCTTCGCAAAGCTGCAGCGAACGAGAGACCGATCTTGTGATGCACCTGAATCTGGCTGATCGCATCCATCTGATATTCGACGGGATCTTCCACAGTGATGATCTTCAGCGATTCGTCTTTGATTTCGTTGAGGGCCGAGTAGAGCGTAGTGGACTTACCCGAACCGGTAGGTCCGGTAACCAGCACGATGCCGTGCGGCTTATCGATCAGTTCCTTGAACAGCTGGTAGGTGTCGGGCAACATGCCGACGTTGGCAAGGTTGAAGACCATGCGTCCCTTATCGAGGATACGCATGACAATACCTTCGCCGTGGCTCATCGGGATGATGGAAACACGGACATCGATCTCGCGCCCCTGCACTCGCATCTTGATGCGACCATCCTGAGGCAAACGCTTCTCGGCGATGTTCAGACGAGACATGATCTTGATGCGGCTGACGATCGCCAGCGAGAAGCGTGCGATTTCGGGAGGCAGCATCTGCGTCTGCAACCGACCATCGATACGGTACCGGATGCGGAGGGTATTCTCAGAAGGTTCAATGTGAACGTCGCTCGCTCGCTCGTTGACAGCTTCGATGAGAATTTCATTCACCAGTTTCACAACTGATGCTTCCTGGGCCATCTTGGCCAGTTCGCTGTCATCGGTCTCAAGCTCTTCGAGCAGTTCCAGATCTTCCTTGCGATCTGCAACGAGCTGATTGACCGTTTCACCACCGACGCCGAAGTGGGTCTTGATGAGGCGGGCGATGGCTTGGGGGCTGGCGAGCACTGGACGAATGCGCAGGCCGGTGAGCATCTGCAGTTCGTCGAGGGTATAGACATCCTGCGGGTTGCCGGTAGCAACGGTGAGGGAGCCATTCTCCCGCTTGAGAGGCATCAGGTTGCGTTTGTGGACGAGCCGGCTCGGCATCGATTCCAAGGCATCTTTCTCGACCTTGGCATTTTCGAGTTCGACGACAGGCATGCCGAAGTCATCACCCAAGAGGGCGAGAACGTCGCTCTCTTTGGCCAAGCCTCGTTCCAACAGAATCTGGTAATCAGGCTTCTCGGGGGTGGCAGCTTGTGCTTCCTGGAGACGCTGCATCGCGCCCAGATCGAGCTGGCCCAGTTTCATCAATCGTTCAGCAAAGCGCATTGGCGGGCGCATCCAGGAAGGTAGGGGGAATACTGAGAGTATGACACATCAATCAGCGTTCCGCTACGGTGGTCACGCTACATCTAACCCTTCTCATAAATAAAGGTAACGTGTTGTGGCGTAAGGAACAACGACGATACGCGATGAAACTTCTCTCATGAGGGAGATTTCAGGATGCACGGTCTGTAGGGGTGGAAGCAATCAGGCAATCTCCAGATGTTGTTCCATGATCAGAGCCGAGGAAGTTGACAGAGTGAACCATTCACAGCTATGATGGCAATATGACCACTACAGCCACACTGACATTGCCTGCCGCACTTGAAACATGGGTGCAAACTCAAAGCAAGGAAGAAGGCTATAGCGATTTGAGTGAATACGTTTGCGAACTGCTGAAGCGTGAACGTATCAGAAAAGAGCGAGACGAGATTGATAAGCAGTTAATCAAGTCATTGAACTCAGGGCCTGCCAAGGTTATGACGGATGAGGCATGGAAGGAACTGCGAGTGAAGTCACGTCAGCGATTTGAAGCAAAAAGCAAAAAGAATGCACCATGATTCGAGAAATCCGCATTTTACCCGAAGCGGAAGAAGAACTACTCGACCACTCGACTTACCTTCGAGAACATAACACACAGAAGGCAGATCGTTTCCTGGACGAATTTGAATCCAGCTGCCGCAAACTTGCTCAATTTCCTCATCTTGGAAGACTTTGGTCATCCAATAATGAACAGTTGGTTCAAGTACGACGTTGGGTGATAACGAGGTTTCCTAAGTTTATGATTTACTACAGGATAAATGAACCAGATGAGTACATCGAGGTAATTAGCATTAGACATTCGAGCCAGGAAGTGGGAGATTTATTCAAATACCTTTAGCATAGATCATGGCCTCAACTACCCAAAACAACGGTCTCAGCCCCTTCACTCAGCAACTGCTCGTTGCTGTCCTTGCCCTGATCTGGCTTGTCTTCAGTATCTACCTGCTGCGTGAGTTCGCTACGATCCTTAAGCCACTCTTGATCGCTGGGTTCTTATCGTATTTGATCATCCCCACCCATAAGTGGCTGGTAGCGAGAGGTATCAATCGTCCGTTGGCTGCGGTGGCGCTCATTGCCATTGTGGTGGGTCTCTTTATCAGTTTGGGGATGCTGCTTTACTCCAATGCCGAAACGCTGCTGCTGAAGTGGCCTGTGTATCAGGCTCAGTGGAAGGCCAAGACCGATTCATTGCTGGTGATGCTGCCCGATGCTGTGAAAGACCATCTTCTGGAGCTGGCTGTTGATTCCCGGATGGCGAACTCGGCACTGCAGAGCTTCCTGGGAACCTTCTTCAACTTCCTGACCGTGACGGTCATTGTGGTCTTGTATCTCTGTTTCCTGCTGGCGGAACGGGCGAGTTTCTCCCGACGTCTCACCCGTGCATTTGGGCCTGAGAAATCAGAACGGATCATGGGAGTGATTGCCAGCATCAGTCACGCCATCTCTGAGTACATTCGTGTCAAGACGCTGATGAGTCTGCTGAGCGGAACCTGTACCACACTGATCCTCCTGGCCTTCGGTGTGGACTTCCCCTTCACTTGGGGAACGCTTGCCTTCCTGCTGAACTACATACCTTACCTGGGCAGCATTGTCGCCACCGTGCTGCCGATACTCCTGGCCTTTGTACAACTGGAAGCGCTTTGGCAGGGTTTTGCGATTGCTGTTCTACTTGTTGCGATTCAGCAGTTGATAGGTATGGTCATCGAGCCACACATTGCAGGTGCCAAGCTCGGCGTCAGCCCGCTGCTGATCATTCTCTCGCTCGCATTCTGGGGTGTGGTCTGGGGTATTGTCGGGATGCTACTGGCCGTACCACTGCTAATGGTGATCAAGATCGTGCTGGACAACATCCCAGCAACGAAGCCTGTTGCAGCACTGATGGAAAACTAGTCAGCCTTCTTGGTGCGAACTTCGATCTTGCGGGGCTTGGCTTTCGGAGCCTTGGGAAGGGTCAGCTTCAGTACGCCATCGCTGAAGTCAGCGGTGATCTGTTCGTTATCGACTTCATCGGAAAGGATGAACGACCGATAGAAGTCCTCTTCACGAATCTCTTCGTGCAGCAACTTGTGCTCAGGTGTGATGGGCCAGGTGACTTTGCCGTAGAGGTGCAGCACATTGTCCTGCACTCGAATCTCGAGGTTATTCGGCTGAACCCCGGGTAGGTCGGCTTCGAGCACGAGACCTTCCACGGTTTCGTAGATATCGAGTGCGGGAGTATAGACGTGCCTGGGTGTCGGCTGGGGTGTGGTAGCGTTCTCGCTCATGGCACACTCCGTTCCGTGGTGATGACAGTGGTAGGCTGAGTCGATGACTTGACCGCAACCGCCACCTGACGAGTTTGTGCCTGGGGCAACTTGCCAACGTGCAGTAGCAGCAAGCCATGTTCCAGCGTCGCCTGGATCTGTTCCGCATCAGCACGATCAGGCAATTGAATGACGCGTGTCCATTTACCCACCCAGCGTTCCTGACGACGATACTGATTGTCGCTGATCTCCACCGGGCGTTTGCGTTCGCCTTTGATGACTAACTGGCTACCACTGACTTGAACATCAAGGTGTTCGACGCGAACACCGGGCATGGGCATCAGGAACTGAAAGTCTGTTTCGGTTTCATAGACGTTGCAACTGGGCAGCGGTTGCCAACTCGGGGCAAGCTGCTGTTCGACGACGTTGAGCGTCCAGTCCATGAGACGGCTCATCTGCCTTTGCAGATCGTCGAGCGCATCAATTCCCGGTCGCCAGACCCAGTGCTTCATCTGTTCGTTTCCTCTTTGCAGAGGGTGTATGATGCAACTCACAGACCATAACCCACATCAGGTCTGATCACAAGTCATAACTCATTCATACCCCATTGGTTAGGGAGAAAAGGAAATTGGCAGGTCGAATCTGTAAGATAACCCGGTGAACCGAAACGCCAATTTGACAGTCTCATCCGAACAAGGAGCCTGACATGGCTGACCAGCCTGCCCGCATCGCGGTCTATCCGGGCATGTTCGATCCTGTCCATCTCGGGCATCTGGATGTCATCCGCCGGGCAGCTCAGGTTTTCCCCAAGCTGATCGTGGGTGTGGGTATGAATCCCGCCAAGAAGCCCTACTTTGCGACTGATGTTCGGGTGGAAATGCTGCAACTGGCTGTGCGATCCATGACGAATGTTGAAGTGAAGCCCTTCGATACCCTGGCTGTCCGCTTCGTCCGCAACGAAGGCAGCACGGTGATGATCCGTGGATTACGTACCGTTACCGACATGGACTACGAGTTCAGCATGTCGCTTACTAATCAGACACTCGATCCATCCATCCAGACTATCTTCCTCCTCTCCCACGTTCAGTACACTCACCTCAGCAGCACCCTCATTCGCCAGATCGTTTCGTTCGGCGGCGACTTGAGCAAGTTCCTCCCCGCTGAGATTGTCCCCCTGGTCAGACAGAAGATCAGCGAAAGCGAATCGACACTTCCACGAGCTACCCCATGAAGATCGACTTTGAGAAAGCAGGCGGACTCATCCCCGCCATCGCCCAGGATGCAGCGACCGGCACCGTGTTGATGATGGCCTGGATGAACCACGAAGCCTACCAGGAAACCCTTCGCAGCGGCCGGGCTGTCTACTTCAGCCGGAGCAGGAACAAGCTCTGGCGCAAAGGCGAAGAGAGTGGCAACGTGCAGATGGTGAAGTCCATCCATGTCGATTGCGATGCAGATACGCTGCTGCTGAAAGTGGAACAAATCGGTGGAGCAGCCTGCCATGAAGGTTATCAAAGCTGCTTCTTCCGTAAGTTGAACAGTACGGGAGAGGTAGAAGCCATCGAAGGCGAAAGACTGTTTGATCCCAAGCAGGTTTATGCCAACGCGAAGTGATGGTGAGTTCTGGATCATGCAACCATATCAAGCATGGTTCAATACGATTTACCACCCCTCACCCCCGGCCCCTCTCCCCGATAGGGAGAGGGGAGAATAGAGAGAAGCATGTCGATACTGAAACTAGGTCTGCCCGCAGGCAGTCTGCAGCAGGCAACGGGCGATCTCTTCGCCAAGGCGGGGTTCAAGATCAACTTCCCCAGCCGAAGCTACTACCCCACTATTGATGACAGCGAAATCCAGTGTACGCTGCTGCGTGCTCAGGAGATGGCACGCTACGTCGAAAACGGTGCTCTCGATTGTGGTCTCACCGGTCACGATTGGGTGCTGGAGACGGGTGCGAAGGTGGTGGAAGTCTCTGAACTGATCTACAGCAAAATCAGCCGACGACCGGTGAAGTGGGTGTTGGCTGTACCCAACGATTCCGACATCAAGACGGTCCAAGACCTGCAAGGCAAACGCATCGCTACCGAAGTAGTGAATATGACCCGGGCCTTCCTGGCCCAGCATGGCGTGGAAGCGGACGTTGAGTTCAGTTGGGGTGCCACCGAAGTGAAGCCTCCACGATTGGCTGATGCCATCGTTGATGTTACCGAAACGGGCAGTTCCCTGAAAGCCAACAACCTGCGTGTCGTCGCAGAGCTGCTTCAATCAACCACTCGTTTCATCGCCAACAAGGCTGCGATGAACGATCCATGGAAGAAGCAGAAGATCGAAGATATCGTGCTGCTGCTGCAAGGGGCCATCAATGCCGAAGGCAAAGTAGGCCTGATGATGAACGTGCAGCGGAAGGATCTGGATGCGGTGCTGGCCATCCTGCCTGCTCTGCAAACTCCTACACTCTCGCCACTCGCTGATCCAACCTGGGTTGATGTGAACACGATTCTCGAAGAGACCGTCGTCCGCAACATCATCCCGAAACTGAAAGCAGCTGGCGCTCGCGGGTTGGTAGAGTATCCTCTCAATAAAATCATTGACTAGTTGAGTTGTTTGTTGTTGCATCAGTTGTTGGTTGCTGGTTGTTTGTTGTTGGTTAGAGAGGAAGAACGAGAGGACCAGTAAGTGTTTCCTTTCTGAACTAACAACCATCAACAAACAACTAACAACTCTCAACAAGTCCATCACCTAAGGAACGCACATGTCACTAGACAACCGTATCGCAGGCAAACGGGTTCTTCTTACGGGTGGTGGTAGTGGCATTGGTCGTGCCATTGCCGTGAAGCTCGTTGAAGCGGGGGCCAAGGTGGCCATCCTCGGGCGCAACCGCGAACGACTGAACGAGACGGCACTGCAAACCGGTGGCAAAGCGGTCGTTCATGTCTGCGATGCGACCGTTCCCGAACAGGTGGCAACCACGGTCGCTGCGGTCGAGAAGGCATTCGGCGGCATCGACATACTCATCAACAATGCGGGCATGAACCTCAAGGAACGGTACATCCGCAACCTTACAGTCGAAGGGTGGAAGCAGACCATTCAGGGGAACCTCGACTCAGCTTTCTACCTCATCAGCGCCGTCGTCCCCGGTATGATCAAGCAAGCCAACGGCCACATTATCAACATCTCGTCAGTCTCAGGCAAACGAGCCAATAAGCTCGGTGGCACTGCCTACGCTGCAGCCAAGTTCGGCCTGACTGCTCTGAGCCATGCGGTAGGTCTGGAAGAAGCAGAGGCAGGCATTCGCACGACTGCCATCTGTCCGGGCGAAGTGGATACGCCCATTCTGGAACAACGGCCCAGCCCGGTATCAGCAGAACGCCGTGCCGTCATTCTTCGACCGGAAGATGTCGCGGAAGCGGTGTACTATGTCGCCAACCTGCGGCCCGGCGTGTCGGTGCCTGAGATGATCATTACCCCCACCGTGCAGCCGTATGCCTAGGTCGTTGGGGTACCGAGCGTTGGAGTACCGGCTTGAGCCAGCAAGCGTTTGCAATCGCTGGCCGCCTCAAGCCGGTACTCCAACGCGCTCCAACTAAGGCTTGATCAGGCCTTCGATCTTGGCACCTTGCAGGGTGGTCAGCTTGGTCTTCTGCTCTGCTGTCAGTAGCCCTTCGATCACCTTCTTCGTCTCGGCACGCAACTGCTTCACTTTGGCGGTAATCTCTTCCTGCTCGCCACCGGCACGGAAGGCTTCACGCATGCTCTCGTTCATCTTCTGAATGGCTTCGGTGGCTTTCCTGGTTTGCTCCTCGGTGATAGTCAGATCTTTGGCAAGTTTGGCATCGGTGATGGCCATCGCTCCGTTGACTTGGAGCCAGGCTTCGCGGAGTCGCTTGGTTTGTTTCTCGTTCAACACCTTGAGCGAATCCGTTTCGAGGCTGTCGATGTCCGTTCCACCTTGAATCACGATGCGCTTCTGGCCATTGATTTCCTGAATGAAGTCGCCCAGCACACCTTTCAGTTGTTCCTGCTGTTCCGCAGTCACTTTCAGTTCCTTGATCACCGCATCGTTGATGAGCAGTGCAAAGAGTGGAGGATTCAGTCGAATCTCCTGGGCATTGAGTGTCATGGTGAAGGCCAACACAAAGGCGAGACTGAAGAAGAGACGTGACATGTTTACCCCTTTCATGATGTGATTGGCTGCGAAGGATTATTCCTTCTACATAGTTGCCATAGATCATACACCTAAAATATTAGGTGATGATGATAGTTTCCAGAATTGATAAGATGACCTCATCTTCGGTGGAGTTGCAGCATGGCTGACAAGATCTCTCTGCTCGTTAATGGCGTGTGTGGACGCATGGGTACCCGCATCGTTCACCTGGCACAGAACGATGCCCGCTTTCAGGTAGCTGCGGGTCTGGAGTACGCACAACATCCCAAGCAGGGGCTTGATCTCGGTCTCGTCATGGGTTTGCCTGATCTGGAAGGCATCAAGATCACACACCATTGGCCGTTGGATCGGGTGATCGATCTGGTGATTGATGTTTCCTCCCCGGAAGGTACTGCTGCCATTCTTCCCCACTGCAAGGCTTCGCGGATTCCTACGGTGGTGGCAACGACGGGGCATACGGTCGAACAGATGCGTGCCCTCAAGGAAGCTGCTCACGAGATGCCTTTGCTGGTGACGGCTAACCTCAGCCTGGGGATGAACCTGCTGATGAAGCTCGTCGGGCAGGCAGCAGCTTCGCTCAAATCGCAGGACTTCGACATTGAGATCATTGAGAAGCACCATCGCTTCAAGAAGGATTCCCCTTCAGGCACTGCGCTGCGGTTGTCACAGATCGTGCAGGACCAGCTTGGCGAAGTGCCGGTCAAGCATGGCCGTGAAGGTATTGTCGGCGAACGCACTCGCAAGGAAATTGGCATCCATGCGGTGCGGGCAGGCGATCACGTTGGCGACCACACCGTGCTGTTCAGTACGCTGGGTGAAACACTCTCCCTGCAACACACTGCCAGCAGTCGTGACTGTTTCGCCAAGGGCGCTCTGGAAGCTGCAGCGTTCCTTTCCAACAAGGGGCCAGGCTGGCATTCGATGTCTGATGTATTGGGGATGTAGATGAGTCTGCTGGAAGGAGCATTGTCAGAAGGTGTGGTGACGACCACTCTCGAATTTGCCATCAACTGGGCCCGCAAGAACAGCCTGTGGCCGATGACCTTTGGCCTGGCCTGCTGTGCCATGGAGATGATGGCTACCGGTGCGTCGAAATACGATATCGACCGCTTCGGTGCCGGGGCTTTTCGTGCCACGCCACGTCAAGCTGATCTGATGATCGTTGCAGGTACAGTGAACCTGAAGATGGCCAGCCGGGTGCGTCGCCTGTACAACCAGATGCCTGACCCCAAGTTCGTGATAGCGATGGGT
>WBZX01000760.1_pt1 | contig 27464 bp, 20 predicted proteins | sample 5204211 | NCBI WGS metagenome assembly WBZX01 (sample SAMN12344362, study PRJNA552823) | activated sludge metagenome | biome: Activated sludge suspended growth; feature: Nitrification reactor; material: Wastewater; isolation source: activated sludge from nitrification reactor of wastewater... | reverse complement strand
CAACGCGGCGGGCGTGCTCTTGTAAGGCACATGCACCATGTCGACGCCCGCCTTGGCCTTGAACAGCTCGCCGGAGATGCGAGTCGAAGCGCTGCCTGAACCGAAGTTGATCTTGCCGGGCTGGCGCTTGCACAGGGCCGTGAATTCCGGCGCTGACTTCGCCTCGACCTTGACATTGACGATCATGAACACCGGCGCCCGTCCGATGATCGTAACGGGATCGAAGTCCTTCAGCGGATCGTAGGGCAAGGACTTCATCATCGCGACGTTGGAGGCCGCCGCCGTGTTGGAGCAGACGAAGATGGTCTGCCCGTCGGGCTTGGCCTTAGCTGCGACTTCGGCTGCGATCGCGCCGTTGGCGCCAGGCTTGTTCTCGACGACGGCGGCAACGCCGAAGGCCCGATTCAATCCCTCGGCGACATTGCGAGCGCTCTGGTCGGTCGCCGAACCGGGACCGAAGGGAACGATGATGCGGAAGGGGCCGTTGGGAAAGCTGTCGGCCTTCGCCGCGCTGCTGATCGACAGCGCGGCCGTGCTGGCCAGAAGGAGGCGACGACGATCAATCATGCCGAAGATTGTCGTCGCTCCGGACGCGCAACTCCAGTTGCGCGTTTCTCACTGCGGGCAAGGCCGCTTTAGCGGCGCCACCAGCCCCGCTTGGGCTTCTCCGGTGGCGCGTCGATCACGGGGACCGGCGGCGGCGTGGGCGCCGGCTCCGGTTCGGGCGGCGGCGGCGGGGGAGGAGGAGGCGGTGGCTCGGCTGCCTCGACATTCACCGGCGGCCCGGGATCGACGGGCGCGAATTCCGTCGGCACGGCTTCCACCGGGGCTGGCTCGTGCGCCACGGTTGCAGCAGGGACTTCCGAAGCAGGCTCCTCCGGCGTGGCCGGTGCATCCGTCACCGGCGTATCTTCACCATTGACGCTCTGCTCGAGCTGCGGGAAGTCCCCCGGCTCGCCTTCGCCGTTTTCGCGGCGGCGGCGGCGGCCCCCACGGCGACCACGGCGGCGGCGGCGATCGCCGCCGCGTTCGTCGTCGGTTGCGTCGCCATTGCGTGCACCTTCAGCCTGCTCGCCATCCGCCTGTTCACCATCGGCGCGTTCGGCATCACCCCCCGATGCGTCGCTCGCGTCGGCGTCGCTCTCGCGGGATGCATCGTCGCGCGGTTCGTCATTTGCGCCTTCTTCGCCCGCCAGATGCGGACGATCGGACTCCTCGCCCTCGCCCTCACCATCGCGACGACCGCGACGACGACGACGGCGGCGACGGCCACGGCCGCGACCATTCTCCTCGTCGGCACTGCGTTCCTCGCTACGGTCCTCGCTGTCGCCACGGCTCTCGGTCTCGTCTTCCTGATCGGCCGGAGCAGCTTCGCCCGAAGTTTCCTCGTAGCTGGCACGCGCCAGTTCCTGGGCCGGGCGCTCGCCGCGATCTTCGCGGCGCGACCGCACGCGCTCGATCTCGCAGTCCGCCGCGTGCAACTCGTCGTCGGCCTCGATGGTGACGTGGAAGTTGTAGCGGTTCTCGATATCGCTGAGCGTGTGCCGCTTCTGGTTGAGCAGGTAGAGCGCCACGTTCGGCGGCAGGCTGACCAGGATTTCGCTCGCCCGCCGACGTACGCCTTCTTCCTCGATGGCACGCAACGCATGCAACGCGGCGGACTCGATCGAGCGGACACGGCCGGTGCCGGCGCAATGCGGGCAGATCTCGGTCGAGTGTTCGAGCAGGCTGGGCCGCAGCCGCTGGCGCGACATCTCGAGCAGGCCGAAGGCGGAGATGCGGCCGATCTGGATGCGGGCGCGGTCGTTGCGCATCGCATCCTTCACCTTGTGCTCGACCTGACGCTGGTGGCGCGTCTCCTCCATGTCGATGAAGTCGATCACGATCAGGCCGGCGAGGTCGCGCAGGCGGACCTGGCGGGCGATTTCCTCGGCCGCCTCGATGTTGGTCCGGACTGCCGTCTCCTCGATGTTGCGCTCCTTGGTCGAGCGGCCCGAGTTGACGTCGATGGCGACCAGCGCCTCGGTCGGGTTGATGACGATATAGCCGCCGGAGCGCAGTTGCACCGTCGGCGAGTGCATGGCGTCGAACTGGTTCTCTACCTGATAGCGGTGGAAGAGGGGAATCGGCTCCCGATAAAGTTCGACCTTGTTGGCCTGGTGCGGCACGAGCTGCCGCATGAATTCGGATGCCGCCTGGAAGCCGGCTTCGCCCTCGACCAGCACCTGGGCGATGTCGGTGTCGTAGACGTCGCGCAGCGACCGCTTGATGAGGTCACCCTCTTCATAGATCAGCGCCGGTGCCGTCGAGCGCATGGTGAGTTCGCGGATCGAATCCCACAGGCGCGACAGGTATTCGTAGTCGCGCTTGATATCGATAGTGCTGCGTTCGAGGCCGGCGGTGCGCAGGATCACGCCCATGCCCTGCGGCACGTCGAGTTCGGCCAGAATCTCCTTCATGCGCTTGCGATCGGCAGGGTTGGAGATCTTGCGCGAGATGCCGCCGCCACGGCCGGCGTTGGGCATCAGCACGCAGTAGCGGCCGGCCAGGGACAGGTAGGTGGTGAGCGCCGCGCCCTTGTTGCCGCGCTCTTCCTTGACGACCTGCACAAGCAGGATCTGCCGGCGCTTGATGACTTCTTGGATCTTGTACTGGCGGATCGGGTTGCGGCGGCGGCGCTCGCGCGTCTCGCGCTCCTCGACGACCTCGTCACCGCCCAGCGTCTCGACCGTGACGTCGGGCTGCGGCGCGTCCGCTGGATCGGTCGACGTCTCAGACAAAGTCTCGGCCGACGCCTCGACGGAAACGGCTTCGGAGGTGGGCTCGCCGTTCTCCGAGACGATGACGGTCTCGGCTTCGGCCACTGCCTCGGCGGCGATGGCCGGCGCTTCGGCAGTTTCGTGATGGGTCGGGCCGTCGATGCGCTCGACGGCGATTTCCGCTGCCTGAACCTGCGACTCGGGCTCGCGGGCGGGCGCCGGTTCCAGAGAGGTCGGTTCCAAGGAGGCCGGTTCGACGGCAGCAGCCTCGACGGCAATCGGCTCAACGGGGGGCTCAACAGGAGCCGGCTCGGCGGCCGCGGCTTCGACCGGGGCCGTCTCTATCGCAGGCTGCTCGCCGGCAGGCTCTGCGGAGACGGCTTCGGTGGCTGCCGGTTCATCTGCCATAGCATCGACGGGAGCGAGCTGCTCACCCTCGGCAGCGGCCGCTGCCTCGCGATTGTCCTCGCGGACCTCTTCGATGTCGGTACGGTCGATCCGACTACGCCGGCGGGGTTCTTCCTCTTCGGCCTCGGCATGCAGACGCTGCTGTTCGGCGATCAGCCGTTCGCGGTCGGCGACGGGAATTTGGTAGTAGTCCGGGTGGATTTCGGAGAAGGCGAGGAAGCCGTGGCGGTTGCCGCCATATTCCACGAACGCCGCCTGTAGCGACGGTTCGATGCGGATGACCTTCGCCAGGTAGATGTTGCCCTTGAGGGGCTTGCGGGTCGCGGTTTCGAAATCGAATTCTTCGAGTCGTGTTCCATCGACAACGACGACCCGGGTTTCCTCCGGGTGACTCGCATCGATGAGCATGCGCCTTGCCATGGGCTCGCTCCGAGGCGTTCGATCCCAACCGGCGCGAGCGACCGGCGGCCTAGCCGCCTCACTAAAGCGAGGGGGACGGTGCGTCATCGACCCGTCGAACGGCCAACTCAGGCCAAGACGGGGAAGTTACGCGCCGCCGGATCACAACTGGATCCTGCCGACCTCGAGGTTCCTGATAGCCACCGCCTGCCTGACAATCCCGGTTTGACCCGCCGCGCCCGTTCTTTGGTTTAGGGGCGCCAGCCCGGTCCGGCCCGGAGACTGCCGTCGGAGCACTCCAGACTTCCCGAAGGGAGGGGGGCGCTACGAACGACGGCGACTGCTCGCAGCCGCAACATACGGGGTTAGAAACTGAGCGACAATCAAAACATTGCGTCGCATGAGTTTTCGCCTTTAAGCAATTGAGAATACTTGAAATATTCGCGCTTCTTGTGTATCAAGTTTAAGATAATCGAAAGAATATTTACCGCTCCTACTAATTTTCTGGCGCCCGCCATGTCTGTTTTCCGCCGTCGCGAGCTACTTGCCTTCCTGGCAGGGCTGACCGCCTTTGGCGCCGGCGTGGGTGATGCGTGGGCGGGGCCGAGCAAGAAGTCCACCAAGCGCCAGCAGAATCGCAAATCGGTCGGAAAGCCGACGCCGCCGACGCTGCCGACGACCAGGGCACAGCCGAAACTGGTCGTTCTCGACCCTGGCCACGGCGGCAAGGATCCCGGCGCTTTGGGTGCGCGGGGAACCCAGGAGAAGAAGATCGTCCTGACGATCGCCCGCGAGGTGCGGCGCGAGCTGCTGGCCGGCGGGCGTTATCGCGTCCTGCTGACCCGCAACAGCGACACCTTTATTGCGTTGCGCCAGCGCGTGGCCCGGGCGCAGGCGGCCAAGGCCGACCTGTTTCTGTCCCTTCACGCCGATTCGCACGATAATTCCGATGTCCGCGGGGCCTCGGTCTACACGCTGTCGGAGGATGCCAGCGACCGCGAAGCGGCAGCGCTGGCCGCCCGCGAGAACCGCGCCGATGCCGTCGTGTCGGGCATGCGGCTGGCCGACAAGCCCGACAACGTCGCCCAGACCCTGGTGGCCATGAGCCAGCGCGGAACGGTGAACGAGTCGCGCCGCCTCGCCGAGACGATCGTGGCCACCTTCGCCAAGAACGGCGTGCGGCTGCTGCCGCGCACCCATCGGCAGGCGGGTTTCGCCGTCCTGACCTCGGCCGAAATTCCCGCGGCACTGGTCGAGCTGGGCTATCTCTCCAATCCACAGGACGAGAAGCTGCTGACGGTGCGCCAGCACCAGCTTTCTTTGGCACGGGCTCTGCGCGCATCGGTCGATGCCTATTTTGGGGCAGGCGTCGCCACAAGAAAGGCTTAAGTCCGCGGCACCCTGTACTTCTCGCCCTGCTGCACGAGGCAGGAAATCCTAGTAGAAGATGAGTGTGCTTAATTTCATGAAAGTGGCGCTGGCCTTCGCAACGGCCGCCCTGATCGTAGGTACCGGCACCGTGGCGGGCCTGTTCTGGCATTTCAGTCATGGACTGCCGGACCACAAGCAGCTCGCCGACTATCAGCCGGCCACGACCTCCCGCCTCTATGCCGCCGACGGTCGCCTGCTCGCCGAGTATGCCCGCGAGAAGCGGATCTACGTCCCGGTCGCGGCCATGCCCAAGCGCGTGCTCGAAGCCTTCGTCGCCGCCGAGGACCAGCGCTTCTTCAGCCATCCCGGCATCGACGTGATCGGCGTGGTGCGTGCCGTGGTGGCCAACATCGCCAATCCGGGCAAGCGGCCGGAAGGTGCCTCGGGGCTGACCCAGCAGGTGGCCAAGAACTTCCTGCTGACCAACCAGGCCACCCTGGCGCGCAAGATCCGGGAGGCGATCCTCGCCTTCCGCATCGAGGAGACCTACTCGAAGGAGCGCATCCTCGAACTCTACCTCAACGAAATCTATCTGGGGTCGGGCAACTATGGCGTGGCGCAGGCTGCACTGAATTATTTCGACCGCTCGCTGGGCGAGCTTTCGCTGTCGGAGATCGCCTATCTCGCGGCGCTGCCCAAGGCGCCGAACCGCTACAATATCGTGCGCAACGAGAAGGAAGCCTACGCGCGGCGCGACTATGTGCTGAACCGCATGCTGGAGGACGGCTACATCACGGCGGCCGAGGCGCAGGCGGCGCGTGCCGAGAAGCTGCAGTACCGCCGGCGCAGCAACACCGAGACGGCGACCGCCGACTTCTTCGCCGAGGAAGTGCGCCGCAACCTGATGGCCGCCTATGGTGAAAAGAGCCTCTACGAAAGCGGCTGACCGTCAGCACGACGCTCGATCCGTCGATACAGGCCGTGGCCGACACCGCCCTGCGCGATGGCCTGATCAGCTACGACCGCCGCCATGGCTGGCGCGGGGCCTACGCCAAGATCCCCGACATGAGCGTCTGGGAGGAGGAGTTCGCCCGCATTGCCCAGCGCCGGCCGCTGCAAGGCCCCGCGAGCTGGCAGCTCGCGGTCGTCAGCAAGGTCGAGGCGCAGGCGATTCAGGTCGTGGGCTTGCCAGGCGACGGGGAAGGCACCGTGCCGTTTGCCGAGATGACCTGGGCGCGTCCGACGCTCAAGGATCAGACCGTGGGCGGCGCGCCGCGCGGTCCGCGCGATGTCGTGGCGGTGGGCGACGTGATCGTCGTCGAGAAGGTCGAGAAGCCGGCGGGGCAGAACGCCAAGCCCTATCCGCCGCGCACCTACGCCCTGCGCCAGGTGCCCAACGTCGAGGGCGGCGTGGTCGTGATGGACACGCAGACCGGCCGCGTGCTCGCGATGTCCGGCGGCTGGGCCTACGGCCGCAGCCAGTTCAACCGCGCCGTCCAGGCCGCGCGCCAGCCCGGCTCGGCCTTCAAGCCGTTCGTCTATCTCGCGGCGATGGATTCGGGCTTCTCGCCGGCCAGCATCGTGCTCGATGCACCCTTCGTCTACGACCCGGGCTACGGCCAGCCGCTGTGGACGCCGAAGAACTATGGCGGCGACATGCTGGGGCCCACGACGGTGCGCCGCGGCCTGGAGCTGTCGCGCAATCTCATGACCGTGCGCATGGCCCAGCAGGTCGGCATGAAGAAGGTCGTCGAGGTCGCCAAGGAATTCGGCGTCACCGACAATATGGGCGCCTATCTGCCGATGGCGCTGGGCGCCGGCGAGACCACGCTTCTGCGCATGACCATGGCCTATGCGATGCTGGCCAACGGCGCGCTGGAGATCACGCCGTCGCTGGTCGACCGCGTGCAGGACCGCAACGGCCGGACCATCTATCGTCACGAGCCGCGCACCTGCCGCGGCTGCGGCGAGGCGGCCGGCAGCGGCGCGCCGGTTGCGCCGGAACTGATCGACGGGCGCAAGCCGTTCCACGATCCGGCGTCGGTCTATCAGGTCGTCAGCATGATGCAGGGCGTCACCACGCGCGGCACGGCCGGGCGGCTGGCGGCGCTGGGCCGGCCGATTGCCGGCAAGACCGGCACGACCAACGACGCGCACGACAACTGGTTCCTGGGCTCCACGCCGGACATCACCATCGGCGTCTATATCGGCTTCGACGAGCCGCGCACCCTGGGCTCGCAGGAGACCGGCGGCGGCAACGCGGCGCCGATCTACGAGGCGATCGCCAAGGAAATCTTCAAGGGCAAGCCGCCGACGCCGTTCCGCGTGCCGCCGGGCCTGCGCATGGTGAAGTTCACCTACGAGGGCGGCACGATCGACGAGGTCTTCAAGCCGGGTACCGAGCCGGGCGCCGAAGGTTATCAAGTCTCGCCGCTTGACGGGTCGGCCCCTTATTCCGCTATAGACCCCACCGCGGGCCCGCAGCAGGCGGGCGGCGCCCGGCGTCCGGGTCTCTCGGGTACCGGCGAAACCTATTGATCTTGATCGTGGGACGCGGGCCGCTCGGCCCGCAGTCCGTTTGAGGAGTGACGATGCGCGCCGAAGCTCAGGCCATGGTGACCGAAATCGAGGAGTCGCTCGCACTCCTCAGGAGGCGTCTTTGACTACGACCGTGCCGTCGTACGTCTGGATGAGCTGAACGCGCGCGCCGAAGATCCGGCGCTCTGGAACGACCCCAAGGAAGCCCAGTCCGTCATGCGCGAGCGCACGCGGCTGGAAGGGGCCATTGCCACCATCAAGCGCCTGCGCGCCTCGATCGACGACAATGTCGGCCTGATCGAAATGGCCGAGGCCGAGAAGGACGAGGCGATGATCGCCGACGCCGAGAAGGCGCTGGGCGAGGCGCGCTCGGAAGCGGCAACGGCACGCCTCGAGACGCTGCTGTCGGGCGAGGCCGATCCCAACAACGCCTATGTCGAACTCAACGCCGGCGCCGGTGGCACCGAGGCCCAGGACTGGGCCGAAATGCTGGCGCGCATGTACACGCGCTGGGCCGAGCGCCGCGGCTACAAGGTGAGCTGGCTGGAAGAGAGCGCCGGCGAAGAAGCGGGCATCAAGTCCTGCGCCTTCAAGGTCGAGGGGCCGAACGCCTATGGCTGGCTGAAGACCGAGTCGGGCGTGCATCGTCTGGTGCGCATCTCGCCGTTCGACGGCAACGCGCGTCGCCAGACCTCCTTCGCCAGCGTCTGGGTCTATCCCGAGGTCGACGACAACATCGAGATCGAAGTCCTCGACAAGGATCTGCGCGTCGACACCTATCGCGCATCGGGCGCGGGTGGCCAGCACGTCAACAAGACCGACTCGGCGGTGCGCATCACGCATATCCCGACCGGCATCGCCGTCGCCGTCCAGCAGGAACGCTCGCAGCACCAGAACCGAGCCAAGGCCATGCAGATGCTGAAGGCGCGCCTCTACGAGGTCGAGCTGCAGAAGCGCGAGGCCGAGCGGCTGGAAGCGGAAGCGAACAAGACCGATATCGGCTGGGGCCATCAGATCCGGTCCTATGTGCTGCAGCCCTACCAGATGGTGAAGGACCTGCGCACCAACGTCGAACGCTCCGATCCGCAGAAGGTGCTCGACGGCGATCTCGACGAGTTCATGGCTGCATCGCTTGCCGCGCGGGTAGGCGAGGGCAACGACAAGGAAGCCGCCTGAAGGAGGGCGTCATGTGGTTCGTGTTCGAGGCTGAGTATGCAATCGAGAATCGGCGTGCCAACTGGAACAAGCCGGTGACCGAGACGATGGCCTGGCACGGACCCTTTGCGACCGAGGCCGAGGCCGATTCCGTTGCGGTCGCCCGCATGTGGGCCAAGATCGACATCTACGCCCACAAGGCGCGGACCGTCGACATGACGGTGCGCGACTGAGAACCGCGACGACGATCGTGGACGGGGCCTGCTTCGCCCGATAGGCTTCATCCTGCTGCCTGGGGAGACAGCGCGTAGGAACGACCCGAGGGGCGAATCCATGAAGCGACGCAACCTCCTGGCCCTGGGAGCCATCCTCACTGTTGCCGGTTCAGGCGCGCGCGCGGTGGCGCAGACGCCGACACAGACACCGGCTCCCACTGCAGCACCAGCGACAGCCGCATCGTCGGACAAGAAGTCCTTCACCGATGCCCAGCTCGACCAGATGCTGGCACCGATTGCGCTTTATCCCGATGCGCTGCTCTCGCAGATCCTGATGGCGTCGACCTATCCGCTGGAAGTCGTCGAGGCGGCACGCTGGTCGAAAGGAAATCCGACCCTGAAGGGCGATGCCGCGCTGGCGGCGGTCAAGGACAAGGGCTGGGACCCGAGCGTCACCTCGCTGGTCGCGTTCCCGCAAGTCCTCGAAATGATGAACGACAAGCTCGACTGGGTGCAGAATGTCGGCGACGCGATGATTGGCCAGCAGGGCGATGTCGCGGGTTCGATCCAACGCCTGCGCGCGCAGGCCCAGACGGCCGGCACCCTGAAGAGCACGCCGCAGCAGACCGTGACCACGCAGCCCGCGAGTGCAGGGGCGCCGGCCGGGACACCGCCTGCGATCGTGATCGAGCCCGCCAATCCCGAGACCGTCTACGTGCCGACCTACAATCCGAACACGGTCTACGGCACGTGGCCTTATGCCGATAATCCGCCCATCTACTTCCCGCCGCGGCCTTCCTGGGGCTACGGCGTCTTCGCCGGAGCTCTGGGATTCGGTGTTGGCTATGCTGTCGGCCGGGCCTTCTTCGGCGGCTGGGGCTGGGGAGGTGGTTGGGGCGGCGGTTGGCACTGGGGCGGTTGGCGAGGCTGGGGCTGGCACAACAGCTACACGACCGTGAACATCGACCGCGCCAGCTACATCACCAACAACTTCAACCGTAACATCTATCGTGACGGCCGTTGGAACCACGATCCGGCGCACCGTCATGGTGTGCCCTATCGGGACCGCCATGATCGCGAGAGGTACGGCCAGCATCATCCCGGCTTCCACGATCGCAATGGCTTTCGCGGCCATGATCATGGCTACGACCACGGCGGCGAACGTCACAACGGAATACACGGCGTCAATCACGGCCAGCGGGTCAATCACGAAGCCGGACGCGGCCACTCCTACAACAACCGTCATTTCAGTCACGACGGGGCTCGCGGCGGCAATCATGGCGGCTCCCATCATGCGAGCCATGGCGGCGGCTATCATGGTGGCGGTGGGCACAGAGGCGGCGGCGGACATGGTGGTGGACATGGAGGCCGGCGATGAGGTCCACCATGAACACTCTCGTGCGTGGCCTCGCAGCATCCTTCCTGATGCTGATCCTCGCGGCAGGAGCAACCGCACAACAGACATCTTCGACGTTTGCGAAGCTTCAGGGTTTCCCCAGTGCCGAGGCTGCGGCCGATGCCCTGGCGACCGCGGTCCGCAACAATGACGACAAGGCTGTCGCCGCAATGCTGGGGCCATGGTGGCGCGACTTCGTGCCGACTGGCGACAATCAGGCGATCCGCGATCGCGCGACCTTCCTCGCAGCCTGGGCCGAAAATCACAAAGTGACGACGACCAGCGACAAGGCAGTCGTGGAGGTCGGCAAGACCGGCTGGACCCTGCCGGTGCCGATCGTGAAGGATGGCGCGGAATGGCGGTTCGATGTCGGTGCCGGCGTTCAGGAGATGGTCGACCGCGAAATCGGCCGCAACGAGTTCGGCGCCATTCAGACCCTCATGGCAATCGTCGATGCCGAGCGCGACTACGCCGACATGGACCCGATGAAAGCCGGCGCTCCTGCCTATGCACGGCGGCTCCTGAGTTCGCCTGGCCGAAGAGACGGACTCTACTGGCCGACGAAGCCGGGTGAGCCGTTGAGCCCTCTGGGAGCCCAGGTCGCGAACTCGCAGTCCGACGGTCGGGCGCCCGGCGGCCACTACGGCTACAACTTCCGCCTGCTCTACGCCCAGGGCGCTGCGGCGCCGGGCGGTGCCCGCGACTACATCGTGAATGGCCGCATGATCGGCGGCTTTGCCGCCGTCGCCTGGCCGGTCGCCTACGGCATGACCGGGATCATGACCTTCATCGTCGGGCCCGATGGCATCGTCTATCAGCAGGACCTCGGCGCGGAGACCGCCGAACGGGCAGGCCTGCTGGCTTCTTTCAATCCGGACAAGGGATGGGAGAAGGCGGACATGACGCCTCCCTGAGGCGATTCGGCCGGCGCTCGTGTATGCTCCCGGGCAAAACGAATACTTGGGAGGAAACGACCATGAGCAAACAGGGAATCGGAAGGCGTCTTTTCATCTCGGCATCCGCGGCCGGTGCGCTGTCGGCGCCGGCCATCGCGTCGGCACAGGGCGAGTGGCCGAACCGGCAAATTCGCATCGTCATTCCATATCCGCCGGGCGGGCCATCCGACGTCACGACGCGGATCGTGCTGGAGCGGGCGGGTTCGATCCTGGGCCAGAGCATCCTGTTCGACAACAAGGGCGGCGCCAGCGGTGCGATCGGCGCGGAGCACGTCAAGAATACTGCGCCCGACGGTTATACGTTCCTCATGACGACGACGGCCATGGTCTGCATTACGCAGCACCTGCAGCCGCTGCCTTACGATCCCGCAGCCGATTTCGTCCCGGTGGCGCGGCATGCGACCTCGTGGATCGGCATGGGGATCAACCCGCAGGTGCCGTCCAACAACCTCCAGGAGTTCATCACCTACGCCAAGGCCAACCCCGGCAAGATCAACTTCGGATCGGCGGGGCTCGCCACCATCACCCAGCTCTATGGCGAGATCTTCAACATCGAGGCTGGCGTGAAGATGGTGCATGTGCCGTACAAGGGCAGCGCGCCGGCGACCAACGACCTGCTGTCGGGCCAGATCCAGGTGCAGTTCGATCCGACGACCCTGCCGCACATCGCGGCCGGCCGGCTGAAGTGCTTCGCCATCGCCAGCGAGAAGCGCTGGCCGGGCCGGCTCGATATCCCGACCTTGAAGGAGCAGGGCTACGGCAAGATGGGCGGCGATGCCTGGTACGGAATCCTGGCGCCGAGAGGGACCAGCCCCGCCATCGTCAACAGGATGAGCCGGGCCATCGGCGAGGCCGCCGCCATGCCGGACATCAACGAGAAGCTCGTCGCCAGCGGCAACTACCCGAGCTACCTCGAAGCCCTGGCCTTCCGCGAAACTATCGTCCGCGAGTCCCAGTCCTTCGGCGAAATCATCAGGAAGGCCGACATCAAGGTCTGACGGGGGCGGCCTCAGGCCGCCGCCGTCCGCACCATGTCCGCACACTTCTCGCCGATCATGATCGACGGCGCGTTGGTGTTGCCGGCGACGATGTTAGGCATGATCGACGCGTCCGCGACGCGCAGCCCGGCGACGCCGTGGACCTTGAGCTGCGGATCGACCACGTCGTCGGGACCGCGGCCCATCCGGCAGGTGCCGACAGGATGCAGATTGGAGACGCCGGTGCTGCGCAGGTAGTCGCGCAGCGCAGGTTCTTCCACGACGCTGGGGCCGGGCGATATCTCTTCGACGACGAACGGCTTCAGCGCCGGCTGCCGGCCGATCTCGCGGCAGAGGCGCATGCCCTGGAGCATGGCGTTCCAGTCGTTGGCGCTCCGCAGGAAGTTGAACCTGATCTCGGGGACCGCCGTCGGGTCGGCGGACTTCAGCCGCACCGTGCCGCGGCCGTCCGGGCGCAGATGCACGGGGCTGAGGCCGAAGGCGGAGAAGGGCTGGGCCTGCACGCCGTTGCGGTCGCGCGTCTTGATGGCCCAGGCGAACATGTTGATCTGCAGGTCGGGCCGCTCCAGGCGCTTGTCGCTGCGCACCATGGCGCCGACATAGAGCCCCATGCTGGCCAGCGGGCCGGTGCGGCCGAGCGCGTACATCGCCCCGGCGAGGAGGCGGCGCGGCAGGCTGTTCGCCAGGTCGTTCATCGTGACCGGCTGGCTGCACCTGTAGGCGATATAGGTGTTGAAGTGATCGTGCAGGTGGCTGCCGACGCCCGGCATGTCCCTGACGACATCGATGCCATGCTGCTTGAGATGCGCGGCCGGACCGAGGCCGGAGAGCATCAGCAGTTGCGGCGAACCGTAGACGCCGCCGGAGACGATCACCTCGCGATGGGCTCGCGCCGTCTGCAGGCCGGCCGGCGTCCTGTATTCGACGCCGACGGCGCGGCCGCTTTCGATCAGCACCTTCGTGGCATGGGCCGAGGTCGCGACCGTGAGGTTCCGGCGCTTCTTCGCCTCGCGCAGATAGGCCCGCGCACTCGACCAGCGCCGCGCCTTGTTGATGGTCGTCTGGTAGTAGCCGACGCCTTCCTGTGTCGCGCCGTTGAAGTCGGGGTTGGCCGGGATGCCGGCCTCGACGGCGGCGTCGTGCATCGCCTTCGCGAGCGTGGGCTGCCAGCGATGGTTCTGGACCTTGAGCGGACCGCCGGTGCCGTGGAATTCGTCGGCGCCGCGCTCATTGTCCTCGGCGCGCTTGAAGTAGGGGAGGACGGAGTCGTAGTCCCAGCCCTCGCAGCCGCGCTGGCGCCACTCGTCGTAGTCGGCGGCGTTGCCGCGCATGTAGACCATGCCGTTGATCGAGCTGGTGCCGCCCAGCACCTTGCCGCGCGGCTGGTACATGATGCGGTTGTTCAACTCGGGCTCCGGCTCGCTGTCGAACATCCAGTTGACCTTCGGATTGTTGAAGGTCTTGTGGTAGCCGAGCGGCACGTGGATCCACGGATAGGTGTCGCTGGGCCCCGCTTCGAGCAGGAGGACCGAGTAGCGGCCATCCTCGCTCAGCCGGCCGGCGACGGCACAGCCTGCCGAGCCCGCGCCGGTGACAATGAAATCGAATTTTCCCCCGTCCATGTCGCAGAGCGTACCGTCTCGCGGGAGAGCGCGCGACTCCCGCCATGCCCCCATGCCATGCTGGGCGAAATGGAAGACGGCAGCAGGACCCCGGCGATCTTCGACCTCTATCTCGCCCTCGGCGCGATGACGGTGCAGCAGACCTTCGCAACGATGGGGCGCTCGACCGTGCCGCTGATCGCCGCCGCCATCGTCGCGGATCTCGCTCTCGATCCGGCACTGGTCGGCCTCTATCTCGCCATCGGCTCCGTTGCAGCCTTCATCACCACCATGGGATGCGGCGGCTTCATCCAGCGCTACGGCGCGATACGCATGACCCAGGTCGGCATGCTGGCCTTGGGGGCGGGCCTCGCGGTGGTGGTGCCCGGTTGGCTCGCTTTGTTCGCCGCCGGCGCTTTCGTCGGCGGGCTGGGGCAGGCGCTGTCGACGCCCTCCAGTTCGCATCTGCTGGGCCGGCTCTCGCCGAAGCATCTGGCGCCGCTGGTCTTTTCCATCAAGCAGACCGGCGTGCCGGCCGGGCTGATGCTGGCCGGCGTCGTGGCGCCGGCGCTGGCGACTGAAGCCGGCTGGCGGACGGCGCTTCTCGTCGTTGCCGGCGTCTGCGCATTGATCGCCATCATTCTGCAGCCGTTGCGGGGGCGCTTCGATACCGACCGCAATCCCGACCAGCCGCTGTCGCCGGCCGACATCCGGGCCAACGTCGCGGGCGTGCTGCGCAACCCGGCGCTGCGCGCGCTTTGCCTGGCGATGTTCAGCTTCGTCGGCCTTCAGACGCTCTTCACCGGCTTCTTCGTGCTCTATCTCGTGCGCGGGCTGGGCTACGATCTGGAGCGGGCGGGCTTCGTCTTCGCCATCGCCGTCGCGGTTGCGGTGCCCGCGCGCATCGGCTGGGGGTGGCTCGCCTCGCGCTTCGTGAAGCCGGCGACCCTGCTGGCGCTGCTCGGCGTCGGCATGGCGGTGGCCGCGGCGCTCACGGCCTTCATCGATCCCGCCTGGCCGACTTGGGTGGCGGCCGTGATCGCCACCCTGTTGAGCGCGACCGCCGTAAGCTGGCACGGCGTCCTGCTGGCCGAGGTGGCGCGGCTTTCGCCGCCCGGCCGCATCGGCGCCACCACCGGCGCGGTGCTGGCCTTCGGTGACGCCGGCGCGCTGCTCCTGCCGCTGCTGTTCAGCGCCGCGTTGACGATCACCGGCGGCTACTCCACGGGCTTCCTGATCGGCGGCGGCCTGGCGCTGATCGTCGGAGGGCTGGGCCTGCGCCAGCGGCTTCGTGCTAGCATCACCTGATGAAGACCAAGCTCCTCGGCCGTACCGGCATCTCCGTCTCGCGACTCTGTTTCGGCACCATGTCCTTCGGCGGCGATGCCGACGAAGCGACCTCCGCTTCGATGTACAAGGCGGTCCGCGATGCCGGCATCAACTTCTTCGACACGGCGAACGAGTACAACAAGGGCAAGTCCGAGGAAATCCTGGGCCGCCTCGTCAGGGATCATCGCGACGATCTCGTCATTGCAACCAAGTGCTTCAACGCCACGGGTCCCGACGTCAATGCACGCGGCGCCAACCGGCGCCATGTCGTGCAGGCGGTCGAGGCGAGCCTGAAGCGCCTGCAGACCGACCGGATCGACGTGCTCTTCCTGCACCGCTTCGATCAGGTGACGCCGATCGACGAAATGATGCGGGCCCTCGAAGACCTCGTGCGGTCCGGCAAGGTGATCTATCCCGGTGTCAGCAACTGGTCGGCCTGGCAGACGCAGCGCGCCGTCGACATCCAGGAACGCCACAACTGGGCGCGCCTGCAGGTCGTGGAGCCCATGTACAATCTCGTGAAGCGCCAGGCCGAGGTCGAGATCCTGCCCATGGCGGCCGCCAACGGTATCGGCGTCATTCCCTACAGCCCGGCCGCGGCGGGGCTGCTCTCGGGCAAGTATCTCGGCCAGGCCTCGGGCCGGCTCAAGACCAACAAGATGTACGAGGCGCGCTACGGCGAGGCCTGGGCCTTCGAGGTCGCCGAGAAGTTCGTGGCCTTCTGCAAGCAGAAGGGGCTGCATCCCGTCAGCGCGGCCATTGCCTGGGTGGGCGCGCATCCGGCGATCACCGCGCCGATCGTGGGCGCGCGCAATCTCGACCAGCTCAAGGATTCGCTGGCCTCGGTGAAGATCGACATGACGCCGGAGCTGTACCGCGAGATCGCCGAACTGTCGCGCACCCCGCCGCCGGCCACCGACCGGCTGGAGGAGCAGAAAGCGGCGAAGGGCTGACGCGTCTCAGCCGCGGTCGCAGACGTCGACCCATTCGGCATTGACCAGTGCGGCCATGCGTTCGGGACTGATCCGCAGGGCGGAGTTCGTCGAACCGGCGGCCGGCACGACCTCGTCGAATTCCCTGAGCGAGACGTCGCAATAGACGGCGAGCGGTGTCGCCAGCCCGAACGGGCAGACGCCGCCCACCGGATGGCCGGTCAAGGCCACAACCTCGTCCTGGCCCAGCATGCGCGGCTTGCCGCCCAGCATGTCCTTGATCTTGCGGTTGTTCAGCCGCGCATCGCCTGCGGTCACGATCAGGAAGGTGCGATCCTTGATCCTGAGCGACAGCGTCTTGGCGATCTGCGCCGGCGCCACGCCATGGCCTTTAGCCGCCATCTCGACCGTCGCGGTGCTGGCATCGAGTTCGACGATGGAAATGTCGGGCGCGTGTGCGGCCAAGAACGCGCGCACGGTCTCTACGCTCATGTCTGTGCAACCTTGCTATGTCGTCATGCCCTTGAACATCGGGGCGGGGCAACTTAGCGTCGCGCACCACACGAAGTAAGAGCCCAGCAGGTGGGCAAGAAGGAAGGACGCACATGCCGACGATCGACGCTCAGGTCCATTGCTACGAACGCAATCATCCGGGCCGGCCCTGGGCGGCAGTGCTTGCGGGACCGCCCGAAGTCACCGCCGAAGACATGATCAAGGCGATGGACGAGGTGGGTGTCGACGGCGCGCTGCTGGTCTCCGTCTACACGATGTATCGCTGGGACGAGAGCTACGCCGTCGCAGTGCAGAAAGCCCATCCCGGCCGCTTCGGCGTCATCAAGCCGGTGAACGCCAACGATCCCAAGGTCGCCGACACGATCGCGGCCTGGGCGGCGATGGACGGCACCGTGGCCGTCCGCATCATGTTCACGCCGGAGATTTCGACCGACGCTGCCGATCCCGGCATCAACCGCGTGCTGGCGGCGGCGGCGAAGTACGATCTGCCGGTGAACCTGATGGCGCGCGGTCGCCTGGAGCAGGTCGCCGAGCTTGCCAGGCGCAACCCGAACACGACGCTCGTCATCGATCACCTGGGACTGGAGCAGCCCTTCGCGCCGCCGGCGCCGCCGCAGCCGTGGCACGAATTGCCGAAGCTGCTGGCGCTCGCCGCGCATCCCAATGTCGTGGTCAAGATCACCGGCGCCTGCACGCTCAGCCACGAGAAGTTTCCCTACAAGGACATCTGGGATCCGCTGGGCCGCATCTTCGATGCCTTCAGCCTCGACCGTTGCATGTGGGGCACCGACTGGACCCGCGCCGTCGCGCTGCTCACCTACAAGGAAGGCGTCGATGCCTTCCGCGTCACCGATCGCCTGTCCGACAGCGACCGTGCCGTGCTGATGGGCGGCTCGCTGCAGAAGATCTACGGCTGGTCGCCGAAGAAGTGACGCTCTCCGTCTCGCGGATCATCAAGGCGAGCCCGCGAGCGCTCTATCGGGCGTTCCTCGATCCCCAGGCGGTCGCCAGGTGGCGGCCGCCGACGGGCATGACGGCACGCATCTTCGCCTTCGATGCCCGCGAGGGCGGCGGCTATCGCATGGCGTTCGACTATTCGCCTGTCGATCACTCCGTGCGCGGCAAGACCTCGGACCATTCCGACGGCTTCGAGGGGCGCTTCGCGAAACTGGACCCGGACCGGCGCATCGTCGAGGAGATCGACTTCGAGTCCGACGATCCCGACTTCAGGGGCACGATGCGGCTGACCACGACCTTCGAGCCGGTCGCCGCCGGAACGAAGGTGACCGTGCTTTGCGAGAATGCGCCCGCGGGCATCAAGGACAGCGACCACCGGGTCGGCATCGAATCGAGCCTGGCGAACCTCGCGGCCTTCACCGAGTAGGCAGGCTCGCACTGCCGCCGCAGAGCGGCCGCTGCATCAGCACCGAGTCGACCCAGCGTCCGAACTTGAAGCCCACGCCATCCAGCGTGCCGATCTGGCGAAACCCCTGGCTGGCATGCAGGCGGATCGAACCGGCATTGCCGCTGTCGCCGATGACCGCCAGCATCTGGTGCCAGGGTCCCACCTCGCAGCGCCTGATCAGCATCGCGAGCAGGGCGCGGCCGATGCCGTGGCCCGCCAGCCCGTCGCGGACATAGACCGAGTCTTCGATCGTGTGGCGATAGGCGGGACGCGGACGGTATGTCGAGGCGTAGCTGTAGCCTACGACGCGGCCGTCCATCTCGGCCACGAGATAGGGCAGGTCGAGCTTCAGGACGCTCTCGCGCCGGCCGATCATCTCGGCGACCGTCGGGGCAGTCTCCTCGAAGCTCGCCAGGCCATGCCGCACATGGTGGGCATAGATTTCCTGGACAAAGGTCATGTCGGCTTCGCGTGCATCGCGCACGACCACCGCCGTTTTCGTCGTCGGTCCTCCTGAAAGCACTTGCTGCCGCGTGAGGCCGATATCGGCCAGCAGGCGGTCGTCGAGGTTTCTGAGCGCCGCCCGCTGCCGGGTGCGCGACCAGGGTGAACCGCCGATGAAACGAGCGATCTCCACGATGACGTCTCCAAGTGAACAGCAACGCGACATGGCGCCAATCTGCGACCGCTGGCGTCATAAGGGAAATCTTGTAATTTTATGCGATCCATAAGAGGAATTTTGGATGCGCGGCCTCAATCTCGACCATGTCCGGGCCTTCACCGAAGTGGCACGGCTCGGCACCTTCTCGGCGGCGGCCGAGCAGCTCAACCTGACGCAGCCCGCGATCAGCCAGCAGATTGCGCAGCTAGAGAAACGCCTCGGGGTGGCGCTGGTCGAACGGCTGGGCCGGCGCGTCATGCCGACGGCCGCCGGTCTCGAACTGCTCGATCATGCCGCGCGGATCGACGGCGCGGTGACGGCGGCCCTCGAACAGCTCGCCCATTACAGGAGCGGCGAGGTCGGCCGCGTACGTCTGGGGACGGGCGCCACGGCGGCGATCTATCGCCTGCCGCAGATGCTGCGCCGCCTGCGCCAGCGCCTGCCGTCGCTCGAGATCACCATCGCCACAGGCAACACGTCGGATGTCGTGAAGGCCGTGCAGGACAATGCCCTCGACGTCGCTTTGGTGACCTTGCCGGCCGGCGGTCGCAATCTCGACGTGACGCCGGTGCTGGACGACGAGTTCGTGGCCGTGACGTCGCGCGAGGGCGTGAAGCTGCCGGCCCGCGTCACGCCCGAAGTGATGGCGCGCCTGCCTATGATCATGTTCGAGCCGGGCGGGCAGACGCGACTGGTAACGGATCAATGGTTCTTCCAGGGTGGCGTCGAACTCCGGCCCAGCATGTCGTTGGGCAGCGTCGAGGCGATCAAACGGCTGGTCGGAGTGGGGCTGGGCTGTGCGATCCTTCCGGCCGTCGCGTTGCGGGAGCCGGGAGACCGTGCGCGCCTCGTCGTGCGCCGCCTCTCGCCGAGGCTCTACCGCAAGCTCGGCATCGTGGTCCGTCGCGATAAGGTCTTGCAGCGAGGATTGCGCGAGACGGTGAAGGCCCTGCGCGAACTGGCGAGGACGTAACGCCGCCGCGAGCCGTGTTGCAGGTCTACGTCGGCGCGCTGGGCAGAGGCGGCCCCGATCAAAGCGCGGCCAGCGCCTCGCGCACTTCGTCGACGTGGCCCTTCACCTTGACCTTGTGCCAGATCTTGCGGACGACGCCGTCCTTGTCGATCAGGAAGGTCGCGCGGTCGATGCCCATGTACTTGCGGCCGTAGAGGCTCTTTTCGATCCACGTGCCATACTTCTCGCAGATCTTGCCGTCCTCGTCGGAGACCAGCGGGAAGTTGAGGTCGTACTTGGCCTTGAACTTGTCGTGCCGGGTAACGCTGTCCTTCGAGACGCCGACGATCTGGGCCTTCAGCTTCTTGAAGTCCGGCGCGGCGTCGCGGAAACCGCAGGCCTCGGTGGTGCAGCCCGGCGTGTCGTCCTTGGGATAGAAGTAGAGCACCACCGGCTTGCCGCGCAGTTCGGAAAGCTTGAGCTTCTTGCCGCCATCGGTGGGGGCGGTGAAATCCGGAGCCTTCTTGCCTTCCTCGACGCTCATCGTTCGCTTCCTTTGCCTTCCTTGCGGGGCACCCAGCCGGCGGCTCGGGCGGGTGCCTCGACGATACGCTCATATATAGCACGCACCATATCGGCTTCGCGGCCGATCCGTACCTGCAGAGCACCGAGGTCGGCGGCGCCTTCGGTCGCCGCGATCAGGCGCCGCTGGCCCTCGGGCGCCTTGGTTTCGTCGAACGCGGCTTCGTCGCCGTTCAGGGTGAGCCGCAACAGGCTCTGCACGTCCGACAGCAGGGTGCGCGTGGCGCACAGGCGGTCGGCATCCTCGCGGGCGATCAGGCCGGCGGCCGCCATGCGCTGCAGCATCTCGGCAGGATGCGGATCGAGGATGTCGGGATGCTTCGCCGCGTGATCCAGCGCCAGGTACTGCGCCACGAAGTCGATGTCGAACAGGCCGCCGCGCAGATGCTTGAAGTCCCAGGCGCTCTTGGGCGGCGCATGCTGGGCGATGCGGTCGCGCATGTCGGCCACGTCGCGCACGAGCGTCGCGGGATCGCGCGTCCTGCAGAGAGTCGCTTTCACGATCTCGGTCAGCCGTCCCACCAGCGCCGCCGGGCCGTGGATCACCCGCATGCGCGTCAGCGCCATGTGTTCCCAGGTCCAGGCGGATTGCGCGTGATAGGTCTCGAAACCTTCCAGCGAATTGGCGAGCGGGCCGGCGCGACCGGATGGCCGCAGCCGCATGTCGACCTCGTAGAGCGCGCCCTCGTTGGTATGGGCGGTGAGCGCCGTCACCATCTTCTGGCTGAGCCGGGTGTAATACTGGATGGGCGACAGTGGCTGGGCGCCATCCGACACTTCCATGCCATCCGGAATGTCGTAGACGAAGATCAGGTCGAGGTCGGATGTCGCCGACATTTCCCGACTGCCGAGCTTGCCCAGGCCGAGCACGGCGAGCCGCTGGCCCTGGAAGCCGCCATAGGTGTCGGCGAAGCGCTGCTCGACCCGGTCGCAGAGCGCCGAGATCGAGGCGGCGGCGATGTCGGAATAGGCGAAGCCCGCTTCGGCGGGTTTCACGATGCGCTTGAGCTGCTGGACGCCGACCTGGAAGCGGCGGTCGTTGGTCCAGCGTCGCGCCAAGTCGAGAATGTCCTGCTCGTGATCGACGCGCGCCAGGATCGCGCCGAGCTCCGCGGTCATCTCCGCCGCCGGGGGCAACGGCCGGTAGAAATCGGGCGAGAGCACGGAATCGAGGAGGAGGGCGCGGCGGGAGAGATGGGCGGCGAGGCCCGGCGCACTGCCCATGATGGTCGCCAGCAGCTCCAGCAGCGCCGGATTGGCCTTGAACAGCGAGAAGAGCTGTACGCCTGCCGGCAGGTTGCCGAGGAAGAGATCGAAGTTCAGCAGCGCCTGGTCGGGCGATGCGGTCTCTCCCAGGGACTTGAGAAGGCCCGGCATCAATTCGGTGAGGAGTTCGCGGGCGCGGGCGGTCGCCGTCGAGCGATAGCGTCCGTGATGCCAGCGCCGCACGATCGCCGCCGCGGCGGAGGCGTCGCGGAAGCCCAGCGCCTTCAGGGTTTCGAGCGTGCCGGGGTCGTCGTCCGTGCCGGTGAAGACCAGATTGCCGCCCGGACCGGCCAGGCTCGGCGCTTCCTCGAACAGGTGGGCGTAGTGGCTTTCGACAAGACGCAGCGTGTCCAGGAGTTCGGCCTGGAACGTCATCGGGTCGTCGTAGCCCAGGAAGGTCGCGACCGCCGCGATGCCTGCCTCGTCTGCGGGGAGCGAATGGGTCTGGCGGTCGTCGATCATCTGCAGGCGATGCTCGACGCGGCGCAGGAAGCCATAGGCCTCGATCAGCTCCTCCGCGGCCCGCGACGTCACATGGCCGGCGGCGGCGAGGGCGCGTAGCGTCTCGCAGGTTCCGCGCAGGCGCAGCGAGGGATTGCGGCCGCCGAAGATGAGCTGCTGGGTCTGGGCGAAGAACTCGATCTCGCGAATGCCGCCGCGGCCCAGCTTCACGTTGTGGCCCAGCACCTTGATCGTGCCGCCGCCGCGATGGGCGTCGATCTGGCGCTTGATCGAATGGATGTCGTGGATCGCCGCGAAGTCGAGGTGCTTGCGCCAGATATAGGGCGTCATGTCCTTCAGGAAGGCCGCACCGACTGCGCGATTACCCGCCACCGGGTGCGCCTTGATCATGGCGGCGCGTTCCCAGTTCTGGCCGACGCTCTCGTAATAGAGTTCCGCCGCCTGCACCGACATGGCAAGCGGCGTCGATCCGGGATCGGGACGCAGCCGCAGGTCGGTGCGGAAGATGTAGCCGTCGGCCGAAGCTTCCGACATGAGCTGCACCAGGAGCCGCGCACCGCGCACGAAATGGCGGGAGAGCTGCTCGTTCTCGGCGACCGCCGGCGCGTCGCGGTCGTAGAGCAGGATCAGGTCGATGTCGCTGGAGTAGTTGAGTTCGCCGGCGCCGAGTTTCCCCATGCCGAGTACGGTGAAGGCGGCCGCCTGCGGATCGTTGCCGATGCCCAGCTGCCCGTCGCGGGCAAGCTGCAGGAGAATGGAATCGGTGAGGGCGTCCAGGCAGCCCGAAGCAAAGGAACTCAGTGCACCCGTCACGCGGTCGAGTGGCCAGGCCCCGGCGATATCGGCCACGGCCACGGTCAGCGCCACGCGTCGCTTCAGCCGCCGCAGGGTCGCTGCGATCGCTTCCGGCCTGGTCCCCGATCGCGCCTCGTCGTGGGTTGCGGCAAGCTGGGCCATCAGCCCGTCAAGCGCGGCGTCGGGTCCATGACGCCACAGATCGGTCATAAAATCGGGGTTCTGTAACGCCGTCTCCGTCAGATACGGACTGTTGCCGAACAGTGCGTCGAGCAGGGCGACGCCCGTTGCGTCGTCAGGCGGTGCGGCGCGCTCTTTCCAGCGCGTCCACGCCACGCTCTGCCGTTCGGAATCGTGCGGTCGCGGCAGGCGGGTGATCGAAAGCCAAGACATTCAATACGTCGACAGTTAAATTGTTCTTGTCCATTGGCACGCTCGCCCAAGCGAGTCACCATCGTCAAGAACCGGAAAGAGTCGGTTTTGGTCAAGCGAACCTATCGGGTCTGTGTCCGCGTCACGGTCAGTGTCGTCCTGGCTCTGGCGGTGCTGGTCATCGTGGTGGCAATCCGGCTGTCGGCCGGTCCGGTCGATCTCGACTTTCTGAAGCCCCAGATCACGCGCCTGATCGATGCGCCGGGCGACGGTATCCACCCGGCATTCGAGCGTATTGCTTTCGAATGGGGCGGGATCAGTCAGCCCATGAAGCTGGTCTTCCATGGGTTGCAGTTCACCAACGATGAGAAGCGGGTCATCGCCTCGGTACCTCACGCGGCCCTGACCTTCGAACCGCGGTCGGTTTTCCAGGGGGTGTTCCTGCCGACCGCAATCGTGGTCGAGCGGCCGGTCGTCGAAGCGGAGATCACCCGCGACGGTGGGGTTTTCAAGCGAATCTTCACGTCCGATGCAGGTGGCGCGCAGGGCGAGGCACTGTCGATCATGATCGACCGGCTGTTGGCCGAACCGAACTACGACTCGCTGGTGGGCCAGCTCGATTCGGTGAAGGTGGTGCAGGCAAAAGTGACCTTGCGCGATGTGACGTCGGGCCTGGTCTGGGTGGCGCCAGACGCGAATGCCGAACTGAGACGCGATGCGGCCGGCGTGTCGATCAAGGCCAGTGCCCGGTTCACGGGGCACGGCGATCCGGTGGATACCTCGTTCTCGGGCGTCTATGCGCGTGATCGCAGCCGCGTTCTTGTCGATGCCAGGATCGATGGTTTCAAGCCTTGGGTATTTGCCGAACTGTCGCCCGATCTCGTCTTGTTGCGCGGTGTCGACGTCAAGTTGTCGGGCCACATGCAGATCGAAGCGACCGGCGAGGGCGAAATCCGGACCGTCGGCGTGGATGTTACCGGCGGTGCCGGCAGTGTTACCCTGCCGGGTATCCTGCCGGCGGCGCACGACGTACGCGGCATAACGGCTCGTCTCTCCGTCGACGCCACCGACCACATTGCCAAGATCGACAAGTTCGAAATGGATTTTGGCGCCACCAGGATCCTCGTCGCGGGCAGCGGCATGCGCACCGAGGACAGCCGCACCTTCTCGGGCCGGGCCGAAGTCCGGCAGATCCCGATCGACAAGCTGGGCGACTACTGGCCGCTTGAGCTTGCGACAGGGGGACGCGAGTGGGCGACGGCGAACCTCAGCAAAGGTGCACTCGATATTGCCGCGGAGTTCGCGCTGAGTTCGCCCGTCGACGATATTTCGGCGATGAAGGTCGACCGGCTGGTCGGCCTGCTCGAATACGGGGGGATGACCGTACGCTACATGCCGCACATGCCCGAGCTGCAGGACGTCTCGGGCAAGGCGCGTTACGAGAACGGCACCTTGCGTTTCGACGTGGTGCGGGGCGGGGCCGTGGGCCTGAAGGTCGTCGATGGCTCTATCGAGCTGACCGGCCTCGAAGGTTCGGTACAGATGGCGAACTTGCATCTGCCGATAACCGGCTCTGCGCAAGACGTCATCCGCTTCCTGGCACGGCCCAAGCTCGGCCTCTCCAAGGAAGTTCTATACGACTACCGCCGGCTGGGCGGCGATGTCGAGATCGACCTGTCTCTGGGCTTCCCGCTCATCAATGCGCTTGCCGTTTCCGATATCGACATCAAGGCCGATGCCACGCTCACGTCGTTCTCGCTCAAGGACGTGCTGGGCGAGCTCGATCTCACCGACGCGACGGCTCGCCTGAAATATGGCGACTCGGAACTCAGCGTCTCGGGCCAGGGCAAGCTCGACGGCAATGCCATCGACCTCAACTGGCGGGAGCTGTTCGCGGCCAAGGCGCCGTTCCGCCGGCGCTACGACGTCAAGGGCACGGTGAACGCCAACGTCGTGGGCAAGGCCGGCTTCCCCGCCATCGATCCCTTCATTACCGGCCCGATCGGCACCACGCTCTCCTATCAAGTCGCGACCAACGGTACGAGCGAGCTCGTGGGCCGCTTCGATCTCAAGGGAGCGAAGGTGTTCGTCGAACCTCTCGCGCTCACCAAGGAGGCCGGCGCCGAGGGGCTGGCCAACCTGACCCTGAAGCTTGCGCCCGGCGGCAAGCTGACGACGGCAGACTTCGAAGGCCGCGGTGTCGGTCTGGAGGCGAAGGGCCAGGCTCGTTTCGGTCCCGACAACCTGCTGCAACAGATCACGATGCAGCAGGCGAAACTCGGCCGATCCGACGTATCGCTCGACTGGAAGCGCGTGCCTGCCGGTGTCGAGATGTGGGTGAAGGGCCCGTCGCTGGAGTTGTCACGGGTGCAGGACATGCTGCGGGCCCGCAACGAGGTCGCCAAGCGGGAACCGAAGGGCCCGGCCGCCGACGCACGCAACAGCACGAAGATGACGCTTCAGATCCAGGACGTGATCCTGAAGCATGGGTCGTTGGGCTATCTCAATGGCCGCGTCGAGATGACGGGCGATCGCGTGACCTTTGCCGATCTCGGCATGGGAGCGGGCAAGGGCTCGACCTTCCGGGTGACGCCGGGGCAATCGGGCCGCGCGCTCTTCTTCTACGTCGCGGACTTCGGGCAGCTTCTCTCGCAGGCCGGCTGGATCGACGGCTTGGTCAACGGCTACCTGCACATAGAAGGGAAATTCAACGATCTCTGGGCCGATCCGCCGCTCGACGGCACTTTGAAGATGGGTCCCTATCGCCTGCAGAAGGTGACGCCGCGGCCCGGGATCGGAACGCTCAATGCCGCCATCGACGGATTGAACAGTGCGGGCAATGCGCTGCAGCAGTTCGACAGTCTCAGCGCCAACGTTTCCAAGGCGGGCGACCGCATCCAGGTGCGCAACGGCCGCACCAGCGGCCAGTCCATCGGCCTCACGACCCAGGGCGTCGTCGATATCGGCAACGATACCGCCCAGCTCTACGGGGTGATCGTGCCGGCCTTTGCGCTGAACAATCTCCTGTCCAACGTGCCGCTGCTGGGGCCGCTGCTGACCGGCGGCAAGGATGGCGGCATGTTCGCCATCTCGTACCAGCTCCATGGCCGGTTCGACGACCTCAAGAGCGACGTCAACATGATGTCGGCCGTGACGCCCGGCGCCTTGCGCGAGCTGTTCAATTCGCCGCCGGCCCCGAAGTAGCCGGTAGGTACGGCAGAAGCCCGGACTCTCCGGTCAGACCGCGCGCACCAGCACGTGCCGCTTGCGGCCGGCGGAGAGCTTCAGCGTACCTGTGGAATCGAGGTCGGCTTCGCCCACGGTCGCCGTGTCGCTGACGATCGGCTTGTCGTTCAGCCGGGCGCCGCCGCCCTTGATGAGCTTGCGTGCCTCGTTGCGGCTTTCCGTCAGGCCGGCATCGTGCAGCAGCTCGAAGGCGGCGACGCCGGCCCTGAGCTTCGCCCGCGCCATGTCGATGGTCGGCAGCGCTTCGGCCTTGGCGCCTTCCTCGAAGGTGCGGCGTGCGGTTTCGGCGGCGCTGTCGGCGGCCTCTTTGCCGTGCGCCAGCGTCGTCACCTCGGTTGCGAGGATCTTCTTCGCCTCGTTGATCTCCTGGCCCTGCAGCGCTTCAAGCCGCGCGATCTCCGACAGGGGCATGTCGGTGAACAGCTTGAGGAAGCGGCCGACGTCGGCATCTTCGGTATTGCGCCAGTATTGCCAGAAATCGTACGGCGACAGGCGGTCGGGGTTGAGCCACACCGCGCCCGCCGCGGTCTTGCCCATCTTGGCGCCCGACGCGGTCGTGAGCAGCGGGGAGGTGAGCGCAAACAGTTCGGCGCCCTGCATGCGGCGGCCGAGATCGGCACCCATGACGATGTTGCCCCACTGGTCGGAGCCGCCCATCTGCGCAATGCAGTCGTAGCGCTTGTGCAGCTCCACGAAATCATAGGACTGCAGGATCATGTAGTTGAATTCGAGGAAGGTGAGCGGCTGGTCGCGTTCGAGCCGCAGCTTCACCGAGTCCATGGTCAGCATGCGGTTGACCGAAAAGTGCCGGCCGACATCGCGCAGCAGCGGAATGTAGAGCAGCCCGTCGAGCCAGTCGGCATTATTGGCCATGACCGCCTCGGTCGGGCCGTCGCCGAAGGTGAGGTAGTTCGCGAAGCTGCGCTTGATCGCCGCCATGTTCGCGTCGATCTGTGCCGTTGTCAGGAGCTGGCGCGTCTCGTCGCGTCCCGAGGGGTCGCCGACCTTGGTCGTGCCGCCACCCATCAAGGCGATCGGACGGTGGCCGCTCTTCTGCCACCAGCGCAGCAGCATGATCTGCAGCAGATGTCCGACATGGAGCGAATCGGCAGTGCAGTCGAAGCCGATATAGGCGGTGCGGACGCCGCTCGCG
>WBZX01000414.1_pt2 | contig 27481 bp, 22 predicted proteins | sample 5204211 | NCBI WGS metagenome assembly WBZX01 (sample SAMN12344362, study PRJNA552823) | activated sludge metagenome | biome: Activated sludge suspended growth; feature: Nitrification reactor; material: Wastewater; isolation source: activated sludge from nitrification reactor of wastewater... | reverse complement strand
AGCCACCTGCTCATAGCGACCGTCGGCCGTCCGCACGCGCACGCAATGCTTGCGCGCCGAGCTCCACCAGTACGTGTAGGACGCGTCGCCCGACTTGGCCCCGTGGTGGTTGACATAGCCGCGAGACTCCAGGTCGCGCTCTGCGCCGGCGGCGCGCGCGCCGACCAGGTCGGCGAGTTCGTTGGGCGTCTGGTTCTGGGCCAGCGCCAGCGGGACCTGGCAGGTCAGCGACACCGCCACGAGCGACAACAGGCCGCGGCGCAACAGACTACGGGACATCGATGCGACTCCTGTGTGAGGCGTGGCCCGACACGGGCCACGCGCCTAGCGTCTCCGCTCGCGGCCTCGGCTGACTATCCCTAGAAGCCCCCTGACGACCGGGCCGGCGCCGGGTCGGCCTCACTTCTTCGCCGCGGGCGCCGTGCTGGCCTTTGCATGCGAATCGGTCAGGTCCTTGTAGGCCGCGGCAAACGCGTCGCGCGTGCCGGTCCAGGCCGTGGCCGAGGCCTTTTCCAGCTGTGCCAGCTTCTTGGCCGCGGCTTCGCGCTGGGCCTTGAGTTCCTGCATGTTCTTCTTGTGCGCGGCCTGCGTGTCGGTGCCCGACTTCCTGGCTTCGGCGTCCAACGCCTTGATCTTGTCGTCCGTGGCCGCCAGCATCTTCTTGCCAGCTGCAACGGCGTCGGATTTCTTCTCGTGCGACCAGGTCTTGATGTCTTCCCAGGTGCTGCCCTGGTCGGCGCCAGCGTGACTGGCGGCAAGGGCCGTGGCGCCGCACAGGGCGAGCAGAGCGGCAGCGTGACGAAGGCGCAGGAACATGGTCGTGTCTCCTGTGGTGGGTCGAGTCGGGGTCGCCATCTCACTGGATTTCCGGGCCGATGTCCACCCCGAAGCCGCCCGAGGGCAGAGACCGGTCACTCGCCGGCCGCCAGCACCACTGTCTGCTTGCGGGTCTGACCGGCCCGCCACAGCGTCAGCGTCACCGTGTCCCCGGGCGAGCGCGCTTCCAGCAGGGCCAGCATCGAGTCCAGGTCGGCCACCGGCTCGTCGTTGATGGCGGTGATCACGTCGCCGGCGACCACCTCGCCGTTGCGGCCGCGGCGAAAGGGCTGCAGACCCGCCTTGGCAGCCGGCGACGCGTTGCCCACCTGGACCACGGGCACGCCACGCGCCAGCTTCAGTGCGGCCACCAGATCGGGCGGGCCGGCGGTGATGCCCAGTGCCGGCCGCACGAAGCGGCCGTCGCGGATGAGGCGCGGCACGATGCGGTTGACCTCGTCCACGGGGATGGCGAAGCCGATGCCGGCGCTGGCGCCGCTCGGGCTGGCGATCTGCGTGTTGACGCCGATCAGCCGCGCCGCCGAGTCCAGCAACGGGCCCCCGGAATTGCCGGGGTTGATCGCAGCGTCGGTCTGCACCACGCCCCGGATGGAGCGGCCGTTGAACGACTCGATCTCGCGGTTGAGCGCGCTGACGATGCCCAGCGTCAGCGTCTGGTCCAGGCCGAACGGGTTGCCGATGGCGTAGACGCGCTGGCCCACCACCAGGTCGCGGCTGCTGCCGATGGCAATGGGGGGCAGCTTCTCGCGCGGGGCGTCGATCTTCAGCACCGCCAGGTCGCGGTCGGGGAAGGCCCCTACCAGCCGGGCGGTGTAGGTGGTCTGGTCGGCCATCGTCACGCGCGCGCCGCTGCCGCCCTGGATGACGTGGAAGTTGGTGACGATGTGGCCGCGGTCGTCCCACACGAAGCCGGTGCCGGTGCCTCGCGGCACCTGGGACACGTTCATCGAGAACAGGTCGCGCTGGGTTTCCAGCGTCGTGATGTGGACCACCGACGGCGACGCGCGCCGGAACAACTCCACGTTGGCCTGCTCGTCGGCGGACAAGGCGCCGCGCGGCGTCACGGCGCGCGGGGCGACAGGGTCCGCGGTTCGGGCATCGGCGCCAGTGGGCAGCGCGAGCAGCCAGGCAAAGGCCAGCGCGACGGCGCGCAGCAGGGGGGTGGCGGGGATCGTCATCGGCGGTGTTCCTGCGGGGGAGGATCTTGGAAGGCCCGGAGCCGGACAGGCGTCCCGGGCCGTGGCACTCGATCGGAAGTTATGGCCGGATGTGAAGTCTGCAAGGGCGTGGCGGGCGCACGGCCTGGCGCGCCGGCCTTTGCCAGAATGCGGCCATGGCGACGACGCAAGCAATCACCCCCGAACTGCGGCAATGGATCGTGGCGCAGGCCCAGGCCGGCCACAAACCCGACGCCGTGCTGGCCTCGATGCGCGCCAGCGGCTGGGCCGAGGACGTGGCCCTGGCCGCGATGGAGCAGACGCTGCAGGGCTTCCTGGTCGAGCAGGCGCAGGCGCAGGGCCTGCCGCCGCCGGTGCCGGTGCCCTTCGTCGACCTGGCCAATGCGTCGGCCTGGGCCGACGGCGGCGACCGCCGCGTCGCCGTGCTGATGTCGATGAAGCTGCCGCGCGTCATCGTCTTCGGCGGCCTGCTGTCGGACGAGGAGTGCGACGCGATGGTCGACGCCGCCCGGCCGCGCATGGCGCGGTCCGAGACGGTGCAGACCGACACCGGCGGCAGCGAGGTGAACTCCGCACGCACCAGCCGCGGCATGTTCTTCGACCGCGGCGAGAGCGAACTGTGCCGTCGCATCGAGGCGCGCATCGCCCGGCTGGTGAACTGGCCGATGATCAACGGCGAGGGCCTGCAGGTGCTGCACTACATGCCCGGTGCCGAGTACCAACCGCATCACGACTACTTCGATCCGGCGAAGTCCGGCACGGCCAGCATCACCGCCCGCGGGGGCCAGCGCGTGGGCACGATCGTGATGTACCTGAACAGCCCCGAGCAGGGCGGCGGCACGACGTTTCCGGACGTCGGCCTCGAAGTCGCGCCGGTCAAGGGCAACGCGGTCTTCTTCAGCTACGACCGTCCGCATCCGTCCACCAAGACCCTGCACGGCGGCGCGCCGGTGGTCGCGGGCGAGAAGTGGGTCGCCACCAAGTGGCTGCGCGAGGGCGAGTTCAGGTAGCGCGCCCGCCTCAGTCGGGGCCTTTCGTGCGCTCGCCCGGCAGGCTGCGGCCGGCCGCGATGCGCGCCCACTTGCGCTGTTCCCAGGTCTGCGGTCCCTGCATCGGCCATTGCTCGATCAGCGGCGCGATGTCGGCACTGGGCAGGCGCAGGTAGCCCGGCCGGTGCCGGCGCAGCAGCCACAGGCCCGGTCGCACGTGGCGTGGCAGGACGGCCCGGTTGGCGTCGACCCAGTAGATGCAGCGGCGCTCGGCCCAGAACGCCTGGCGCTCGAAGTGCACCCGTCCGGCGATGCCACTGGCCGCGGGCAGGATGACATGGTCAGCTCCCACGTCGAGCACCGCGAAGCTGAGGTCGCTCGGCGTGTCGCCATGCTCGCAGGCCAGGATCACGCGCCGGATCTCGGCCGCGGCGATGCGGTCGGCGATCTCGTCGTTGCGCAGTACCAGCAGGTCGGTGCCTTCCCAGCGGGTGGCAAGCAGGTCGTGCGGCATGGGGGTGCGGGGCCGGGTGGAGAAAGGGCTCCGAGCCTAGGCCCGCAAGGGCGGTCCGGCTGTGAGCAGGCGATACCAACTGCAAGTGGTGTCGCCGGTCATCGCCGCCGGCCCAGGCGCGTGCCTTCAGGCCGCTGCGGCAGGTGGCAGCCCGACCCACAGGGCGCCGCCCGCGGCGGCTGCCGACACGATGAGGGTTGAAGCCACGCGGCTGCCGAAGGCTGCGCCTCCCGCGGCAAAGGCCACCCCGCACCGGCTCAGGCTGTTGACGCCGAGTGCGACCAGGGTCGTCTGCAGGGCCGCGTCGGCGGCCAGGCGACCCTGGGCATGCAGCCCGTAGGCGGCGACCAGGGGTGCATGGGCATCGACCAGCGCCGCCAGCGCGGTGCCGGCCCACACGCCCTGCAGTCCGAACCTTGCCTGCAGCCACGACACCAGCACCGACACGCCGAGCAGCAGTGCGGCCACGCCCAGTGCCTCGCGCAGGCGCAACGGACGGGCCGGGGCGGGCGACGTCTCGGCCGGGGCGCCGCCATCGCCACTGCGCAGTCCCAGGCTGCCCATGACCAGGGCCGCCGAGGCACCGGCCAAGGCGATGGGCGCCAGGCGCTCTGCCAGGGCCGGCGACGTCACCGACACCAGCACCAGGGTCTGCAGCCAGGTCGCTGCGCCCGACAGTCCGGCCGCGGCAGCCAGGCCGCGCCGCGCCGTCGCGTCGGCCTGACGAGCGCGCGCGCCCAGCGTGGCGATCGTGGCCGTGCTGGAGACGAACCCGCCCAGCACCCCGGTGGCGGCCAGCGCGTGACGCTCGCCGAGCAGACGGCGCGCGACGTGGGCGGCTGACTGGATGATCAGGATCAGCAGCACCAGCCAGGCCGCGGTGCGTGGGGCCAGGCCGCCGAACCCGGGCCAGGGCATCGTGGGCGCCAGTGGCACGATCACCAGGGCGACTGCCGCAAGCACGAGGGCGTCGCGCAGTTCCACCTCGGTCAGCCACTCGGTGGCGAAGCGATGCATGCGTTCGCGCGCCGCCAGCAGGCCCGCCAGCACGGCGCCGCAGGCCGCGCCGATGGCGGGCGACACGACGCACTGGGCTCCCACGAGGTAGGACACCAGCAGGGCCACCTCGGTGGTCAGTCCGGGGTCGACCGGCGCGTCGTGCCGGCGAACACTGCGCCAGTACGCAAGGGCGGCCAGCAGGCCCACGGCCAGCGCGCCGGCCACCACGAGCGCGCCCGGCGCCAACTGCTGGGCCAGTGCGCCGGCCATCGTGGCGAGCGTGAACGTGCGCAGCCCGGCGGCTTCGCGGCCGGGGCCGCGGCCCTTGCGCCGTTCGCGCTCAACGCCGACGAGCAGGCCCACGCCGAGGGCCACGGCCAGTCCGATGCCTTCGTCGCTCATCGTCCGGTGCGTCGCCGGGGCGAGTCAGGCCTCGACGGTCTGCGCATGGGGGGGGACGCTGGCGGACCAGCCCAGTTGCTGGCCGATGCGGAATCGAAGCATGTCGGTGGCGTCTCCGTCGCCATGCACCACGAAGGTATGGCGCGGAGGGCGTTCGAACCCGCTCATCCAGGCCATCAGTTCGTCGGCATCGGCATGCCCGGAGAAGCCTTCGAGGTGGCTCACCTCGGCGCGCACGGGAATCATCTCGCCGAAGATCTTCACTTCCGACGCGCCTGCCAGGATGCGTGCGCCGCGGGTGCCCGCCACCTGGAAGCCAGGGAACACGAGGTGGTTGCGCGAGTGAGGCGCCAGGGCCGCGAGGTGATGAAGCACCCGGCCGCCGGTGGCCATGCCGCTGGCGGAGATGATCACGGCCGGATACCTCAGGCGCGACAGGCGCTGCGACTGCGCGCCGGTCTCGACGAAGCGCACGCCGTCCTTCAGGCGCGACAGCTCGCGCGCCGGCACGCGCAGCAGCTTCGCGTGCCGCAGCGTCACCTCGGTGGCTGCAGTGGCCATCGGGCTGTCGACGAAGATCGGCAGCGACGGCGGGATGTCGCCGGCCCGCCGCAGCCGCTGCAGCACCAGCAGCAGGGCCTGGGCGCGACCCACGGCGAACGACGGCATCAGGACCGATCCGCCGCGAGCGACCGTGCGGCGGATGATGTCGCCCAGTCGCGCCTGCACGTCGTCGGCGGGATGCAGCCGATTGCCGTAGGTGGCTTCGATCAGCAACACGTCGGCACGCCGGATCGGCTGCGGCGGCGGCAGCAGCAGGTCGTTTCCTCGTCCCAGGTCGCCCGAGAAGACGATGCGCTCGCGGCCGGCCTGCAGCGTGACGGCGCAGGCGCCCAGCAGATGACCCACGGGGGTGAGGCTCACGTCGACACGACCCACGCGCACCGTCGGGCCGGGCGCCAGCGGGCTGATGCGCGACACGGCCCGTGCCGCGTCGGCGCGGGTGTACAGCGGCAGCGCCTTTTCGTGCTTCGACGTGCCGTAGCGGTTGGCGCGGCGCGCGTCCTCTTCCTGCAGATGCGCGCTGTCGGCCAGCATCACGGCAGCCAGGTCGCGCGTGGCCGGGCTCGCATAGACCGGACCGCGATAGCCGCGCTTGATCAGCACCGGCAGCCAGCCGCTGTGATCCAGGTGCGCGTGGCTGAGCACCACCGCGTCGATCGATGCCGGATCGACCGGCAGCGGCTGCCAGTTGCGTTCGCGGTGCAGCTTCAGGCCCTGGAACAGGCCGCAGTCCAGCAGCAGGCGCTGGCCGGCGACGTCGACGAGGTGCTTGGAGCCGGTGACGCCGTCGGCGCCGCCGTAGCTGGTGAGCTTCATGTGGGTTCCCTGCCCAGCGTCTGCATCACGCCGGACTCCAGTACCTGCCAGGACAGCCCCTCGGTGCGCAGCGCGTAGCGCATGGCGCGCGCCACGACGGCCGGCTCGATCGGGCGCAGCGACGCCGGCAGCATCCACGCCACCGGCCCCAGGGCGCGCAGCGCCAGTCGTTCGCCCCGGCGCGGCGGCTGCGCCAGCGCGTGCCGGGCGCCCGCCAGCAGCGACGGCCGGGCCACGACGAGGCGCTCGAAGCGAAGGTCGCGCAGGGCGCGCTCCATCTCGCCCTTGACGCGGTTGTAGAAGACGCGCGACTGGGCACTGGCACCGAGCGCGGAGACCACGGCCGCGCGCTCGATGCCGGCTGCGCGCGCGGCGCGGGCCACGGCCACCACCGCGTCGAAGTCGACAGCGCGGAACGCAGCCTGCGACCCCGCCACCGACAGTGTGGTGCCCAGCGCGATGTAGATCTCGTCGGCCGGCGGCAGCGTCAGCGCTGCGGTGAAGTCGACGACGTGGCGAACCAGCCCGCGCGAGGCCGGCAGGTCCGGCACGTCGCGCCGCAGCAGTGCATGCACCGTGGCACGGTCGTCGTCGAGCAGCTGCGCCAGCAGGGCGCGGCCGACCAGACCGCTGGCCCCGGCGAGCACCACGGTCGGTCGGGCGTCGCGCCAGTCGTCAGGAGCCGGGTCGGTGCGGGCGTCGGGCATGCGCGGACTTTAGTCCGCGCGGGTTCGCTATCGCTTGCCTTGCGTCAGCCGCGGGCCTCGCGGGCCCTGCGAGCTGCCGCCGCGGCCACCGCCGCCGGCGGAGGAGCCGGCGCCGCGCGAGCCGCCCTGGCCACCGCCGCGGGGCGCGCCCGAAGGACGGCCACCGCGTCCGCCACCGCCGCCGCCACCACCACCACCGGGATTGCGGCGGGTGCCGCCGACGCCGATGGTCATGCGGCCGAGCACGATCGGCTCGGCCTTCTCGGTGGGCAGCGGTTCGAAGCCGGCGATGGCCTCGCGCGGGATGCTGCGCTTGGTCAGCTTCTCGATGTCGCGCAGGAACAGTTCCTCGTCGACGCACACCAGCGAGATCGCCTCGCCCTGGGCGCCGGCGCGGCCGGTGCGGCCGATGCGGTGCACGTAGTCTTCCGGCACGTTGGGCAGCTCGAAGTTCACCACGTGCGGCAACTGGTCGATGTCGATGCCGCGCGCGGCGATGTCGGTGGCCACCAGCACGGGCAGGCTGCCCTTCTTGAAGTCGGCCAGCGCCTTGGTGCGCGCGCTCTGGCTCTTGTTGCCGTGGATCGCCATCGCGCCGATTCCCTCGTCGTTGAGGAACTCGGCCAGTCGGTTGGCGCCGTGCTTCATGCGCGTGAACACCAGCACCTGGTGCCAGTCGCCGCTCTTGATCAGGTGGGCCAGCAGCGCCTTCTTCTTGTCGCGCGCCACCGGATGAACCTTCTGGGCGATGGTGTCGGCGGTGGCATTGCGGCGCGCCACCTCGATCAGCGCCGGGCGGTTGAGCAGCCGGTCGGCCAGGGCCTTGATCTCGTCGCTGAAGGTGGCCGAGAACAGCAGGCTCTGCTTCTTGGCTGGCACGATCGCCAGTACCTTCTTGATGTCATGGATGAAGCCCATGTCGAGCATGCGATCGGCTTCGTCGAGCACGAAGATCTCGATGTGGCTCAGGTCCAGCGTGCCCTGCTGGTGGTGGTCGAGCAGGCGACCGGGCGTGGCCACGAGGATGTCCACGCCCTTGCGCAGGCGGTCGATCTGCGGCTGCATGCCCACGCCGCCGAACATCACCATCGAGGTGAGCGGCAGGAACTTGCCGTAGGTGCGCACGGACTCTTCCACCTGGGCAGCCAGCTCGCGCGTGGGCGTCAGGATGAGGGCGCGGATCGCGATGCGGCCGCGCGCGTCGCGCTTGTGACCGGCTGCGGCCAGGCGATGCAGCAACGGCAGCGTGAAGCCGGCGGTCTTGCCGGTGCCGGTCTGGGCGCCGGCCAGCAGGTCGCCGCCCTGCAGCACGGCCGGAATGGCCTGCGCCTGGATGGGGGTGGGAGTGTCGTAACCCTGCTCGCGAACGGCGCGCAGCAGCGGCTCGGCCAGGCCGAGGTCGGTGAATTTCATCTTGGTGGTGGGGCCCGGCGAACGGGCCTTGTCGCAGCCTGCTGTCACCCGTTGCGGGTGCACCAGTCGGGTAGGCGCGGATGTGGCGGAACTGTCTGAAACGACTGCGCCGCGGTGACTGGCCGCCGCGGCGCAGGGGGGATTGTAGCGCCAGGGCCCTCATGGGGCCCCGGGCGGGTCAGGCCGGCATCGGCTGGCGTGAATTCAGGCGCATCCAGCCGCGCGAGATGCGGTAGATCGCCCACAGGCCGAGCACCGCCATGCCGACGAACCAGGTCGCGATGCCCAGGCCGAGCAGCAGGACCAGTGGCGCCGATACCAGCCCGATGACCACGGCCAGGCCCAGCGCCAGCCAGAACGTGCGGATCGCCCAGTCGAAGTGCGATTCGAGCCAGGTGCCGCGCACGTCGCCGCGATACATGTAGCTGACGATCACCGCGATGATCGACGGCCAGCCGAACAGGAACGAGCCGACCACCGTGGCGGCGCCGAATGCGCCGATGGCCAGCCCGATCGCGTGCAGGCCGTACACGATGTGCAGGGTGCGCACGCGCGCGCCTTCCATGTCGTTGACGATGACGGTGCTGTCGGTGCTCATGGGGCTTTCTCCTCGCGATCGAAGGTGACCGCAGGGCCGGAAGTATGGACAAGCCGCAGGATCGCAAGGGCCCCTGCGACGAAAGGCACCGCCGCCCAGCCCAGCTGCACCAGGCCCAGACGGGCCGCAGCGGCGCCGCCGACCACGGCGCCCGCGGCCGTGCCCAGGTAGAGCATCGACGTGTTCAACGACAGCAGCAGCGGGGCCTGCGCCGGCGCCATGGCGGCCAGACGCGACTGCTGCGGCACCATCATGCCGAATCCGGCCACACCCCAGGTCATCAGCGTGGCCACGAGGGCCGGCCACGAGCCCTGCGTGAGGGGCAGAACCGCCATGGTCGACCCGAGCACGGCCAGCTGCACCGTCAGGGTGCGGCGCGCGCCGAAGCGGTCGTTGGCCAGGCCGCCGGTCAACGTGCCGGCGACGCCCGCCACGCCGAACAGGGCCAGCGTGAGGGCCTGGGTGGCGCGGTCCATCGGCACCAGCGCCTGCAGCACCGGCCCGATGAACGAGAACACGATGAAGATGGCGATGAAGTACGACAGCGTGGTCAGAAGCACGCCGAGCACGTCGCGCCGGCCGAGCAGCCGTCCGACGCCCGCGAAGGACGCGCCGGGGGCGCGGATGTCGGCAGGCACCAGCCAGGCCACCAGGGCCAGCGTGCCGGCCGCCAGCGCGGCGAACAGGCCCACCGGAACCTGCCAGCCCGCGGCCAGCCCCAGCCAGGTGCCCAGCGGCACGCCGATCACGTACGACAGGCTCATGCCGACGAAGGTGAGCGACAGGGCGCGTCCGCGTTGCTGCGGCGGCACCATCGCCACGGCGATGCCGGCGGCCACGGGAGTGAACATCGCCCCCAGGCCCATCAGCACGCGGCCGGCCAGCAGCGTCGGCAGGCTGGCGGACACCGCGCACACCACGTTGCCGGCACAGAACAGGCCCAGCGCCAGCAAAAGCGTGCGCCGCCGCGGCCAGGCCCCGGTGGCCATCATCAGCAGCGGCGCCAGCAGCGCGGTGGACAGTGCGTAGGCCGTCATGGCCTGTCCTGCCGCCGCCACGCTCACGTTCAGGTCTGCGGCAACGGACGTGAGGACGCCGCCCATGACGAAGGCGCCCGAGCCCACGATCAGGTTGATGAAGGCGAAAAGCCAGAGCAGGCGGGGCATGTAAGGGGGGAGGGCCAGGGGTGTGCGGGGACGGACATGAGCCCGGCGCCGAGGGGTGAGGGCGCCCGGCGGGGACCGGCGACAATACCCGCTTCGCCGGGCCGTTGCCCGGCTCTCCCGCAGAACGCAGTCACCCCATGGCCCAGTACGTCTTCACCATGAACCGCGTCGGCAAGATCGTGCCGCCGAAGCGTCAGATTCTCAAGGACATCAGCCTGTCCTTCTTCCCAGGCGCCAAGATCGGGGTGCTCGGGATCAACGGCAGCGGCAAGAGCACGCTGCTGAAGATCATGGCCGGTCTGGATCATGAGATCGAGGGCGAAGCGGTGCCGATGCCCGGCCTGAAGATCGGCCACCTGCCCCAGGAGCCCCAGCTGGACCCCGATCAGACCGTGCGCGAGGCGGTGGAGCAGGGCATCGGCGGTGTGCTGGCAGCCAAGAAGCGCCTGGACGAGGTGTACGCCGAGTACGCCGAACCCGATGCCGACTTCGACAAGCTCGCCGCCGAGCAGGCCGAACTGGAAGCGGTCATCGCCGCGGCCGGCAGCGAGAACACCGACCTGCAGTTGGAACTGGCCGCCGATGCGCTGCGCCTGCCGCCGTGGGACGCGACCATCCGGCACCTGTCCGGCGGCGAGAAGCGCCGCGTGGCGCTGTGCCGGCTGCTGCTGTCCAAGCCCGACATGCTGCTGCTCGACGAGCCCACCAACCACCTGGACGCCGAGTCGGTGGAGTGGCTGGAGCACTTCCTGCAGCGCTTCCCCGGCACCGTGGTGGCCATCACCCACGACCGCTACTTCCTCGACAACGCGGCCGAGTGGATCCTCGAACTCGACCGCGGCATGGGCATTCCCTGGAAGGGCAACTACTCCGACTGGCTGGACCAGAAGGAAAAGCGCCTCGAGGTCGAGCAGAAGAAGGAAGACGCGCGCGCCAAGGCGATGAAGGAGGAACTCAAGTGGGTTCGCTCCAACGCCAAGGCCCGGCAGACCAAGAGCAAGGCCCGCCTGGCCCGCTTCGAGGAGCTGTCGGACGTCGAATACCAGCGCCGCAACGAGACCAACGAGATCTTCATCCCGGTGGCCGAACGCCTGGGCAACGAGGTGATCGAGTTCAAGAACGTCAGCAAGAGCTTCGGCGACCGACTGCTGATCGACAACCTGAGCTTCAAGGTGCCGCCGGGCGCCATCGTCGGCATCATCGGCCCCAACGGCGCCGGCAAGTCGACGCTGTTCCGCATGATCCAGGGCGTGGAGCAGCCCGATGCCGGCGAGGTGGTGATCGGCAAGACCGCGCGCCTGGCCTTCGTCGACCAGAGCCGCGAGTCGCTGGAGAACGAGAAGACCGTGTGGGAGGACGTCTCCGGCGGCCTGGACAACATCACCGTCGGCCAGTTCGTGATGCCCAGCCGCGCCTACCTCGGGCGCTTCAACTTCAAGGGCAACGACCAGCAGAAGCAGGTGGGCAACCTGTCGGGCGGCGAGCGCGGGCGCCTGCACCTGGCCAAGACCCTGGCCAAGGGCGGCAACGTGCTGATGCTCGACGAACCGTCGAACGACCTCGACGTCGAGACGCTGCGCGCGCTGGAAGAGGCCCTGCTGGAATTCGCCGGCAGCGCGATGGTGATCAGCCACGATCGCTGGTTCCTGGACCGCATCTGCACCCACATCCTGGCCGCCGAAGGCGATTCGCAGTGGGTGATGTTCCCCGGCAACTACCAGGAGTACGAGGCCGACAAGGTCAAGCGCCTGGGCGAGGAAGGGGCCCGCCCGAAGCGGGTGCGCTTCAAGCCGATCCGCTGAGCCGGCGCTGCGGCCCGGGTGCCGCGGTCTGCATGGGGCAGCCCCGGCTTTGCGCCGGCGGCGCCTTCGTGTAGCTTGCGTCCATGTCCGACGCCGACGACCCGCAGCGCCGCGCCCTGATGCGCGAGGCGGCCTGCGTGGCCGGTGCATGGGCGGCCAGTGGCGCGTTGCCCGTGCTGGCTGCGGCACCCGGGCCGGCGCGGCGCTACGCGCGCAGTCTGCTGGTGGGCAAGTTCGGCGACCCGGTCCGCGCTTCCAGCCTGCAAGCCGGTGTGGCCCAGCTCTTCAACTACCCGTTCGTGGCCTCGCCGGTGTTTCTGCTGGCGCTGGATCGCTCCGTGGATCCGGTCGAAGTCGCCACGAAGGACCAGCAGCGCTATGCGGCGCCGGCAGGGGTGGGGCCGCGTCGCTCGATCGTCGCGTTTTCCGCCATCTGCGCGCACAAGCTGATGTACCCGACGAAGCAGATCAGCTTCATCGGCGTGCGCAAGGGGTTCACAGGCGAGCCGGCGCAGGTGATCCACTGCTGCGGCGACGACTCGCGCTACGACCCTGCGCAAGGTGCCCGCGTGATCTCCGGGCCGGCGCCGCAGCCGCTGGCGGCCGTGCTGCTGGAATGGGAATCGGCCACCGACCGCCTGTATGCCGTGGGCACGCAGGGCGGCGAGATGTTCCCGGCCTTCTTCGAGAAGTACGACTTCCGCCTGCAGACCGAGCTGGGCGCGCGTGCCCGCGCGTCAGTCGACGCCACCACCGTGGTGCTGCCCGCGACCGACTACAGCCGCCAATGGCAGTCCTGCCGCGCCTGAGCTGCTGCGGCGCCTTGCGACGAAACACCGGATCGCGGGGACGGTCGGGGCCGGCACCCAGAGCGCCCTGGCGCGCACGCATTCGATAATGCTTCCCAGTGCCCGCCGCCGGTGGGCGTTGCCATCTGCAGGACCCATGGACCGTCTTACACTCGCGCTGAATCGACTCCCGGCCCTGGCCCTCGGTCTGGCGGCCGCTGGCTTGGCGGGCTGTGCGTCGTTGCCAGGCCCGACGGCCACCACGGCAGCGGCTCCTGCCGCAGCTGCGGCAACGGCCACGCCGGGGCCCAACGCCACGCCTGGGGCGGCGTCGCCTCCGGGTACCGCGCCGAGGCCTGCCGCGGGTGCCGCACCGTCGGGACCGCCTGCGCCGGGGCAGCCGCCCGCCTTCGCGACGGTGATCAAGGACGCCAAGGAGTCGAAAGGCGTTCTGGCGCTCTGGCAGAAGGACGAAAAGGTCTGGATCGAGCTGCGTCCGGAAGACCTGAACAAGCCCATGCTCTTCTCACCCAAGCTGTCGCGTGGCCTCGGTGAAGGACGTCTGCTTGCGGGTTCGATGATCGTCGGGGGCAGCCGTCTGGACGACCAGCTGGTCGAGTTCCGCCGCGTCCACAACCTGATCCAGCTGGTGGCGGTCAACACGGGCGCCACCGCGCGTGCCAAGGACTCGCCGGAAGCACGCGCCGTGGCCGAAGGGTTCGCCTACAGCCTGCTGGGCAGCGTGCCGGTGGCCAGCCAGGCTCATCCGGAGCGCAAGTCGGTCCTGATCGACGCTGGAGCCTTGCTGCTCAACGACATGCTCGGCATCGGCGCGGCATTGCAGCGGGAGTACCGCCAGAACTATTCGTTCGAGCCTCGGAACTCGGGCTTTGCGCGCGTCAGGAGCACGCCGACCCAGTTGGCGTTCGACATCAATGCCCATTTCTACACGCCCAACCTGGCGCAGGCGCCCGTGGGCGCGCCCCCTGGCACGCCCGTCCCCAGGACGCCGTCGAACCTGCCGGATCCGCGCAGCATGATGCTGGGCCTGTACGTGTCCTTCGCCAGTCTTCCCGACAAGCCGATGGTGCCGCGCCTGGCGGATCAGCGCGTGGGCCACTTCGCCGTTCAGGTGCTCGACTTCTCCCAGGAGAACGCACGCACGCCCACCCAGCGCTACATCCGACGCTGGAGACTCGAGAAGAAGGATCCGGCGGCGGCAGTGTCCGAGCCGGTGCAGCCGATCGTGTTCTGGGTCGACCGCAGCGTGCCTCTCAAGTACCGCGACACGGTGATGCGGGCCATCACGGAGTGGAACAAGGCGTTCGAGCGCATCGGCTTCAAGGACGCTGTCGTGGCGCGCATGCAGCCGGATGACGCGGACTTCGACACGCTCGACGTCGGGGTGTCGTCCGTGCGCTGGCTCCAGACCTCGCGCCAGGCTTTCAATGGCATCGGACCCAGCCATGTCGATCCCCGCACGGGCGAGATCCTCGACTCCGACATCCTGATTGACGGCAACTGGGGGCGCGTGTCCCGTTTCATCCGTTCCAAGGTCGTCGACGGCGTGCCGGAGGACCTGCGCACCCGGATGCAGCTGCCTCGCCCGCCGCTGGAGCTCGCGGCGCTGCAGCACATGATGGTCTGCGAGGACCACGACCATGCCGCGGACCTGATGCGCTACGGGCTGGACGTTCTCGAGGCCCGAGGCGACCTTGCGCTCGACAGCCCCGAAGCCGAGACCTTTGCCCAGGCGGCGATCTTCGGCACGGTCACGCACGAGATCGGTCACGCGCTGGGGTTGCGGCACAACTTCCGGGCCTCTCGCGCCTACACCCTGGAGCAGCTGCGCGACCCCGCCTTCACGGCCGCCAACGGCATCACCGCGTCGGTGATGGAGTATCCCGACATCAATCTCCCGCCGCCCGGGGTGCCCTATGCACAGCACGGCTCCCCGTTCCGCGCCGCGCTCGGCCCCTACGACTACTGGGCCATCGAATACGCCTACAGGCCCCTGCCGGCGGAGCAGGAACGGTCCGAACTGCAGCGCATCGCAGCGCGCAGCAGCGAGCCCGGGCTGGAATACGGCAGCGACGAGGACGCGTTCCTGGCCATCGACGCGGAGTCGCTGCAGTTCGATCTCGGCAACGACCCGCTGGTCTACGCCGAATCGCGGCTGGCGATCGCGCGCGACCTGATCGCGCGGCAGGAGCAGCGCGCCCTTTCCTCGGACGAGACCTATGCGGCGCTGCGGCGGTCGGTGGGCTTCGCCTTGCGCGACGTGGCCGGCGCGGCCGGCGTGCTGGCGCGGCAGATCGGCGGCTTGCGCACGCTGCGTGACTTCCCCGGCAGCGGCCGCGACCCCGTGGTGCCGGTGCCTGCGTCGGTACAGCGAAGGGCTCTCGAAGGGTTGGCAAAGGGGGTGCTCGCGGCCGACAGCTTCCGGCTGTCGCCGGCGCTCCAGCGCAAGCTGGCGCCTGACTTCTTCGACCGCGACGAGGGTTTCGGCGACACCCAGGTGCCGACCGACTATCCCGTGACGGCGAACGTGCTGGCGGTGCAGAAGAGCGTGCTGGGCCAGCTGATGAGCGATGCCGTCGCCTCCCGCCTGCTCGACAGCGAGGGCAAGGCCGACCGGTCGGGCTCCGGCGGTTCGGCCGAAGTGTTCCAGCTGACCGAACTGCACTCCCGATTGACGCGCGAGATCTGGAGCGAACTGGGCAGCGCGGGCGACATTCCGGCGCTGCGCCGCGAACTGCAGCGCGATCACGTGAACCGCCTGGCGGGCGGACTCCTGCGCCCGGGTTCGGCCAGTCGCACCGACACGCGCAGCCTGCTCCGCGGCGAAGCGTTGGCATTGCAGGCCCGGATCGAACGCGCCAGCCGGCGCCAGGGCTTGTCGGAAGCGGCCCGGGCCCACCTCGCCGACGCCGTCGACACGCTGTCGCGGGCACTGACGGCGCCTTTGCAGCGGGCCGGCGCATGAATTCGCGGCGGCGGCGCCGCTAGGGCGCCGTCCAGCCACCGGTTTCCGTGGCTGGTCGCCGCGCGGGCGCAGCCCGGAGGCGCCGGCGGTCATGACGCGCTATCGTGGGGCCGTGATCACCATGGCCTCCACCGACCCCGACGCCACGCCGTTCTGGCGCCGCGTCCTGACGGCACTCCACGGCACCAGCGTCATCTGGGCGGTGACGCTGGCCCTGGTGGCGGCACTGGCCATATCGCCGATCTTCCAGCCGCCCCTGCCGGTGCTGCTGGGGCGCACCCTTTTCATCGCGCTGGTGGTGCTGCTGTCCTACACGGCGGCGGGGCAGTGGCACCAGCAGCGCATGCCGCGCTGGCAGCTTCAAGTGGCGGCGGTGGTGATCAGCGCGCCGCTGGCGACGCTGGCGGTGTATGCGCTGGGCACCGGCGGCGACCTCGCCAGCCTGTTCGGCAACATGGCCTACGTGAACGGCATCGTCATCCTGGGCAGCAGCGCGTTGCTGCTCGGGCTGGTGATCGGCCTGGGTGCGCTCTATCGCGAGCGGGATGCACAGGCCGATGCCGCAGCGCTCACCTTCGCGCTCGAACGAGAAACGCTGCAGCGTCAGGCCGCGGACGCACGGTTGGCGCTGCTGCAGTCCCAGGTGGAGCCGCACTTCCTGTTCAACACCCTGGCCAACGTGCAGGCCCTGGTGGAGAGCGGATCGCCGCGGGCAGCGCCGGTCCTTTCCAGCCTGATCGCCTACCTGCGCGCAGCGATGCCGCAGCTGCACGAAGGCGCGCCGACGCTCGGGCGCGAGCAAGCGCTGGTGCGGGCCTACCTCGACCTGATGCACATGCGCATGCCCGACCGTCTGCGATTCGCCGTGAGCATCGATCCGGCCCTCGCCGGGCTGAGGCTGCCACCGATGACGTTGCTGACCCTGGTGGAAAACGCGGTCCGGCACGGCATCGACCCGAGCGAGGTCGGTGGATCCATCGAGGTGGGTGCGCAGCGCGATGCCGCGACCGGTCGGATCCGGCTCTGGGTCGAGGACACCGGACGCGGACTCGACGAGACCCGAGACCCCGGCACCGGGCTGTCCAACCTGCGTGCCCGGCTGGCGGCCGCCTTCGGCCCGCAGGCCCGCCTGTCGCTCAGCGCGGTGGCGCCGAGCGGCGTGCGCGCACAGATCGATCTGCCGGCCGATGTCTGAGCCGGTGCCGACGGCGCTGATCGCCGACGACGAGCCTCTGCTGCGGCAGAGACTGGTGTCGCATCTGTCGCGCACATGGCCCGAGCTCAGGGTGGTGGCCGAGGCCCGCAACGGCCGCGAGGCGGTGGAACTGTTCGACCTGCACGAGCCCGACGTGGTGTTCCTGGACGTCCGCATGCCCGGCGTCAGCGGCATCGAAGCCGCGCGGTCGATGGTCGGCCGCACCCGCCTGGTGTTCGTGACGGCGTATGAGCAATATGCCGTCCAGGCCTTCGAGCAAGGAGCGATCGACTATCTGGTCAAGCCTTTCGACGAGGCTCGGCTGTTGCAGACCGTGGGTCGGCTGCGCGAGCGTCTGCGTCCCGGTCCGCAACAGGTCGCCGCGACGCAGGCGATGCAAAGCCTGCTGGCGTCGCTGGCCGGCGAGGTCCGCCAACGCGCCCAGGCTCCGTCCCGGTCTCTGCAGTGGCTGCGCGCGTCCGTGGGCAGCACGGTGCGCCTGATCCCTGTGGAGCAGGTCCACTATCTGCGCTCCGACGAGAAGTACACCCTGGTGGTCTGGGAGGGCGGCGAGGCGCTGATCCGTCGCACCATCCGCGAGCTTGCCGACGAACTCGACCCCGACCGCTTCGCCCAGATCCATCGATCGGTGATCGTGAATCTGTCGCGGGTGTCGCATGTGACACGCGGCATGAACGAGACCGCCGACGTGCATCTGCATGGGCGCAGCGAGGTGCTGCCGGTGAGTCGCAGCTTCCTGCATCTGTTCCGGCAGATGTAGCCACCAAGAAAGCGGGCTGCCGAAGCAGCCCGAAAGGAGCGGGTTCCGATGTTGGGTTGTGCCCGCGGAACCCGGAGGGTCGGTCATCGATCAACGCCCGTTTCCGGAGCCGGAATGCAGACGTGATGTCAATGTAGCCACCGCAATTGCGCCGTGTCGCCGATTGCGACGAACGGCGGAACGGTCGTCATGAACTGCAAGAGCAGGTGATGGCCGATGGTCAGGTCGGCGTGAAGGTCGCTGCGGCGCGGGCCAGCAGGTCGCTGGCGGCGTGCTCGTTCAGTGCCAGCGCATCGATCCCGGCGAGCATCGAGAAGGTGACGATCGCGGACAGCGCGAGGGAGATCGCTCGGGGCGTGAATCGGTGGGTCATGGTGCTCTCCTTGGGTCCGTGTCCGGTGTCGATGGATGGACTCTAGGCAGGCAGGCCGGGCCTTGCGAGCGGTTCGAGACGAACGGCCGACTGCCTGCGACGAAGCGCAGGCACGGGCGATGGATGGAGCGGCGGCCCGCGCGATGCGCGGGCCCTTCAGACCGGTTCGGTGCGTGAAAGCAGCCAGGCCAATGCCGCACCCGAAACGCGCGGCGAGAGCCGCTCGCGCACCGTGGCGTGATACGCGTTGAGCCACGCGATCTCGTCGGCGCGCATCAGCGACTGGTCGATGCAGCGCGTGTCGATCGGGCACAGCGTGAGCGTCTCGAAGTCGAGGAACTCGCCGAACTCGGTTGTGGTGGCGGACACGTTGAGCACCAGGTTCTCGATGCGCACGCCCCACAGGCCGGGGCGGTACAGACCGGGCTCGATCGAGGTGATCATGCCGGGCTCCATCGCCATCGTCGGCTCGGGGATCGCCTTGCTGATGCTCTGCGGCCCCTCGTGCACGTTCAGGAAGTACCCGACGCCGTGGCCGGTGCCGTGCCCGAACTCGATGCCCTCGGCCCACAGCGGCGCCCGCGCGAGTGCGTCGAGCATGGGGCTGAGCGTGCCGCGCGGAAAGCGCGCACGCGACAGACCGATGGTGCCCTTGAGCACCAGCGTGTAGTCGCGCCGCATCGCGTCGCTGATGCGGCCGATGGGCCAGACGCGCGTGATGTCGGTGGTGCCGCCGACGTACTGGCCGCCGGAGTCGATCAGCAGCAGGCCGTCGCCGTCGATCGCCGCATGCGACTCCGGAGATGCGCGGTAATGCGGCATGGCGCCATTGGCATTGAAGCCGGCGATGACCGGGAACGACAGCCCGACGAAACCCGCGCGGCGTGAACGCTCGGCAGACAGCTTCTCGTCGACCGTGATCTCGGTCAGGCGCTCGCCGCGAGCCAGCGCGGCCTCGAACCAGGCATAGAAGTGACACATCGCCGCGCCGTCCTCGGCCATCGCCTCGCGGATGTGCTCGGCCTCCTGCGCCGTCTTGCGGCTCTTGGCCAGCGTGCTCGGGTTGATCGACTCGACCACGGTGACGTCGCCGGGGACGCGTCCGCGGAACGCCAGCGTGACGCGACGCGGATCGAGCAGCAGGGTGCTGCCTGCCGGCACAGCGGCCAGCGACGCGACGGCCATTCCGTAGTCGGCCAGCGTGATGCCGTCGGCGGCCAGCTCGGCCGCCAGCGCCGGGTCGATCTTGCCCGCGCCGACGAACAGGGTGGCACGCGCCTCGTCGATCAGAAGGTGCGCCAGGAACACCGGGTTGTAGTCGACGTCGGCGCCGCGCAGGTTGGTGATCCAGGCCACGTCATCGACGGTGGACACGAAGTGATGCGAGGCCTTGTGCTGCGTCATGGCCTGACGCACCGACGACAGCTTGGCGCTGCGCGGCGTGGCGGCGTGGGGTGAACGGTGCGCATAGATGCGCGCCTGGGGCAGCGCGGGCCGGTCGTCCCAGACGGCGCTGAACAGGTCGACATCCGTGCGCAGCGCCACGCCGGCGCCTTCCAGCGCCCGGCGCAGGGCTTGCCCCGCAGCCAGCGCGAGGACCGAGCCGTCCGCGACCACGGTGCCGCCCTTGCGCACCTGCCGCGTCAGCCAGTCGATGTGATGCGTGGCCGCGCCGGTGGGGATCTTCACGAGGTCGATGCCGCTGCCGTGCAGCTCGCGCTCGGCCTGCACCCAGTAGCGGCTGTCGGCGAACAGGGCTGCACCCTCGGTGGTGACCACCAGCGTGCCCATCGACCCGGTAAAGCCGGACAGCCAGACTCGGCCCTGCCAGCGCTCCGGCAGGTACTCCGACAGGTGAGGGTCGCTGGACGGCACCAGCAGCGCGTCGGCACCGATCTGGCGCAGTGCATCGCGCATGCTTTCGAGACGAACGGGGATCGGGGAGGTGCGGGTGTCCATGTCGGGTCTCCGGTCAGACGGCGCGCTGGACCTCGTGGGTCGGCGGCGCAGCGGGCGAGGTGCGGGGATTGTAGGGAGCCGTCGTCGCCGGCGTCGCCGACAACGGCCTCAGGCCGGCGGCGGCGTCGCGGCCGGGTCTCCGGTCGCCCCGGCAGGTTCCTCGAGGCGGCGGCGCACGAGATGGATATGGCCCTTCAGCGCATACAGCTCGTCGGCATACGACAGCGGCACCTGGACCGTGTCGACTCGGCTCTCGATCGCGTCGAGCTCGGCCTGCAGCTCGCGCGCATCGCGTCGACCGGCCTGGGCCTCGATGCCGCGCAGCTGTTCGTACCACCGGAACACGCGCGAGCGGATCCGCAGCTCGATGATCGGCGGCAGCACCCGCGACATCGGCAGCAGCACCGCGACGATCGACAGCAGCGCGAGCCACATCCGGTCGACCAGGTTCGCGAGCCAGAACGGCAGGTAGCGCTGCAGCCACGGCACGCCGTTGCGGTAGAAGCGTTCGGCCTCCGGTGCCAGGGGGCGTTCGCCGTCGCGGGCATTGGGGAACTCGCCCTTGCGCTGGAACCATCCGGGCCCGCCATGCACGTCGCGCGCGGCCTGCACGAACAGCTGCGCGAGCGCAGGGTGCAGACCTTCGCGGGCCACCAGCGTGGCCGTGGGGGCGACCATGCGCACATCGGCCGGCGGCAGGTCGCGTGCCAGGTCGACCACGCCGCGCGGCAGCGTCACCGCCGACAGGTAGCCCAGGCGGCGGGTGTAGGCGTCGGCCTGGGCAAAGTCGAACAGCGCCACCCCCGGCGTCTGAAGCAGCATCTGCACGATCAGGGACTCGGGTGCAGAGGCCAGCACGACGGCATCGAGCCGACCTTCCAGCAGCTCGGCCACGGCTGGCGTCGTCGGCTGCTCGGCCAGCGTCAGGCTGGCGCGGTCGATCCGGTTGGCCTCCAGCAATTGGCGGGCGAGGTAAGGCACGCCGCTGCCCGGTGCCCCGATGTTCACGTGCCAGCCGGCCAGCTGCGCCAGGCGGTCGAGCCGCGGCTGCCCGGTCAGGCGCCGCGCACTGTCGACGCGGTAGAACAGCCACACCGGCTCGTGGAACATGCTGCCGAGCGACCACAGTGCCTCGTCGGTGGCCGACTCGGCGGCACCGCCCTGAACGAACGCGAGGTCGACGCCGGAGCCCGGGTCGCGCAGCAAGGCGAGGTTCTCGGCCGCGCCCTGGGTGGCGCGCAGTCGCACCTTGATGCCGTGGCGTGCCAGGCGCTCGGCATACCGGTGGCCGAATTCGCTGTACGCGCCCTGGGCCACACCGGTGGCCAGCGTCACTTCGCGCGGCGGCGCGGGGTCGAGCACCCAGTACGCCAGCGCCAGCAGCGCCACGGCCAGCAGCACGAACGGGCCGCTGGTGGCGAGCATCGCGCGCCAGGGCGTCGCGGCGGCGGAGTCGTCGGCCGGCTGCATCGGCACGGACCGTACCACGGGGGAGGTCAGTCCTGGCCGTGCCAGGCCAGGGCCGTCTGGTCCCTCAGCGTGCGCACCAGCTGCATCGCCTCGCCGTCGAGGATGAACGGGTCGTGGTCGGGCCGGTCGAGAAAGATCATGCCCAGCGTGCGGCCGTGAGCCGCCACAGGCAGCACCATGAAGCAGCGTGCCACCCCATGGCGGCGGAACGGGTCGGGCAGGTGGGGTGCGATGTCGGTGCGGCTGGCATCGTGGATCAGCGACACGTTGCCCGAGGCACACAGCCGGGAGAACAGGTCCTTGCCGCGCGCCGGGTCCACCGTCCAGCCCTGGGACACCTGGGGCGGCAGCGACGGGCCCAGCGTACTGACCACCTCGAGCGTCGCACCTGCGGCCCGCCGGCGCCACAGCATCGCGCGCCGCGCACGCAGGCCGACATGCAGCGCCGCGAGGGCCGAGTCCGGCAACGCTCGCCGCGCGTTGCGGTCGAGCAGGTGGGACGTGAACTGCAGGGCCGCGCGGGTCAGGTGCTGGGCGTCGGGCATCGAGGGTGCCGCCGCGTCGTCGGACGGCGCTGCAGCCTCGGCGGCCGCATCGAGGGCTGCGTCCGCACCCTCATCCCCGTCCGCATTTGCGCCTGCGCCTGCCGCAGGCGGTGGCGCGTCGTGGCCTCGGACCGGATCCGATGCCTGCCACGGGCGCAGCTGCTCGACTTCCAGGCCGACCTGGCGGGCGAGATCCTGGAGTTCCTGCCGCGCCGAGGACAGTGCGTCCTGCAGCGCCCTGGCGTCGAGGTCGAGGGCAGCGTGCGACGCCTCGGCGGGGTCCCTGCACCCATCGGCCCAGGCTTGCGGATCGGTCTCCAGCATCAGGTCCGCCAGGTCATTGGCACACTGGGCGATCCACGGCAGGCGCGACCGCGCTTCGGGCGGCCGAACCGAGGGCCACGGCTTGCGGACCATGGCCGTGCGGATCGTTTCGGGCCAGCCCCACAGCCGCGCCACGTGCGCTCCGACATGACCGTAGTCCATGCCGAGCAGGTCGCGCGATGCCGATTGCTCCAGCGCCGAAAGCGGCCAGCGATTGCGCGGCACGCGCGCCCGGATGCTTTGGGCGTCGTCCGGCAGATGCACCGCCACCAGCAACCGGCCCAGATTCCGGAACACGGACGCGAGCTGCGCTTCCTCCAGCCGTCGTCCGTCGAAGGTCAGTCGAGTCGCCAGCCGGCCCGCGAGCAGCGCTCTCATCAGCTCGTGGCGAACCAGCCGGTCGGAGGCGTTTCCGGGATCGGCCTCCAGCAGCCGCAGCGCCTTCGACAGCAGATGCACGGCGTCGAACCCGAGCACCGCGATGGCGCGCTGGACCGAAGCGATCGATCCCGCTCCGGTCGGCAGGAAGTGGGCCGCGTTGGACGACCGCAGCAGCCGGTGCGACAGGGCCGGGTCGCCCAGCACGGCGGCGGCTAGCGCCTGGAGGCGGGCGCCTTCGTCGCGTGTCAGCTTCTGGACCGCGCCGGCCGATCCCTTGAGGCCGGGAAGCGCAGCGCGGGTCTCGATGCGGGCCAGCAGTTTCCGGACGGCGTCGGGCAGATCGACCTCGGTCGAGGCCCCGGCAGGATCACGCTGCATCGCAAGGTTCTTATCATTTATGTCAGATAAGATATTTTATTCGATAAAAATGAATGCCGCGGGAGAGGGTGTCGGATCGAGCGTGACATCCGCCGCACCCTGCGGGCGGCATCACAGGCTGGTGCGCAGAGACCAGATCTCGGGGAACAGCACCACGTCGAGCATCTTGCGCAGGTAGCCCACGCCGTTGGTGCCTCCGGTGCCGCGCTTGAAGCCGATGACGCGCTCGACGGTGGTCACGTGGCGGAAGCGCCAGAGCCGGAACGCGTCCTCCAGGTCGGTGAGTTCCTCGCCGAGCTGGTACAGGTCCCAGTGCGTGTCGGGGGCGCGGTAGACGACCAGCCAAGCCTGCTCCACCGCCGGGTCGGCCTCGTGCGGCCGGGTCCAGTCGCGGTCGACCCGGTCCGCCGGCACCGGCAGGCCGCGTCGCGCCAGCAGGCGCAGCGCCTCGTCGTACAGCGACGGCGCGCGCCAGGCGGCTTCCACCTGGGCCAGACGAGCCGGCGCATGGGCATGCGGCTTGAGCATCGCGGCGTTCTTGTTGCCCAGCCGGAACTCGATGCAGCGGTACTGCCAGCTCTGGAAGCCGCTGGAATTGGCCAGGTAGGGGCGCACCGCGCTGTATTCCGGCGGCGTCATCGTGGCCAGCACGTCCCAGGCATGGACCAGTTGCTCCATGATGCGCGACACCCGTGCCAGCATCTTGAACGCCGCGCCCAGCTCGTCGCGGGCGAGGCGCTCGATGGCGGCTTCCAGCTCGTGCAGCATCAGCTTCATCCACAGCTCGCTGGTCTGGTGCTGCACGATGAACAGCATCTCGTTGTGGTCCGGCGACAGCGGATGCTGCGCCGACAGCACGGCGTCCAGGTGCAGGTAGTCGCCGTAGCTCATGTCGCGCGAGAAGTCGAGCTTGGCGTCGTGGTGTTCGGTCATGGGTTGTGTCTCCGCGGTGGCTGCGCTGCCTCGGGTGCCCGAAGGCGGCCCTTCGCGCTCAGGTGACTGCCGCCTTGCGCTGGAATCGCGCGTCGCGCCACTGCTGCGTGTGCAGCACGTCGCGCAGATGCTCCACGGCGTCCCAGACGTCGACGAAGCGCAGGTACAGCGGCGTGAAGCCGAAGCGCAGGATGTGCTGGGTGCCGGCACCGTTGCCCGGCACCCCGGCCCGGAAGTCGCCCACCACGCCGCGGGCGATGAGCGCCTGCACGATGGCGTAGCCGCCTTCGGCGCGGGCGTAGGACACCTGGCTGCCTCGCAGGGCAGGCTCCTGCGGCGTGACCAGCGCGAGGTCGTCGTCGGCGCAGCGTTGGCGGACGAGGTCCATGAACAGATCGGTGAGCGCGAGCGACTTGGTGCGCAGGGCCTGCATGCCACCCTGGCCCGCAGCTGCCAGCAGCGTGTCCACGCCACACTCCAGCGCGGCGACCTGGATCACCGGCGGCGTGCCGCACAGGTAGCGCGAGATGCCCGCCGCAGGCGCGTACCCTGGGTCGAACGCGAACGGCGCCGCATGGCCCATCCATCCCGACAGCGGCTGCTGGAAACGGCCTGCATGGCGCGGGCTGACCCAGACGAAGGCGGGCGCGCCGGGGCCGCCGTTGAGGTACTTGTAGCCGCAGCCGACGGCGAAGTCCGCGCCGTCGCGGACCAGATGCACCGGTAGAGCGCCGGCACTGTGCGCCAGGTCCCACACCGCCAATGCGCCGGCGGCGCGTGCGGCGCCGCTGAGCGCGGCCATGTCGTGCAGGCGCCCGGTGCGGTAGTTCACCTGTGTGAGCATCTGCACGGCCACATCGCCCTGCGCCAGGCGCGCACTGATCTGCGCCGGGTCGTCCACCAGCACCAGCTCGAAGCCGCGCTCGCGCGCCAGCGACCCGGCAATGTAGAGGTCGGTCGGAAAGTTGTCGCGCTCGCTCAGCACGACGCGACGCGACGGCGCGTCGGCCTGCGCGATCGACATCGCCGCGGACAGCACCTTGAACAGGTTGACCGAAGTCGAGTCCGCCACCACGAGTTCGCCCGCGCCGGCACCCACCAGGCTTGCGATCTTGTCGCCCACGCGCTGCGGCAGGTCGATCCAGTGCGCCGTGTTCCAGCTTTCGATGAGCTGCTCGCCCCACTCCTGCTGCACCACCTGCGCGACTCGGCTTGCAGTGGCCCGCGGCAGCGCTCCGAGAGAGTTGCCGTCCAGATAGATGCGTCCCTGCGGCAACGCGAACAGGTCGCGCAGCGGGGCCAGCGGATCCTCGGCGTCGAGCGCCAGGCAGTCGTTGCGGTCGGTCATGGTCAGGGGTGCGCCAGCTCGCGCAGCACGGCTCGGACCGGGCTGGCGTCGGCCTTCATCAGCTTGAGTGGAAGTGCGATCAGTTCGTAGTCGCCCTCGGGCACGTCGTCGAGGACGAGGTTTTCCAGGATGCGAAGGCCGCGTCGGCGCACGACCTGATGGCTCGGCAGGCCCTTGCTCTGGGCGGGGTCGATGCTCGCGCTGTCGATCCCGATCAATTGCACGCCCAGGTCTGCCAGACGCTCGACGGCCGCGGGATCGAACGCGGGCAGTTCCGGATCCCAGCGGTCCACCGGCGCGCGGGCGTAGGTGCGCACCAGCACGCGGCCGGGCAGGGCGGACCGGTGCGCGGCGGCGGACAGGTGCTGCCATGTCACCAGCGGCGTCGCGCCGATCGCATGGATGACGCGGCAGGGACCGAGGTAGGGAGCCAGCTCGAGCGCACCCGAGGCGGCGCCGTCGTTGTCGTAGTGGAGCGGAGCGTCGCCGTGGGTGCCGGTGTGCGGCGACAGCGTGAGCGTGCTCACGTTGACCGGGCAATCCGGACCCAGCGTTGCCGCCCACTGCTGCCGAAACGGCGTGTCCCCCGGAAACACGGGCGATCCTGCGTGCACGGGTGCGGAGATGTCCCACAGGCGCAGCGTCATCCGGCGATGATAGGCGGGCGGTGCCGGCACCCGGCGGCCCCGGTGTCGGTGCTTGCCCCATCGCGAACGACCGGGCCAGGGGCTAAATTGGCCCCATGGCCGAACCCGCCTTCGACTCATTCGCTCGCGACCGGCTGCCGCCGCCCGAGCGGATGCCCACGTTCGTCTACGGCCTGCCGGAACTTCAGCGCCTGCCGGCCCGCCTGAACTGCGCCAGCCGCCTGCTCGACCGCTGGGTCGCGTCGGGCCAGGGCGACCGGCCCTGCGTGTCGGGCACGGCGCCGGACGGCACGCCGATCCGCTGGTCGTATGCCGACCTCCAGCGCGAGGCCAACCGCATCGCGCGCGTGCTGGTCGAGGACCAGGGCCTGCGTCCCGGCCAGCGGGTGCTGCTGCGCGGAGCCAATTCGCCGATGCTCGCGGCGTGCTGGTTCGCCGTGGTCAAGGCCGGCGCCATCGCCGTGGGCACGATGCCGCTTCTGCGCGCGCGCGAGCTCGTGGCCATCATCGATAAGGCGCAGGTCACGCATGCGCTGTGCGACGCCCGCCTGGCCGAGGAGCTGGCGCTGGCGCAGCCGCAGTGCCCGACGCTGACGCACGTGCTGCACTTCAACCGCGGCTCGCTGGAGGACGCGGCGCAGCGCAAGCTGCCGCAGTTCGACACTGTCGACACCGCTGCCGACGACACCTGCGTCATCGCCTTCACCTCCGGCACCACCGGGCAGCCCAAGGCGGCCATGCACTTCCACCGCGACGTGATGGCGGCGGCAGCCTGCTGGCCGCCGCACGTGCTGCGCGCGCAGCCCGACGACGTGGTGATCGGCAGCCCGCCGCTGGCGTTCACCTTCGGCCTCGGCGGCCTGCTGGTGTTCCCGCTGTCGATCGGCGCGTCCACCGTGCTGGTGGAAAAGGCCACGCCCGACGCGTTGCCTGCGGCGATCGCCTTGCATCGCGCCACCATCTGCTACACCTCACCCACGGCCTACCGGGCGATGGCCGCCGGCATCCGGGCGCACGACGTGTCGAGCCTGCGCAAGTGCGTGTCCGCGGGCGAGGCCCTGCCCGCGGCGACGCGGCAGCTCTGGCTGGACGCGTCGGGCATCCGCATCATCGACGGCATCGGCTCCACCGAGATGTTCCACATCTTCATCTCGGCCACCGAGGAGCAAGCGCGCGGCGGCGCCACCGGCTACGTGGTGCCAGGCTACGAGGCGGCCGTGCTCGACGACGACGGGCACCCGCTGCCGGCGGGCCAGGTCGGACGGCTGGCCGTGCGCGGGCCCACCGGCTGCAAGTACCTCGACGACGAGCGGCAGACCACCTATGTGCGCAACGGCTGGAATCTGACCGGCGATGCCTATCTGGTGGACCCCGCCGACGGCCAGTTC
>WBZX01000759.1_pt1 | contig 27510 bp, 20 predicted proteins | sample 5204211 | NCBI WGS metagenome assembly WBZX01 (sample SAMN12344362, study PRJNA552823) | activated sludge metagenome | biome: Activated sludge suspended growth; feature: Nitrification reactor; material: Wastewater; isolation source: activated sludge from nitrification reactor of wastewater... | reverse complement strand
GGAGGGCTCGGTGTAGCCGATCGAGAAGTGCAGGTCGCCGGCGAGGATCTTGGGCAGGAAGAAGTCCTTCTGCTCCTGGTTGCCGAACTGCATGATCGTCTGGCCGACGGTGTTGATCGACAGGAACGGGGTGGGGGCCCCGGCCCGCCACGACTCGTTCATGAAGATGAACTGCTCGACAGGGCCGAAGCCACGACCGCCGTAGCTCTCGGGCCACCCCACGCCGAGCCAACGGTCCCGCCCCATTTGACGGACCGCTTCGAGACAGGCCGGGTCGCCGGTTTCTCCAGAGAAGGCCGGGGCGGTGACCTCGGGGGTCATGAGTTGGGCGAAGTAGGCCCGCAGCTCGGCTTTGAGCTGCTCTTGCTCGGGCGTGAAGGCGATGTGCACTGCTGCTCCTGAGGCTCGCCGAAAACGAGAACACGTTCTAGCAGAGCCCCCTGGTCGGACCCCGATCCGAGCTAACCCTCGATCCACTCCGCCGGAAGGCGCTGCCGTTCGGCGGATCGACGTCGTACCATCACCGCCGTGACCAGCCCCCGCCTCCCCCTGATCGTTGCCGCCACCGAGATCGAGATCATCCACGTCCCGCGTTCGATTCCTCGGGTGATCACCGGACTGGGCAAGACCGCCGCTGCGGTGGCCACCACCCAGGCCCTCACCCGCATGGCCGCCGAACCCGAAGGCTTGGAGGGCCTGACCGTTCTCAACGTGGGAACGGCGGGCGCCCTGCGAGATGAGATTGTGGGCTTGCACCTACCGGGCGTGGTGTTCAACCACGACATCAACGGCGACGCCATCCGGGCCCTGGGATACGACCCCCGCGAGGAGCTCACCGTCGACGGCGACGACACGGTCCTGGCCTCAGGCGACCTGTTCGTGACCGACCCCGACGTGAGGGCCCGTTTGGCTGAGCGGGCGCATCTGGTGGACATGGAGGGCTACGCCGTGGCCCTGAGCTGTGCGCAGTTCGGAGTGCCGGTCCGGCTGGTCAAACACGTGTCAGACAATGCCGACGGTTCAGCCCACGACTGGCCCACCGCGGTAGCGGCCAGCGCGCTGGCGTTGGCCGAATGGGTGGAGCGTCACCTCGACGAGGCGTGACGCCCGCCGGTCAGCGACCGGCCATCTCCAGGCAGGCGTCTCGAATGCCGGACCCGAAGCTGGGTTTGGCACACCAGGTGTGACCCTCTTCGACCTGCACCACCCGGGCATCGGGAACCGACAGGAGCAGCCGGAGTTGCTCGTGGGGGGGCACGGCGCGGTCATGGGCGGTGACGAGCAATGTGGTGGGGACATCGACGCCTCGGAGCCACTTGCGGGAGTCGTAGGTGCCGATGGCGGCCAGCGCCTCGGCCACCATCCGGGGATCGTGGCGCTGCATCTCGGCCGCAGCCCAACGGGTGAAGCTGTGGGGCCGGGCCCGAACCGCGGGCGGCACGTTCGACTGCCACGGCCGCAATGGAAGCTGGGTGGCGAGCTGGCCCACCCGGGTGGAACCGGCAAACACCGAGACGGCGGTGACGAAGGCCAGCCGTTCACGTACCCCAGGAACGAAGTGGTTGCTGGTGGCGCAGAACACCAAGCCGGCGACCTTGTCGGGGTGGCGGTGCCACAGGAGCTGCGCCACCGGGCCGCCCATGGAGTAACCGACCACGATCACGGGCCCCACGTCGAGCTGATCGAGGAGGGCCGCTACGTCATCGGCACAGTCGGCCAAGCGGAAACGCGACCACGTCCTGATGCCGCGGCCGTGACCCCTCAGGTCGGGTGCCAGAACACGAAAGTGCTCACCGAGGGGATCGAAGGCCTGGAACCAGTTGAGCCCGGCCGAGGCGATCAGACCGTGGAGCAACAGGACGGTCGGTGCCCCGGGTGGGCCGTCCACCTCGCGCACGAACGTCGTTCCCCGTCCGGGCAGCTCAACCCTCCGACCCAACGGAATGGGCGGCCCCCCAACGGCCTCGGGCTCAACGGTCGTTTGTGACATACCGTCAGATTACGACCACCGACCGGCCCCACTTGAGCCATCTGACCGATCGAGACTCACCGCGCGACCCCGCGAAGGCTCCGCCGCCGGCGCCGATGGTCCACAATGTGACGCGCCGTCAGATCCAGGAGATGTTCGTGCCCAACCATCCGACCCGGGAATCCATCGACTTCGTGAGCGGAGCCTGGTGGGGCACCAACCCCCACGACGACCTCACCTGGATGCGGGCCAACGCCCCCGTCTACTGGGACGGTCAGGTCTGGGGAATAAGTCGCTACGCCGACCTCAAGGCCGTGTCCAAGGATTCGGTCACCTGGTCCAACGCCCAGGGCATCCGTCCCGACAACGGGCCCTCACCGATGATGATCGACATGGACGACCCCGACCACCTCCAGCGCCGCAAGCTGGTCAACAAGGGGTTCACCCCGAAGCGGGTCCGCGAACGTGAACAAGAGATCCGGGCTGTCTGTGACGAGATCATCGACCGCGTCATAGAGAAGGGCGAATGCGATTTCGTGTGGGATATCGCCGCTCCCCTCCCCTTGATAATGATCGGTAACGATCTGGGTGTGGCTCCCCAGGACCGGGACCAGCTCCTGGAGTGGAGCGATGCCCTGCTCTGTGCCCTCACCGGGGACCCCGAACAGATGGAGTCGGCCGCCGAAGCGTTCGCCGGTTGGACCGAATACGCCGGACGGGTGATCGAGGACCGCACCGCCAGCCCCCGAGATGACCTGATGAGCGTCCTGTGTCACGCCGACGTCGACGGCCACCACCTCGATCACAACGAGGTGATCTTCGAGTCGCTCCTGATCCTCATCGGCGGAGACGAGACCACCCGCCATGTCATCTCCGGAGGTGGGTGGCAGATCCTCAACGATCGGGACCAGTGGGGCCGGCTGGTGGCCGACCCGTCCCTGTTGACCCCGGCCATCGAAGAAATGCTGCGCTGGGTCACCCCCATCAAGAACATGGCTCGGGTCGCCACCCGAGACGTCGAGATCGGTGGCGAGACGGTGCAGGAGGGTCAGAAGGTGCTGCTGCTGTATCCGTCGGCCAACCGCGACGAGACCGTGTTCGAGGACCCGTTCCGCTTCGACATCACCCGCACCCCCAACGAGCACGTCGCCTTCGGGTTCGGCACCCACTTCTGCCTGGGCAACAGCCTGGCCCGACTGGAGTTGAAGGTGATGTTCGAGCAACTGCTGGCCCGCATGCCCGACATGGAGTTGGTGTCAGCCGAGGAGCCCGCCTACCGGGCCGCCAACTTCGTGAGCGGCTACGAGGCGATGCCCGTCCGTTTCACCCCCGGTACCCCGCTCAGCTGAACGAGGTACCGGGCTGACCGGCGGTCGATGGCGATCAGACCGCGGCGCAGGTGCCGGCGTCGCCAACCCGGGCCGCGACCTTGGTAGCCGCGCTGTACCCACCGGTGAACACCTCGATGTCGGCCTCGGGATCGACGCCGTGGACATACTCGGACGCGGCTTCACAGGCCTTGATGGCGGTGTCAACGTCGATCGTCACCGCGTAGAGCCCCACGGTCTGGACACCCATGTAGTTGACGCCGATGACGCCGTCGCCGGTGTTCCAGTCGAACATCGCGCCGATCTCAGGGTGGTTCTCGTTGAGCCAGTCCAACAACTCGGTGGTGCCGATCTCGGTCGAGGCCACCTCGGTCGTGGTTGTCGCCTCCGCAGCTTCAGAGGTGGTGGTGTCTTCGTCCTCGGCCGGAGCTTCGGTGGTGGTCGATTCTTCGGCCTCGATCGTTGTGGTGGTCTCGGCCGCGTCATCTCCGTCATCGGACGAACACCCAGCCAGTGGCGCAACCACCAGCGCGGCGGCGAAGCCAGTGCCAAGCAAGGTACGAATCCGGCTGCACGATCGGGTCGTGGTCATGAGTGTCTCCCATCAGTCTCGGCTAGTGGGGCAGGACCGTAGCCCGACTCCGGTTCCAAGACCGTCGATCGGACGCCCGGTCTCCGAGCGGCTTCGCCGAGGTCAATCGAGCGACAGGGTGGCCCTTGAGTTGCCGTCGCCGTCCACCACCACCAGTTGGGTTCCGGCCAGCACGCCCCAGCCGTCGGCAGCGGGGATCACTCGGGAGATCGGTTCGACAGCTTGGACCGGGACCCGGTCATCCACCATCAGCCGACCACCGGACATGGCCAGCACCACCACCTCGCTGGGGGTGGCGTAGGGCCGGCCGTAGGACGAGTCGTCACAGCCGGCGACCCCGCAGACCTCGCCGACTCCGGCCATGGGGCTACCCCAGGAAGTGGCGGGGACGGCGAAACGGCCCCCGCCAAGGTCCACGAAGGCGTGGTGGTCATAGACCACCGGGGAGTCGTCACCCAGCACGATCGAATCGATCAGCACCGGCGAGGCGGGGTCGGAGACGTTGAACAACTTGGCCGACGCCCGGCCCGACTCATCGGGCCCGAAGCCGACCACCTCGGTGGCCGACACCGGATGGAGGTAGGCGCTGAAGCCGGGGAGCTTCAGCTCGCCCACCACCTTGGGATCGGTCGGGGTGGACAGGTCGATCACGTAGAACGGGTCGGTCTGGAGGAACGTCACGGCGTAGGCGGTGGTCCCGTCGAAGCGGATGCCGTAGAGGGACTCACCGGGAAGTCCGAATCTGGGGGTTCGGCCCACGACGTCCAGAGCACCGTCGGTGTCGAGGACCACTATCTCGTTGAGCGCCTCACCGGGCGTCGGCTCGGGGACCGGTTCGGGCAGCGGGATCTCGGGGATGGTCTCGACCACCGTGGTCGGAACCGAGGTCTCGGGCACGCTGGTTCCCGGATCGGTGGGTTCGGGAACGGTGGGTTCTGGGATCGCCGGGTCCGGGGTGGTGGTATCGGGCGAGGACGGCTCGGGGACCGTTTCGGTTGGAAGCTCCTCGGCGACGATGGTTGCGCCCACCGTGGCGATGTCCCCCGAGCCAACACCCTCGTCGGCGGGGGCGGGCACCTCTGTGGGTCGGGGCTCGGGCAGGTCTTGTTCGACGACGGCACCATCGGGGATGGCGCTGCCTATTCCGCCGTCACCCTCGACGGGCATGGGCATCCCCACGAATCCCCCTGCCATCGACACCGCCACCCGCAAGAAGCCATCGTGCTCAGACATGGAGAAGTCGTTGAGCAGGGAGCCCTGAACCTGGCCTGATCCGGTGTGGGTGAGGCTGGCCAAGTCGAAGCGGTGAAGCCCGGTGCTCTGCGCTCCGGTCTGGGGGTCCCAGGTGGGGGTGGCCAAGAAGGCAGCATCGGCGGTGACGTGAACCAGGCTGCCCGAGCCGACCACCTCGGTGGCCCGCACCGGTTGGAGCGGACCGGTTACCGGCAGCACCGCCAGCAACGTGGCCGACGCCTGGGCCGGGCCGGTGGGATGCAGCACCTGGTCGCAGGGCACGGCTTCTCCGGCGAAGGGCAGGGAGCCCAAGTCGTCGCCCGAGCCGGTCGTGGCTTCGGGGGCGATGGCGTCGGGGGCGATGGCTTCAGCATCGTCGCCTCGACCTACCCCGACGCCTGGTTCCTCATACACCACCGGGCCGTCGAAGCCGTCGGTGGCGACCACCAGCAGCTCCCCGCCCTGGCGACGGGCCGACACCAACATGCCGTGCGCGCTCCACGTGCCATCCTCGGTGAGCGAGTCGGTGGCCACCACGAAGCGCTGGACCTGAACCGTTCCTTCATCGGAGGTGCCGACCGCCCAGGCCACGCCGGCGTCGGCGTCGTAGGTCACCTGGGCACCCCAGGCTACGGTGGCCCGGGCCACCAGAGCGGCGTCACCGAGGTCGGCTACCGCCAAGGTCTGCCCGCCCACCACCAGAGCCCGGTCGCCGCCGAGGCGTTCCACCAGATCGGGTTCGTCGATGCCTTCAACGACGACGTTGGTGCCGTCCCCCTCGGGGGCCTGAGCCAGTGACTCCTCGGCGCGTCCCGCGGCCGCTCCGGCACCGGCCACCGCCTCGCTCTCCATGGCGGCATCGGCGGCTGGGGCCGCGGCGATGGTGGACTCGACGGGGGCGCCGATCTCGTTGAAAACCTCTCGGGCGCTTTGATCCAACTGTTCTTGACCCCAAGCGCTCAGCTCGGAACACGAGCTGAACGCGGCCAGGCCCGATGCCTCGACCGGGGTCTCACCTCCCAGCACGATGACGCCGGCAACCAGGGCCGCCGCGGCAGAAGCCGCCGCCACCCCCAGCAGGCCACGGCGGGGACGACTCGGAGGGTTCAAGGTGTCGCTCATGTCGGTTGTGACGTCGGCCGGCTCCGGTCGGTTCCCGGACGGCCCCGACTGCGCCAGACCGGTCAGGAACCGACCTGGTCCTCCGCCGTCTCACGGGCCCAGCGGTAGTCGGCCTTGCCCGCCGGTGAGCGCAGCACCTCGTCCACCAGCACCAGGTGCTTGGGCAGTTTGTAACCGGCCAACGTGGCCCGCAGGTGGTCCCGCAGTTCATCGAGCGTCGGGGGTTGTTCCGGGTTGGCCGGGGAGACCACCGCGGTGACCACGCTGCCCCACCGTTCGTCGGCCACGCCGACCACCAAGACGTCGGTGACCTTGGGATGGTCGACGATCTGGGCTTCCACCTCTTCAGGAAAGACCTTCTCACCCCCGGTGTTGATGCACTGCGATCCGCGACCGAGGAGTTGGATGGTGCCGTCGGCCTCCACGGTGGCCATGTCTCCGGTGAAGCAGTACCGGACCCCATCGATCTCCACGAACGTCTCGGCCGTCTTGACCGGGTCGTTCAGGTAGCCGACGGGGAGGCGCCCGCTGTTGGCCACCCGGCCCTCTCGTCCTGAGCCGGGCTCCACCTCGCGCAGGTCGAGGTCGAACACCTTGGTGCCGGGAGCGGGGGCGAAGCGGGCCAGACCGGTCCCGACCTCGCCGGCCTGCAGGCGTTGCGACCCCTGCACTCCGCTCTCGGAGGACCCGAACCCGTCCACGATGGCCCGGCCTGGGAACAGCTCGGCGAACCTGGCCTTGAGGGCGGCGGAGATCGGCCCTCCACCGTTGGAGATGGCAAAGAGGTTGGTCACGTCCCAACGGTCGGGGTTGTCCTCCCATGCCTTGACCAGTGGACGGCCCACGGCGTCACCGATGACGGTCAGCGAGTTGACCCCTTCGTCGGCCACCGCGTCCCACACCGCCTCGGGATCGAGGCTGCCGGGCATGAGCACCGTGGTCCCCCCCGCCAACAGCCACGACCAGGTGGTCCATTGGGCGGCGGCGTGCATCAACGGGGCCAGCGGCAGGTACACGAACCCGGCGACCATGCGATCGATGACCTCGGAAGGGTCGCCGACCGGCCCGAGCAGGCGCATCGGGTCGCCGCCGCCGATGCAGGCGAAGTAGGCGTCGTCCTGACGCCACACCACGCCCTTGGGCCGCCCGGTGGTTCCGCCGGTGTACATCAGGTAGAGGTCTTCACCAGAACGGCCTTCGGTGACCACCGGGTCGGGCGAGGATGCGGCCAGGGCTTCCTCGTAGCCCACCGCCCCGGGCAGGTCGACGGGGTCGGGGTCCGAATCGGTGGGGACAGGGTCGTCCACCACCAGGATCGCCTTCATGTCGGCTACGGAATCGGCCACGGTGGCCACCAGCGCCGTCAGGGACCGGTGAACGACCATGGCCACCGAGCCCGAATCCTCCAGCAGGGCGCGCAGCTCCTCGCCGGTGTAGCGGTGGTTGATGTTCACGGTGGCCGCTCGAAGGGTGAAGGCGGCGATCATCGCCTCCAGGTAGGCCTGATCGTTCTTGAGGAACAGGGCGACCTTGTCACCGGGACCTACCCCCGCGGCGCGGAGGTGGTGGGCCAGGCGGTTGGCCCGCTCGGCCAGCTCCCGGTAGGTCGGGCGTTGCGGCCCACACACCAGCGCGGTACGGCTGGCGGCCCGGGGCCACACCGCTTCCCACAGGTCAGCGAAGTTGTAGGTGGCCGGCAGGGGCGTGTCGGCTCCCTCCACCTCGGGCTGCGGATCGGTGGCGCTGGTCCCCTCACTCATGGCTGACAGTGTGTCAGAAAGCCGAGAACCGCGGACCAGCATCGGCTGGGGCCAACAGGAGCCCAGCCCGCTAATCTGACGGACCGTCAGATTTCAGGGCGGACCCGACCCGACTCTTCTCCCGACCCATCGAGGACCCGAGCCATGACCGCCACGACCAGCACCGCCGGCCCCCTCTCGGGGGTGCGCATCATCGAGAGTTCCATGCTCGGCCCCGCCGCCATCACCACCGCGCTGGCCGACATGGGCGCCGAGGTCATCAAGATCGAGACCCCCTCGGGCGACTACATCCGCCAGATGACGTGGCCCATCGTCGAGGGCGTCTCCCTGATGCACCTCCACGTGAACCGGGGAAAGCGATCCCTCGTGCTCGACCTCCGCACCCCCGAGGGCGTCGAGACCTACCTCGACCTGGTTCGAGATGCCGACGTGGTCATCGAGGCCATGCGGCCCGGAGGGCTGGAGAAGCGAGGCCTGGGCTATGACCGCCTGCGGGAGGTCAACCCCCGGATCGTGTTCTGCACCATCTCGGGTTACGGAATGACCGGCCCGTACGCCGACCTACCCAGCCACGGCGTGGCCTATGACGTGTGGGCCGGACTGGTCAAGCCTGAGATCACCGAAGACGGGTTCGCCGCCATCCCCGAGCATCCCTCCGTCGGCATCCACGCCGGTCCGTTGTTCGGCGCCCTCGGTGTTCTGGCCGGCGTCATCCAGGCCCGGGCCACCGGGCAGGGGGCACGGTTGGAGATCGCTCAAAGCGACGCCGCCGCAGCCATGGACTGGCTGCGCAGCGAAACCTGGAAGGCCTACGAACGCCCCGAGGACGAGGTGACCGGCAATGCCTCCGACAACTACGAGCGTCGCGCTCCAGGTACGGCGGGAATGCGCGACGGGGTCCGCTACCAGTTCTATGAAGCCTCCGACCAGCAGTACGTCCTCCTCCAGGCATCCGAGCGAGAGTTCTGGGAGAACTTCTGCCGGGCCGTCGACCGCTACGAGCTGTTCGAAGCCCACCCCGGTGCGAAGTTCGCCGACCATGCGGTCGGCAACGTCGAGCTCCGGGCCCAGCTTCGCGACATTTTCCTGACCCGCACCGCCCGGGAATGGGTGCAACTCGGCTTGGACGTGAACGTGCCCATCGTGTCGGTCAACACTCCCCAGACCCTGGCTGACGACCCCCAGTTCCAGGACCGTTTCCCCTGGATCCCCGCCGAGGTGCTGGGCTGCGACCAGCTCCCGTCCCCCATCAAGTTCCTCGACGTGGAGATGCCCACCCCCACCAAGGCCCCCACCGTCGGCCAGCACAGCGAAGAGGTGCTGCGCCAGGTCCTCGGCTACGACGACGAGCACATCTCAGCGTTGCGCGACGCCGGCGCCCTGGGCTGAGCCCGGATCAACCGACACCCGGTGGCCCCACTCGACAGCGGGTGGTGCACCCCGATCCTCGACTGCCGCGCCAACTAGAACACGTTCTAACATCGCGCCCATGCACCTGTCCCACACCGAGGTACAAGACGCTCTGCGCGAAGCCGTGGCCGGCTTCTTGGAGAAGTCCGCCGACGCCGAAGCGATCCGGCGGGCCGAACCGTTGGGCTGGGACCCCAAGGTCTGGGACGGCCTGACCGGCATCGGCGTTCCAACGCTGGGCGTGGCCGAGGAACAAGGCGGGTCCGGCGCCACGCTGCGCGACCTGGCCGTGGTGGCCGAAGCTTGTGGCGCCCGCCTCGCCCCCGCGCCCGTGGTGGAGACGATGGTGGCGGCCCGCCTCCTGGCCCGGGTCGCCGGCACCGATACCTCTGGCGCGGCTGCCTCCGCGCTCGACACGCTGGCCCAGGGCGGGGAACCGGTGGCACTCGCCGTGCGCCCGGCCACAAACGGAGTGGCCACCCTGGTTCCCGGCGCCGCGGTGGCCGATGCGGTGGTGGCCCTCGACGGTGAAGACCTGGTGCTGGTCGTCCGCAACGACCTGCCCGGTTCGCCGTCCAACCTGGGTTCGGCCCCCCTCGCCGACGTCTCGGTCACCGGCGAGGGCTGCACCGTCATCGCGTCAGGCCCCGAAGCGGTAGCCGCCCATGCCATAGCGGTGGACGAGTGGCGCGCCCTCACCGCCCGCTGGTTGGTGGGGTTGGCCCGAGATGCCCAGGCCATCGGCATCCAGTACGCCATCGACCGCAAGCAGTTCGACGTCCCCGTCGGCTCGTTCCAGGCCGTTCAGCACCGCTTCGCCGACCTGGCCACCGACCTCGACGGTGCCGACCTGCTGTCCAACAAGGCGGTGTGGGCGCTGGACGTGGGTGACCCCGTCGCCACCTCGTTCCCCACCATGGCCTTCTGGTTCGCCGGCGACACGGCCCAACGGGTGGCGGCGTGGGCACTGCACGTCCACGGCGGCTACGGGTTCATGGAGGAGTACGACATCCAGCTCCACTTCCGTCGGGCCAAGGCGACACGGCTGTTGCTGGGCGACCCCCGACGTGAGCTCCAAGCCCTAGCCGAGCTCCTGTGGGGAGACGAGGCCACCGGCCCGATCCCGGGCTCGGCGTTCCGACCCACCCACGGCACCGGCTCCGTCGACTCTCCGGCCCAGGCCACCGGCGACGACGGCGGCGGCTACGACTTCCGCCTCGGCCCCGAAGTCGAGGCCTTCCGAGCCGAGGTCAGGGCATTCCTGGCCGAACACGTGACCGAAGAGGTCATCGAGACCGCGCACCACACCGGCACCATCCACGACTGGGGCCTGCACACCAAGATGGCCGAAGCGGGCTGGATCTCGGCCGGTTGGCCCGCCGAGTTCGGGGGCCAGGGCCGTTCCCCGCTGGAGATGAACTCCCTGTCCGAAGAGATGTACCTCTCCGGTGCTCCCGTCGACGGCCTCGGGGTGGCTTCGCTGGTCGCCCACACCCTGCTCATCGACGGAACCGAATGGCAGAAGCAGACCATCATCCCCGAGATCCTCTCGGGCCAGGCCATGTGCTGCCTCGGCTACAGCGAGCCCGATGCCGGATCCGACGTGGCGTCGGTGGTCACCAAGGCGGTGTGCGACGGCGACCAGTGGACCATCAACGGCCAGAAGATGTTCACCACCCTCGCCCACGAAGCCCACTACGTGTTCCTGCTCACCCGCACCAACACCGAGGTGGCCAAGCACAAGGGCCTCACCATGTTCGTGGTGCCGATGGACACCCCCGGCATCTCCTTCACCCCGGTCCACACCATGGGCGGCGAGCGGACCAACATCACCTACTACGACGACGTCAAGGTCGACGACCGCTACCGCGTGGGCGAAGTGGACGGAGGCTGGAAGGTCATGATGACCGCACTGGTCTTCGAGCGGAACTCCGCCTGGTATGGCGAGCTCGTCCGCCTCCTCGACCACGGCCTCACCTGGGCCCGAGATGCCCTGTCCCCCGACGGTGGCGTCATGATCGACGACCCCCTGGTACGGGAACGACTGGCTCGAATCGCCATCGGCAACGAGGTGTCCAACCTCTTGGGCTGGAGGGCGGCGTGGATGGCTGCCAACCACACGCTGCCCGGTGTGGAAGGCACGATGGCCAAGTTGTTCACCACCGAGCACTACCAGTTCGCCGGCAACGAACTGATCGACGCGTTGGGTGCCGACGGGCTTCGCCGCCACGGCGATCCCAGCGCCGGAGCTGACCTGGCCCACGGCTGGATAGAGGCCATCTACCGCCACTGCCAGGTCACCACCATCTACGGCGGTACCAGCGAGGTCCTCCGCGGCATCATCGCCGAACGGGGCCTGCAACTCCCCCGCAACCGCTGACCGGTCGCCCTCTACGGGCGGCTCCCGGTCAGCGACCCAGATGGGCGAGGGCTCGGTGGGCGGCGTGGAAACCGGCCATGCCGTGCACGCCCGCCCCCGGCGGGGTAGACGCCGAGCACAGGAACATCCCCGCTATCCCGGTGTCATAGGGGTGGAACGTGATCCGCGGCCGGAAGGCAAGCTGGATCGGATGGTTGGCACCGGCGGCCACGTCACCGCCCACATAGTTCGGGTTGTGCCGGGCCAGATCGGTGGTGGAACGGACGGCCAGGCCCACGATGCGATCCCTCACCCCCGGAGCGAACCGCTCCAGTTGGTCGATCACCGCCTCGGTGGCGTCACCGGTCCAACCGGCCGGGACATGGGCATAAGCCCAGACCGGGTGTACATCACCGACCGACCGGCCGGGATCAGCCAGGTACTGCTGGGCCACGAGCACGAAGGGACGCACCGGCATCTGCCCCCGATGGATGGCCGACTCGGCCGCCGCCACCTCCTCGAACGTGCCTCCCAGGTGAACGGTGCCAGCCCGGCCGACGTGTTCGTTGACCCACGGCACCCCTCCCTGCACCGCCAGGTCCACCTTGAACGCGCCCGGCCCGTAGCGGAACCGCTGATACGCCCGTCGGACACGAAGCGGCTGATGTTCGCCGGCGATGCGGGCGAAGGCGGGCGGGCCGACGTCGAAGATCGCCACCCGGTGCGGCGGCAGGTCGTCGAAGGAGCGCACCTCCCTATCCGTCTCGATGATGCCCCCGGCCGCGGTCACCACCGATGCGAGGGCGTCGGTGATGGACCGTGATCCCCCCTCGGCCACCGGCCAGCCGTAGCGGTGGCCCATGGCCACGAACATCATCCCGGCCGACGCGGTCACCGGCTGGGTCAGCGGCCGGTAGACGTGGGCGGCGATACCGGCGAAGAGGGCCCGAGCTTCTGGTGTCTGCCATCGCCTAGCCACCCCGGATGCCGGCCTCACCGCCGACAGCCCGAAGCGGGCCAACGCCGCGGGGTGGCGGGGAATGCGGGTGAGCGGACCGAGGACGTCTCCGGCCAGCTCGGGGGCGCGGGCGGTGAGCGGGGCGAACGTCGACCGCCAGCGCCTGCCGTCGACGGCCATGTTGTCGGCGGTGTCATCGAGGGACCGGAACAAGACGCCGGCCCGGCCACCGTCGAGAGGGTGAGCCACATCTACCGGCGCGTAGCGCCAGGCCAGGCCGTGCTCCTGCAGACCCAACTCGGCAAAAGCCGGCGACGCCACCCCGAAGGGATGGACCGCCGAACAAACATCATGGGACAGGCCCGGCACCGTCAACTCGGCTGTGTGGGTTCCGCCGCCGATCTCGGCCGATGCCTCCAGGACCTGGACCGACCATCCCGCTCGGGCCATCACCGCGGCCGCGGTCAGCCCGTTGGGCCCCGAGCCGACGATGACCACGTCGACAGGTTCCCCCGACGACCTGCGACCAGCTATTGAACCGGCGGCGTTCACCTCGGCGACGCTAACGCTCCCATCCAGCTATCGGGGTCAGGTGATCGAACGACAATGAAGGGCGCTCGATCCACCTTCGGAGGACGGGTGCCGGGCGGGCACAATGGCGCATCGCCAAGCTGACCTCCGCCCTTCGGGTGAACCTCCCCTCGAGCCGGCTGGTGGGAATCGATCTGGCCCGGGCCCTTGCCCTGGCCGGGATGATCGCCACCCACCTGTACCACCCGCTCTATGACCGCGAGATCTCTCTTGCCCATCGGTTGGCCGCTGGTCGGGCATCGGCGCTCTTCGCGGTGCTGGCCGGGCTCAGCCTTGCCCTCATGACCGGAGGCACCTCCCCGGTGAAAGGCCGGGAGCGAACGGCTCGCTCGGTAGGGCTGGTAGTCCGTTCGGTACTCCTCTACGCCATTGGAATCGGTCTGACCCATGCCGGCACCCCCATTGCGGTGGTGCTCCAGAGCTATGCGGTGATCATGGTGACGATGTTGCCGTTCTTGGGCTGGCGTCCCCGGAACCTGGCCATCCTGGCCGGAGCCTGGGTGGTGGCTGGACCGCTGCTTCTGGTCTGGGTGATGTCGTGGTGGCCGAACTGGAGCGTCACCGGATGGGGCACGGTCACCGAACACCTCCAGGGCATCTACCCGTTCTTGGTGTGGATCACCTACTTCTGGGTGGGCTTGGCCATCGGTAGGACCGACCTTCGCCGTCGGGCCACAGCAATCTGGCTCGCAATCGGGGGTGCGGCCCTGACCGTCACCGCCGTGGCCATCTCGGACCACCTCGTCTACCGGGCTGGGGTGCTCGAGGAACTGGCCCAGGACGTGGGGACCCAGGACCTCGACTACCTCGACTTCCAGCTCGACTACGGGCTACCCGGCTTCATCCCCGGTGGATCCAATTGGTGGTTGGCGGTCAGCGCCGCCCACTCGGGCACCCCGTTCGAGCTGGCCACCACCATCGGCAGTGCCCTGGCGGTGATCGGCGTCTGCCTGCTGATGGCCCGTGTGCTGCCTCGAGCCACCGCGATCATCTCCGGGGCCGGTGCCATGAGCCTCACCATCTACACCCTGCATGCGCTGGCAATGTCGGAGAAATTCTGGCCCCCCGAGGAAACCCGCAGCTTCTGGATCCAGATCGCAGCCTTTGCCGTGCTCGGAGCCGCCTTCCGCCTGGCCGGCCTCAAAGGCCCCCTGGAGTGGGCGGTAGCCCGCGCCTCGGGTCTGACCGCGTCGCTGGTGCGACGCGGTCAGACCCGCCACCTGACCCCGGATCCACCATAGGCAGAGCTTTTCGACAGATCGCGGCTGAGGCAGTTCGAGACGTGAGCGACGTAGGTCGCTGAAGTCATCGGGGCCGGCGGGCCGCCTCGTAGTGCTGGGCACCGATCGGTAGGCGCCACAACCGCTGATCCACTCGTCTCGCCCACCCACCGGCGAAGGGCAGAAAGAGTATGTAGCGGCTCTCGATCGGTTCCATGCCAGCGTCGACCAACAGCCGCTTGGCCTCGGCGCGGGAAAGCAGTTCGACTCCCTCGTCGAACTCACACCTGCTCACCGCCACCCGGGTCAGCGGGTTGAAAGGGTTGTGTTCGAACACAGCCACGATCCCGCCAGGCCTGACCACGCGGGTCATCTCCCGGGTGAAGGCCAGCCGGTCGGGGGTCTCGACGTGGTGCAGCACACAAATGGTGAAAGCCATGTCGAAGGCCCCATCCGGGTACGGCAAGCGGTGACCGTCGAACACGGCATAGTTGACGGCGGGGTTGTCCAACCCGGCCCGTGCCACAGCCTCGCCGGACACGTCGACCCCGTGAAGCTCCCCGAAGACTCCGCCAAGGGCGGCATCGGTGACGCCCACCCCGCAGCCGACGTCGAGCACCCGCATCCGCTCCAGGTCGCCGAGGTGTCGGCGGGACAGATCGACCAGATGGTCGGCCTTGCAGCGAGCGAAGAACTCCACGTCCTGTCCGCTGAATGAGACCGATGCGCTCACCTCGTCGGAATAGCTCCGGGCGTGCCGGTCGAACTGCGCGGTCATGGCCGGGTATCGGAGCGGACCACTTCGCGGACGAGGTAGAGCGGCCGCTGCTTCACCTCGTCGTAGATGCGGGCGATGTACTCACCGATCACGCCGAGCACCACCAGTTGAACCCCGCCGATGATGCCCATCGGAACCACGATCGAGGCCCACCCTGGCACCACGTCGAAGGATGCGATCTTGGCCACCACCCCGAACCCGGCGGCCAGCACCGACACGAACGACACGAAGAACCCCAGCATCATCACCAGGCGAAGCGGGACGGTAGAGAACGACACGATGCCATCGGCGGCGAAGGCCAACATCCGTCGCATCGGGAACTTGGTGACCCCAGCATGTCGGGCTTCGCGGACGTAGCGCACCCCGACCTGGTCGTATCCGACCCAGGCGAACATACCGCGCAGGTACCGCCGGTGTTCGGGCATGGCGTTGACTGTGTCCACCACCCGCCGATCGACCAAGCGGAAATCTCCGGCGTCGCGCGGGATCTCGACGTCGCTCATCCGCCCCAGCACCCGGTAGAACCACCGTGCCGTGGCCAGCTTGGTCCGTGACTCCCCCGTACGCTCGTCACGCACGGCGTAGACGACCTGGAACCCCTCCCGCCACTTGTCGACCAGGGCCAACACCACCTCGGGCGGGTCCTGGAGATCGGCGTCCATGATGATCACCGCATCCCCGGATGCATGCTCCAGGCCCGCGCTGATGGCCATCTGGTGACCGAAGTTTCGGGTGAGGCGAACCACCACGTAGCGAGGGTCAGCATCGCTCAGCGACCGCATGATCTCGAAGGAAGCATCAGTGGAGCCGTCGTCCACCAGCACGACCTCGGAAGGACCATCGAGCGAATCGAGGATGGGGTCCAAGCGACGGGCCAGCTCGGGCAACGTCTCCTGCTCGTTCAACACCGGGATCACGAAGGAGAACACCGGCGCCATGGCCTCGCACCCTACAGCCGCCACCGGCAACCTAGGGGTGGGCGACGGGCCGGGGCTCGGAAGCCCTGAGGATCACCATCGTGTAGGGGATCCTCAGGGTCTTGTGGTCCACATCCACCTCGATCACCTCGAAGGACGCGGAACCCAGAGCGGCATAGGCATCTGGGGTGCGCACGTCCTGGCCTCGATCGTGAACCAAGAGGAACCGGGCCATCCGGCTCTGTCCTTCCACGTAACCGCCGTCGACGGTCACGAACTTCCCGCCGGGCCGGAGCACCCGGCTGGCGATGTGAAAGATCGACCGGGCGGTGTCGTCGTCCACGTGGTGGAGCACGCCGTGGGAGAGGACGGCGTCGAACACACCCAGTTCGTCGGGGCTGACCGTTGTCACATCGGCGCAGAAGAACTTCGCGCCACCCCGGCCGTAGCGGTCCTGGGCCTGGGCCACGTAGTGCTCGCTCAGATCGAACCCGACGTAGTCGACGCCGTTCAGATACCGGACCACATCGCCGGGACCGCAACCGATGTCGAGCATTCGGCCACCGCTGGGGATCTCCAGCCGAGCGATGACGTCTTGCCAGAGGCGATGGGAGCCGATGGCCCGCTGATAGGTCTGGTATATCCACGGCGCGGAGAGGATCCGGTGAATACCCGTGGTCTTTTGGCTCATGGCTGGCGTCCTTCCTCATCGGACCGATCCACGACTTGAACTACACGGAACCAGGGTTGCCGGTCAGCCACTTCCGTCTCCCTCGCATCCATCAGGGTCCATGCTCCCGTTGATTCGAAACACCCGTGCGCTGTCTCGCTCGTAGATCTTCTCTGCGGCCGAGTCGCCACCGGTCCATTCCAGGTCGACCACCGGTGTCGTCGTGAACCAGGCGCTGAGCACCACGACGAGGGTGAACCGGCCTTCGTTGATACTGGTGCGCCACTCCTCGCAGGTCTTCGCCGTTCTCCACCCCGATCGCGGTTGGGGTACGCCGATGTACTGCACGTAGTTGGCCTGATCCGGGCCGTACACGGGGTACTGAAGAGGGGTGCCGGCGATACCGATCCGCTCTCCCGAGAAGCGGGAGGACCAACTGAGGTCGATCAGCTTCAGCACACCGGCGTAGTCCTGGTACCGGTTCGAAAGGTAGACGCGTCGAGCCGTGACCGATGCGAGCCCGCCAGCCACCACCAGAACGCAGACGCCCACCATTACGGCTCGGCGATCGAGCCTGGGAAGCCACCGTCTGGCCGCAACCCCCAAGGCGAGCGCCAGAGCAGCCCAACCGATCCACACCAACGACGCCACGCCCCATATGGGTTGGTCGATTGCAGCCTCGAGGTTCTCCTCCCAGTCGCTGGCCTCCACCTGGATCGAAACCAAATAGACACCCAGTACGCCGATCGTGCAGTAGCGCCAAACCGAGGCCCTGCCCCCAGTCGCCGCCGCTGCCGCCACCGCCGAGAGCACGATCCCAGGGGCGAGATACCGGGTTACGACCCCGAAGTACACCAACTTGCCACCAAACCCGAGGATCGCCGGCGTCACCAGGAAGCCGGCAACAGTGATCCCCGCCACCAGGCAGATGATCCGCTGCATTCGAAGCCCGGTGACCAAACCCGCGATCAGCAGGACACCAAGTCCTCCCAGCAGCAGCCACCACAAGGCACCTACCCCTTTGTCCATACCGGGCCAGAGGTAGAGGTCTCGGTCCGACGCGCTACCGAGATGAGCGGCGACGGTCGAGAACTTGGTGAAGATCGGCGTCTTGTGGAACTCGAGGGGTCCCAGGTCGAGTTCCATCTGTGGCAACGGGTTGCCCACGATCACCCAGTTCCTCAGATACCAAAAGGAGCCGGTTACCGCGAGCACGCCAGCCCACAAAGCGCTGACCCGGATTCGAGATTCTCGGGATGATGCGATAACCACGGCCAAGCTCAGCGCACCAACCGGGAGCAGGAACTGGAACTTGGTACCCACCGCGAGCCCGGCCGCTATCGAAGCCAGGGCGAGGGCGGCCCTGTCGAATCGACCTCCGCCCTGGTGTCCGTTGGCGAGCAATGCCAACGAAGCCAGCAGCAGGGCGATGCCCATGGTGTCGTTGTAGGCCCCACCGGGCTGGGTGGCCATCAGGCTTGGGGTGGTGAACCCGATCGCGGCAGCACCCACCGTCAGCCAGGAGGTACCGAACGGCCGACCTAGACACCAGGCGGCCATGAGGCCAAAGGCCAGCCATCCGAGGTTCATGAAGACCGACAGGATGTCGATACCCAAGAAGCTCATTCCGATGGCATGGAAGATAGAGCCGTTGCCCGGGAAAAAGGTGGTGAGAGCTTCGTCTTCCAGGTAGTGGAGTGGCGTGATCGAACCGGTTTGCACCCACCTTGCCGCCACCGGAAGGTGGTACCAGAGAGAATCGATGGTGTGGATCCCGTGGTTGAGGGCCCACCAGGTTCGCTGCCCCCACTCCGCGACCACCACGACGACGGCTACCGCGGCAAACCCGAGGTCGAGCCGGTGCAACCTCGGGCTGACCGTCGGAGGTCCGATGTCGGAGGGCTTCGGACCTTCGGGACGAGATGACGCCCGTTCACTTCTGCCCCAGGACCACAGGCCCGCCCCCACCGCGATCAGGCCGACGAAGGCCGGGCCCCGGCCGAACTGACCGACCGATCCGATCACCTGCACAACACCGACCATGCAAGTCAAGGTGATGACGGTTGACGCCAGCGCCAATGGCAGACCGCGCCAGTCCGGCAATAGGCGGCGCGCCGCCCCCCAGGACCCGAAGGCCACGACTCCGACGGCGACGCCAAGCAGGACTAGTCCCGAGGCAAAGGTGATGAAGCTGCTACTCAAGGCCCTCTCCAAAGGTCATCGGCGCGGCAGCCTCGCGTTCAGGGTCCAAAACCGCCTGTGGCTGGTACCCGACGATCGGGCACCAGCCACAGAGTAGATCGCTGGCCCGGGCTCCAGGTCCCGAGCCTCGACGTCAGGAGAGGCGCTCGATGATCATGGCCATGCCCTGGCCGCCACCCACGCACATGGTCTCCAGACCGATGGTCTTGTCGTCCTTCTGAAGGCCGTTGATCAGCGTGTTGATGATGCGGGCGCCGGTCATGCCGAAGGGGTGGCCGATGGCGATGGCGCCGCCGTTCACGTTGAGCTTGTCCCACTCGATGCCGAGCTCACGGGCCGACGGGATGACCTGAGCGGCGAAGGCCTCGTTGATCTCCACCAGGTCGACATCGTCGATGGTCATGCCGGCGCGGGCCAGAGCCTGACGGGAAGCCTCGATCGGACCCAGACCCATGATCTCGGGATCCAGACCCGATACCCCCGAGGAGACGACGCGGGCCAGCGGGGTGAGACCGAGGGCCTTGGCCCGGGTGTCACTCATCACGACCACGGCCGCGGCCCCGTCGTTGAGGGGGCAGGCGTTGCCGGCGGTGACGGTGCCGTCGGGGCGGAACACCGGCTTCAGGCCAGCCAGGCCCTCGGCGGTCGTGCCGGCGCGAATGCCGTCATCCTTGGTGACGACAACCTCGTTGCCCTCATCGTCGGTGGTGGTGACCGGGGTGATCTCGTTCTCCCAGAAGCCGCTCTCCAGCGAAGCGGTGGCCCGCTGCTGAGACAGGGCCGCGAACTGGTCCTGCTCCTCACGGGTGACGCCCTTGTAGCTGGCGACGTTCTCGGCGGTCTGACCCATGGCGATGTAGACGTCGGGAAGTCCACCCTCGAAGGGGGTCCATGCTCCCTGGCCACCACCGGAGAGCTCTCCGGTGCGGGCCACAGCCGCGGCGTGCTTGGGGTTCTGAGGACCGCTGTCGGCGAAGCCGTACACGAAACGGCTCACCGTCTCGACCCCAGCGGCGATGAACACGTCTCCCTCGCCGGCCTTGATGGCCTGGGCGGCCATCCGAACCGACATGAGCGAAGACGAGCAGTACCGGTTGACGGTCACACCGGGAACCGTGGGCATTCCGGCCTGGATGGCGACGATGCGGGCCAGGTTGTAACCGGCCTCACCGGCAGGCTGACCGCAGCCCAGAATCAGGTCCTCGACGGTGTTGCGATCCAACTCGGGGATCTTGTTGAGGGCGGTGTCGACGATAAAGGCGGTGAGGTCATCGGGCCGCTCGTTCTTGAGCGAACCCTTCTGGGCCCGGCCGATGGGCGTACGGGCGACGGAGACGATGACGGCTTCGGGCATGGGTGGGCTCCTCTTTCGCTACCCCTGTGGTGGCCCTCTGTCTAGCAAGTGCCCTCGCGGACTCCTGAATCGACCCCCCGTTCGCTCGACCGGCTTGACCGGGTGCGATCAGCCGGTGAGCATTGCGGTCGTGAGAGTCACGGCCGTGGAAATTCCGACCAGAGTGCTGGTGTTCGGCATGGTCCGGCCCGACGGTTCGATCGATGGTCCCGATCTCTACGGCGTGGCCGAGGCATGCGGCCACACCGACGAGCAGCTTCGCTCGTGTCTCCGGAGGCTGGTGACCGAGGGCCTGCTCGTTCGCGAGGGAAGCGGGCGCCAGGCCAGCTACCGCACAACCCCTCGCGGCAACGAGCTCCACCTCGGCTCGATGCGACGCCACGAGATGGCCTACCGACAAGACAGCCGCGGTCAGGGCTGGGACGGCACCTGGCACCTGGTGGCCTTCGCCGTTCCCGAGAACCTGCGGTCGGCCAGAGACCGACTGAGAGACCGACTCCTCGACGAGGGTGGGGCACCGATCAACAACGGGATGTACGTGTCACCCCATCCATGGGAGGAGGAGGTTCGGGCCCTGGCGGCTGAGCTGAACGTGGCTGATCGCCTCACCCTGGCCAGCACCCAGGACCTGGAGGTGGGCGGGGTGAAGTCAGCCCGCGACCTGGCTCGCTCGTTGTGGCCCGTCGATGAGATCGCGGCCGCCTACAGCCGTTTCGTCACCGATCACGAGGACGTGGTTCCCACGCTGGAGAAGCTGAGGGCCCGCCGGGACCGCATCGCCGACACCGACTTCCTACCTGGGGCTCTGCGCATGGTCATCGCCTTCCAGGAGGTGTTCATTCGTGACCCCTTGCTGCCACCTGAGCTTCTGCCCCGCCCGTGGCCGGGCCGGGCCGCCCGTGAGCTCTTGTTGACGAGCCGACGTCTGGCACTGCGCCTCCGCGCCGAACATGAGCGGCCAGCGTTGTTCGCCGCTTTCGATCAGTTCGCCAACTCGACACCCTGATCCAGGGCTGACCGTCGCGGCCGTCGGAACGCGCCGAACGCGGTCCGTTGCCGCGCCGACGAGTCAGCATTAGGATCGGCGGCTCGCAGTGGGGGCCGCGGATGCTCCGCGGATTCGCGAGCGGAGGAACAATGGACGCAACGGCCGAACAGGGATCCCAGGCTGAACCTCACCTGTTCATCAACGCCACCTGCGTGGTGTCGTTCCGCAGCGAGGGAACGTGCCTCGAGCGCAACAACGTTGTCTGGCCGATCGGCCACCCTCACCTGGAGACGCTCGCCCTTCTCAGCCTCGACGAACCGCCCACCGCGGTCGAAGCCAAGATGCAGGTTGTCGACCAGACCGGCGTGTCAGAAGACGACATGGCCGCGTTCATCATGGACCTGGTCTATTCACTGCACCTCAGCGCCGGTGAACCTCAACGTCACATGGCGATCGAAGACCATCCCGCGGCTCGCACCGGAACTCGCGTCGACCTCAACGTCGAGGACCACGTCTGGCTGCCCACGCCCCAGACGGTTCGGCTCCGCAACGGGGTCTTCGAGTTGATCGACCATGAGAACCGCCGGGTCGCAGCGCTCACCGCCACCGAGGTTGCGGCCATCGGCACCCTCTGCCGACCCACCACGCTGAGCGCGGCGCTCCAAGCACTGCCGACAGCCCACGGTCGTCCCATCATGTCGGCTGAGGAGTTCGCCCAGCTCGTTGGCGACTTGGAGGCAACAGGCAGCCTCCGACGGCGCGCTCCCCTCCCCGATGGCAACGACGAGGTCAGCCCCGAGGACCAAGACGACTTCGATCTGATCAATAGAGACGAGATCGCTCACCGAGTGGCAGCCAAGTACGCGGCCAAGCAGTCGGCCGAGGAAGCCGAGCGTGAACGGGTTACCGGCCAGAAGCGCACCAAGGTGATCCCGGTGGCCTTCGACCTGATGGCGCCGGCCGGTGTCGGCTCGGTCGTTGCCTTCGCCAAGGCCTATGAGAACGGACGGTTGGAGGAGCACTACCAGTTCAGGACCGACTGGATCTGGTCAGACGACCGCCTCGACGAGTTCACGTCCGAACCCGCGATCTACCTCTGCTCCGATTACATCTGGTCTCACCAGCAGTGCTTGGTGGCCTCCGCCAAGATCAAGGCCCTCAGCCCGTCGAGCATCACTATCCACGGTGGCCCCGACGCCCCCAAGTACGAGGGTGACTCCATCGCCCACATGGAGGCCAACCCTCACGTAGACGTTCTGATCCGCGGCGAGGGCGAACAGACCGCAGCCGAGGCCTTGGCGGCGCTGACTTCGGTGATCGGGGCTGCCGAGCCGGACCTGTCGGTCCTCGATGGCGTTCCGGGCCTCACCTATCGCCTCGGCGACCAGCTGATCAGGACCCCAGACCGGGAACGTCAGGTCGATTTCGAGCACCTGCCCAGCGCGGTCCTGACCGGGTTGTTCGACATGTACGGCGAGATCCCCATGTCTGGTGTCACCCTCGAGACCAACCGGGGCTGCCCTTATAGCTGTGCCTTCTGCGACTGGGGGTCGGCCACGAACAGCCGCATCCGCAAGTTCTCGATGGACCGCATCCTTTCCGAGATCGACTGGTGCGCGGCCAACAAGATCGAGACCCTCGGCCTGGCCGATGCGAACTTCGGCATCTTCGAACGAGACGTAGAGGTCTCCCAACACGTGGCCGATGCCCACCGCTCCAACGGCTACCCGGCATCGTTCGGCGTCTCCTACGCCAAGAACACCACCAAGTACCTCCGCAAGATCATCACGATCCTCTCCGAGGCCGGAATCCTCTCCACCGGCGTCCTGTCGCTCCAGACCATGGACCCCAGCACCCTGGAGACGGTCCGGCGTTCCAACATCAAGACCGAGAAGTACGACGCCATCGCCGACGAGATGCGCAAGGCCCACCTGCCGCTGATGGTCGAGCTCATGATGGGGCTCCCGGGTCAGACCCCGGATTCGCTGGCCAACGACCTCCAGGAGTGCATCAACCGTTCCGTCCCCGCTCGCATCAACCTGACCACGCTCCTGGTCAACAGTCCCATGAACTCACCTGAGTACATGGAGGCCAACCAGATCGAGGTAGCTGAGCCGCTTCGCCCTGGACACAACTCCGTGCTCGTGTCCACCAAGAGCTACACCCGCGAGGACTACAACGAGATGCGGCTCATGCGCCTGTCGTTCATGGCGTATGAGAACTTCGGGATGCTCCGTCACGCGGCTCGTTTCCTGAGCCACGAGACCGGTAAGAGCGAGATGGACGTGTATAGGACCATCAGCGTCTTGACCCGCCAGCACCCCAATAGGTGGCCGGCACTCACGGCCATCGATCGCTTCTCCACCGACCTGATGGCACCCGTCTTCAGCTGGCAGGCGATCATGCACGACCTGGGACGCCTCGCCGTCGAGGAGTTGGGTGTGGCCGACGACTCGGCGTTGCATACCGTCTTGGCCGTCCAGGCCGGCCTACTCCCCGCCTACGGACGGACCTTCCCGCAGGTCCTCCAGCTCGATCACGACATCGTGGCCTGGACCCAGGCCATCAGCGAGGCCAGGGCCATTGACCCTTCCGGCGACTGGCATTCGGTGGTTCCTCACCTGTCCACCTACGGGCCCACAGACCTGAAGGTCGACGACACCGCCGGGATCAACGACTGGGCTATGGGCATCCATCCCGAGCTCAACAGCTTGGGTATCAACTGGGAGCTCGATTCCCGGCTGTCGCGGGCCGGGATCAAACCCAAGGAGGGCACCATCAAGGAGTCCTTCATCGAGTTCGCCACCGCAGCCGTCACCTCCCGACCAGAACAGCGAGAGGCAAACAACCCGGTGCCGGTGAACATCGGGCGGCGAGACTGACCCGACGTCTCCTGCCCGCTCAGGAGGCGACGAGCCAGCCCACACCCGCAACACCATTGGTGGTCCCATGAAGTGCCCTGTCTGTGACGTCACCCTGTCGATCTCGGCTCGAGAGGGCGTGGAGATCGACTTCTGCCCTCAGTGTCGAGGGGTGTGGTTGGACCGGGGCGAGCTGGACAAGATCCTCGACCGAGTTCGAACCCTGCCCGAGATGACGGCGACCGCGCCCCCTCCTCCCCCGCCCTCTCCGGAGAACACCGACTACCGCACTCCTCGCGACCGTGATTACCCGAGCGGCCGACGCGATGAGGGGCGAAGAGATGAGCGGGATCGAGACCGAGACGACGATCGCGACCGCTACTACCGCAACGATCGGGACCGGGATCGGGATCGAGATCGCCGAGATGACCGTTCCTATGATCGGGACCGAGGCTATGACAAGCGCAAGCGTCGCAAGTCGTTCCTCGAGGAGATCTTCGACTTCGACTAGTACCGGCACGGGTATCCGCTGACGGTTCCGGCATCGATCCACATCGTCGCCGGCTAGTTCCCGTGGAACGCCCTCAGCACCTGAGCTCAGGTCGTCTCCTGAGGAACCAACCGTTCCACACGTTCGCCGATGGGGCCAGCCGATCGGAGCTCAACCCAGGGCTGCCATGGCCTCTCGCAGAGCGCCCAACTCAGAGGTGACGGCGTCGAGATCCCGACCGACACCGACCAGGGCATCGGCGTCGGCCACCACCGCCACCTCCGCGGCCCGGGCCACCGCCGCCAGCAGACGGGCCTCGGCCACCCGCAATCGTTCCTCGGTGTCGGCCACCAGGTTCAACAGCCGTTGCACGCTGGCGAAGCGAGCCGACAGAGCCTCCATCTCGACGGGGACATCACCGGCCGAGGCCTGACGGCGGGCCGCCTTGTAGGCCGCGGTGGCCCCGTCGGGGTCGAGGGTGGACAGCACCGCCTCGACCTCGCCGATGCGCCGGGCCGTTGAGTGCACCTCGACCACTCCGGCCGTCACGAGCTCACCCAGTTCGACCAGCCGGAGGCGCAACGGACCGTCGGCCAGGTGCGCCACCACTGCCTGCCACCGACGGCTGGCGTCGATGGCGCGGGACACTTCGTCGTGAAAGCGCCACGGCACCTCACTCATATCAAGCTCGGGCACCGGGCTCGACACGCCCACGGGTGCATCCGAGTTCGATCCGGTGTCGGCCTCGACGTCACCCCTGGCTCCGTCTCTCCAACGTCCCAACATGGGAATGAACCTACCGGGCCGACTCAGGCCAGATAGTCGACGAACTTCTCGAGTTGGCGCAGGTTGCGGCACTCGAACACGCCGTCGCAGTGGTTGCCGTAGTCACCCACGATCGAGTCACCGGTATCCCAGTAGCTACGCGGCTCGGGGTTCAACCAGTAGACGTGACGGGCCCGGTGTCGCATCTCCTTGATGACCCAGCTTTGAGAGGCGTGGTAGTTGTTGCGGGCATCACCGAGGATCATCACCGTGGTCTTCGGCCCGATCTCCTTGCCCCACTTGTTCCAGAACACCTCGAAGGCGTGGCCGTAGTCGGAGTGGCCGTCGACCCAGACCACGTCGGCCTCGGTGTTCACCCGATGAACGGCCTCGGTGATGTCCTCCACGCCCTCGAAGTAGGAGGTGACCTCGTCTATCCCGTCGATGAACACGAACGAGCGGACCTTGGAGAACTGGCCGCTGATGGCGTACACGAGCATGAGGGTGAACCGGGCGAAGGCCGCCACCGACCCGGAGATGTCGGCGATCACGAATATCTCGGGCTTGTGGGGCCGGGGATGACGGAACTTGGGTTCGGCCGGCACGCCGCCATATGACAGTGAAGCCCGCACGGTGCGGCGAAAATCGAGCGGCCCCCGGCGGTTGTGGCGACGCTTGCGGGCCAGGCGCACCGCCAGGCGTCGGGTCAGGGGGATCAGCGCCTTGCGCAACCCGACCATCTCGTCCTTTGACGCATGCATGAAATCGACGTCTTCGGGCAGCGGCTTGCGCAGCGTCTTGGCCATGGCCTCGACCCCACGGTCGGCCACCAGTCGACGGCGGATCTCGGCCTCGATCTCCTTCTTCAACGCCTCGATTCGATGCTCGTACTCGTCGCGTTCGAGCCGTTCCTCCAGCGGGGTCATCGGTTCGCCGCTGTCGCCGGCCTGCTGGCGACTCTGGTCCATCATCCGCTCCATCAGACCCTCGAGATCGAGGTTCCGTAGGGTGCGGTACAGGTAGTAGGTACCACCCACGGGGCGCCCAGGTTCCATGCCAGCGAAGCGCTTCACCGCCTGGCGAGCGATGGCGCGCATCAGGGCCTCGTCGCCCTTCATCATCGCTTGGTACAGGAGCTGTTGAAGCTCCTCGGGGGTCATTGCCTGGCCTCCGCCCTGGCCCTGCCCGCCCTGGCCGCCGTCTCCCAGGCCGTCACGCTCGTCGTCGTCGAGCATCTCAGCCAGGTCGGGATCGACCGAGTCGTCGTCGATGCCGTACTTCGAGCCCCGCAAGGAGAAGTACACCTCGAACACGGTCTCGAACGCTCGCCAGTGGGCGTTGTTCTTCACCAACGTGGCGGCCAGCGCGTACTTGAAGGCCTCGCGGTCCTCCAGTGGGATGTGGCGCAAGGCGGCCATGGCGTCGAGGTTCTCGGTGAGGCTGACGGGCAGGCCCGCCTCTCGTAGCTCGATGATGAACCCGTTGAGCAGGTCCAGGATCGGTTCACCGGCGACGCCGACCGTCCCCGCGGCGGGGTCAGGGTTCGGGGTCGAGCTTCCGCTCGTCGGAGTGGAGGCCGGGCTGGTCACGACAAGTCCCGTCGCCCGGCCTACTTGGGCCCGGGGGCGAATTGCTTGAAGCCCTGCTTGTCGGCGGTGAACTCACGGACCGCCTTGGCGATGTCGGACTGGTACTTGAGCAAGATGTTGGCGGTGGACGAGGCGGTCTCGGCATCGATCTGCTCCACCCCGAGCAACATCAAGGTGTTGGCCCAGTCCAAGGTCTCTGACACCGACGGCGACTTCTTCAGTTCAAGTTGGCGCAGCGACCGCACGATGCGGGCCACCTGATCGGCCAGGTTCTCGGTGATGTCGGGAACCTTGGTGAGCACGATCTCCTTCTCGCGCTCCATGTCGGGGTAGTCGACGTGGAGGAACAGGCAG
>WBZX01000758.1_pt1 | contig 27512 bp, 26 predicted proteins | sample 5204211 | NCBI WGS metagenome assembly WBZX01 (sample SAMN12344362, study PRJNA552823) | activated sludge metagenome | biome: Activated sludge suspended growth; feature: Nitrification reactor; material: Wastewater; isolation source: activated sludge from nitrification reactor of wastewater... | reverse complement strand
GATTCCCAAGGAACTCGCATGCGCCTGCGGCCAGAGCAGTCCGTGCCGGGGATTCTGTACTCCGTCGGTCCGGCCTCCTTCCTGCGCGATTACCAACAGCCATCCAAACCTATGGAGCAAGATCTGATCGCGGCGCCCATAGCCGAGGGCGAGGTACACTCTGCGGTCTCGCAGCCACCTGCCGCCGAAACTGTGACTAACCCGGTGAAATCTGTCACGGCTTCACCGTCAGTCTGCACCGATGTTGCCGAGTCTCCGACTCTGGTGATAGACACGCCGCCCACAGTGCCTACTCAGACAGAATCACTGTCAGAAGTCACAGAAGCGGCAGAGAAAGCTGGCGAGGTCACGAGTTCTCCCCAACCGCCACAAGTAGAGCCGCTAGTTCCTGATCCAAAAAGCTCACAAGAAAAAGTAGGGCTCGATCCTCAGGAAGAGTGGGAGAAGCTGCTGTCGCGATTTCCTGCCATGAGCAGAGAGATCAACGAGCTTTTGATCGCCTTTGTGATGCAGCCAGAGTACATGACACAGCTCATTTACGAGGAGAAGCTTGCCGATGCGACGGTCCGAGGATTTCCGATTCCGAAGCAGCCGAGAACGCACCTCCCGCAGAGAGAGTCAGACGCGATTCATGGTACGTTGAACAAGCCATTTCTCCCGTCGTATTTCTTCCCTCTTTGCAAGGCCGCATTCGCACATGTCAGGCGATTTGGGACAGACCAACTCGCGACACTTCCGGTGCCAATGTTCCCCCTTACCTTGGAGATGCAGCGACGGATGGAGAGACTGTTCAACAACCCAGCAAAGCGAGCTTATCTCCAATACTGTTTCGATTGGCAAACCGCCGTTCTTGATGACCACGATCCTCCAAGCGAGCCCAAAGTGAACCTGAGCGCAAAGGAATGCCGTGAGTTCATCACCATGATGCAGGACATGCGCTACGTCTCGCTGTTCAAGAAGCTGACCAAAGCAAATGAATCATAGCTCACGGTCGAACGCCGCCGGATCCTGTCACACTTACGGAGTCTGTCTGGCCATCATGTTTTCTCGGTATGCAACACGCTGACGAGATGCATCGATCAGGAATAGCTCGCTCTCCGGATCAAGAAGCACTCCTTCAATGACCCACCGCACAGTCCCTCTGAATCCCTGCGGAGGACGAAACATGTGCATTCGACGTACCGCCAGCACTCCTTCGGCGGCTTCTTCATCAATCGTTCTCGTCGCTGTCACAGGACGGTCACGCACGATCGGGCAGCGACCCTGCCGCCAAGCGGCGTACCGATCCCGCATAATGACTTCTTCAACGATCTGACGGAACAGATCGCTCTGTCTGAGATCGTGCGCAGCGCCCGCTGCGGTCAGATTCCCACTTGGCAGAATCAACGAGAGCACACGGCTGGTGAGCCGTTCGATCTGTTCTGCATCCTCCCTCCTGTGACGAAGCAGCTGCTCACGCTCGGTCAACATGAGGCCCAGTCGTTGCTGCAAGCCAGATATGGACTCGCCGGAAGGTGTCACAGTAGAGGGTATCTGTCCGTTTCCTTGCGTGGCACAGAGCGCTTGCTGGAGCAAGCTCTCTTGCTCCAAGCGACGTAGCTCCCCTGTCGCAATCTGCTGCCGCAACTCCTCTATCAGGGTGCGGAGTTCCGCATTGGTAGTACGCGCCTGTGCCAACTGCCGCCGGAGTTCCTGAATTCCGCCCGTACCGCCCGTGCCGCCCGTGCCGCCTGTTCCGCCCGTGCCACCCGTGCCGCCCGTGCCCGTTCCGTCTGGAGGAGGCGGTGGTGGTGGCGGAATTACATCAGGCCCTGTGGTTCCACGCGCTCGAAGCGCTGCGAGCTGCCTCTCCAGTTCTGCGATCTGCGCTCTGGCTGCTTCCAGCTCCACGCGCAGTGGCCGTGTCGCATCCAGCTCCTGAGCTTGCTGGTCACAGCGATGCTGCAACTCCACGGCTCGTTGCTCCGCCTGGGTCGCTCGTTCGATGGCCGTAGTCGCCAACCTCCGTAGCTCAGCTCGATCGATTGAGCGGGGCAGCGGATGAATACGTGGTCGACCGCGCGGACGCGGTGTCGTTTGTCCTAACCGCTGGGCTCTGGCTGCAACGCTCTTGCTCTTTCGACACGCATCACTGCACGTCAAGCGACTGGAATAGTCGTTCCTTCGCAGCCTGCGTGGGCAACACTCACATCGTTCCGGTGGAGGCATCGGAGTATAAGCAAAAAAGTGTGAGCAATTTTTTGCAAGATCTATCTCTGCGATGCCAGTTTGTCGTCGCAGAAGATGTGACGAATTTTGACCACGTTCATTCCCTTACACGGGATAAGTGTGGGCGCGAGTATGCGCAGCAGAGCAGTCAAAATGACCGCACATGATGTCACAGAAGTCCGATAGATTCGCTTCGCGCTGTGACTCTAGTCTCAGCCCAATTCCGTCGGTCGGTGCTGTCACATTTGGGTGGTCACAGAAGCAGACTGGTGCGAGTCAACATCGCCAATCAAGGACTGGTGGATCAGTCAGGATTGCGAACGGTCCTCGCGTTCCGAAGTAGATCCAGGATTGAGGCCGCATGCCACACATCACCGCGCGCAGGGAGTAGTCCCTCCTTCACCAGACGGTCCGCAATCCAGCGCAGACTCCTGCCATCTTCTCGCAGAACGGCTGCCCGCTGCGCCGCCGCCTCCCGATCACGGATGATCATCTTTGGGCGCAGCGCATCTCTCTGCTTGCGCGATGGTTCAGACTGGCGTGGGCGGTCTTCTGAATCCATGAACCCAGCACGCTGGAGTATCCGATACACCGTCCGGCGATGCCACGCTACTCCTCGACACGGCACCTTCTCTGCGTCCAGCCGTTCACACATTTGCCAGACGTACATGTCCTGTTCATACAGCTCACAGACTCGCTTGATTCCTACTTGTTCCTCGGAGTTCTCGACGAGCTTTCGCCTTCCGCTGGCGTCCAGTTCCTCGATGTACTTCCATCCATAAGGAGCCGCTCCCAGCACCACACCCTTCGCTTTGAGATGCTGCATCGCTTCCTTGGTGCGGTCGCTGATGGCCTCCCGTTCCCACTGTGCGACGGAGGTCAGCACATTCAGAATCAGCTTCCCACTCGCCGAGCGCGTATCAATGGAATCGGTCACAGAGAGCAGCGACCACGGCTTCCCTTCACTAAAGTAGTTCTCACAGAGGAATCCGAGGTCCTTCACACTCCGCGTCAGTCGATCCAACTTCACGACGACCAGCGCCTGTGCATGCCCATTCCGAAGCATCTTCAGAGCGCGCTGGAGCCCCGGTCGGTCAATCGACTTTGCAGAGACTCCTTCATCCGCGATGATCTCCACCAAGTGAATGTCCTGCGCGGTGCAGTGTGCCGCGAGCTTGATCTTCTGTGCGTCGAGACTCACGCCTTCGACGGACTGCTGCTCCGTACTCACCCGCACGTAACCAATCGCCCGCACTGCCTGCGGCTTCATCCCCTTAGACATGTCCATCCCCCAATGACACGTATTCCGTGCTCTGCTTCCGACTCCCACTCTTCTGTCTGCCTAGTCCGTCAGGAGTTCGTGAATCCAGCCGTTCGACGATGGAAATCAACCCCCAACAGATAGCTGATGGTGAATCAGGCATCATCGCCGCAAGTGATTCCAGATCCACTCTGCCCACCCGATGCAGACTCTCAACAATCAACAGCGAGGCTTGTCCCGCTTGTAGCCGCTGTATCGCTGTGAGTAGTCCGTTCCGCATCCCAGAGTACCCCGCAAAGGCGTAGTCGAAATACATCGCCACGATCTCTGCTTCATGAATCCTCGCATAACGCAGAATCGCTTGTCTCTGTATGCGTAGACTCTCCTCCCGCTTCCGCTGACTACCACTCGCTACGAGTAGGTATCCGATCGCCTTCTCTCCGACGTGATCCGCCATGGTCTCCCTCTGTATGGGAGGCGTTGTACGGAGGAATTAGGAACGTCACGCACCGGCGAATAGCGGGACTCGCCGTACTCGGTGCCAAGACCCGGACGCTCGGCTTGACGACGAACAGAGGCATCTTGCTCGGCTCGCTTATCGGCCAACACCTGCGGCGACGACGACGGAGCCAGCTGCCCCGCACCCGAGCCGAAATCTCCCGACGGAGCAGCGTATTCCGGTGCGCGAGGCTCGACGTAACCCATCGACTCTCCGCCCACGCGACCGTCTGACCGCACGTTCTGACTGGACTGCTGACAGCCAACCAGCGAAACGCACACAAGGCTGAGCAGCGTACGCTTGAAACCCCACGACATTCCGAGGCGCATCGATCGTCCCTCCCTACTTTCGCCATACAAACGCGATCCGTTCCCCGGCCTTACACGCTCTGATAGATTTTTTTTGTGTCGCCCGGATCGTCTCATGATGCGCAGGCAGAGTCACTGCTACTGGCCCTTCGTCAGACCCTCGGCACGCAGGACGTCGGTGGGATCGATGCGCTGATCATCGAGCTGGGACGGTCTTCGCCGCAGATCGTACAAAAGACGGCGCGCATCCTGACCGATCACGGGCTTTCGGAGCGAGCCGCGCGACTGTACGAACAGCTCGGTGAGCTGGCGCTGGCGCAGTCGCTGTTTTTGCAAGCGGGCGAGCTTCACGAAGCCGGTCGCTTGGCCGAGCAGCTGGGCGACACAACGCAGGCGGAGTCCCTGTATCGCCAGGCGGGACCGACGCTGGGACTGCACGCAGGATCGCGCTCGTCGCTTCAGCGACTGGGAATGCTGCTGTTTCGGCAAGGACGAACGGATGAAGCGGTGCCCGTGCTACAAGCTGCGCGACGAGCGATCTTGCAGAGCCAGCAGCCTTCGTCCGATGCGCTCGACGAGCTAGAGCCGCAGCTCGCGCTGGGTCTATGTCAGCTCGGACTGCCCGACGCTGCGCAGCCGCTGCTTTCGGCGTATCGACAGCGACATCCTCGCACACCGCTGCTGCTGTCCGACTGGCTGGCGCAGCTTCCGACGATCCCAAGCGATGAGCGACTGCTGCTTGGACGGTATCGGCTGGGACAGCTCATCGGTGCCGGCGGAATGGGTCGCGTCTTTCGCGCCGAGGATGTTGTGACGAAGCAGACCGTCGCGATCAAGCTGCTGCCGCAGTCGTCTTCGCACGGACACTCGTCGCCCGCATGGCTGCGCTTCTGTGCCGAGGCCCGCATCTTGCGCTCGCTACGTCATCCCAACATCGTCACGCTGCTCGACTTTTCCGATTCGGCGGGCCTGCTGGTGATGGAATACATGCGAGGAGGCTCTCTCGGAGAACAACCGCTGCCGCTGTCGCTGCAAAAGCTGTCGCGAATTTTGCTCGACGTGACGACGGGACTTCAGGCCGCACACAGCGCAGCGGTGCTGCACCGAGACATCAAGCCGCACAACCTGTTTCTCGACGAAGCACATCGCACAAAAATCGGGGACTTCGGAGCAGCGCTGCTTGGACAGCTGGGCGCGACGCAGACCGAGAGCTTGGTTGGAACGCTGGCCTATCTTTCACCGGAACAGCTCGACGGACAGCCGCTCAGCTTTGCCACCGATTTGTACGCGCTCGGCGTGACGATGTTTCAGCTTCTGACGGGAAGCCTGCCGTTTGTCGGTCCCGATTGGGTGTCGCAGCATCTGTATCAGCCTGCGCCCGATCCACGCAGCCTGCGTCCCGACGTTCCGCCGTCGTGGTCACGGCTTTGTCAGCAGCTCCTCGCCAAGTCTGCCGTCGAGCGTCCCGATTCGCTGGAAGCGCTCAAGACGCAGCTTCGACAGCTTCCCGTCGAAGTCGATGCGCATCGCTTGACGCCAAACCTGGGACGACTTCCGTCGGCGGACGCGCAGCTCGATCCGATCACTCCCGACGAACATCCGTCGGAAAAGCAGGCACTGTCCCAAGCGGTTCGCATCGCACGAACGCCGCACAGCGAGATCTTCCACTGCGTCGATCTGCGACTCGGACGAAGTCTGTGGATCGAGCGCTTTGCGACGTACAGGCTAGACACCGAGCTGGGACAAGTGCATCTGCGCTGGCTCGCGACGATGGCCAAGCTGGGTGGACCGGGACTTCAGCGCGTGCTGCGCATCATCTTGACCGACGCACAGCAAGAGGTTCACTACGAAGAGCCCATTGGTCACAAGCCGACGGATCGCGCGCCTCTTTCCGTCGAGCATGCATCGCTCATCCAAAAGACGCTGACCGCCATTCATCGCAGCGGATGCACGCACGGCTCGGTCGCAGAATCGGTGCTCGTCGAAAAACATGGCCCGATTCTGCTCGTCGCAGGACAAGGTCCGCTCACCACCCAGCGGATTCAGCTGTCGTCGGAAGAAGCCGAAGACGACGATCGGAGAGAGCTAGACGCGCTCTGTTATCGACGCAGCAGCACGTAGACCGCACCCGCTCCGCCATCCGTCGGACGCGCCGTCGCAAATGCCAGCACGCTCTTGGCAATCCGTCCACGCGCCAGCCACAGCCGCACCGCATCTTTGAGCACCGGAATCTGGTCTTTGGAGTTGAGCCCACGACCATGCACGATCAACACACAGCGACGGTCATTGGTGCGCGACTCATGCAAAAACGTCTCGACACGAATGTGCGCTTCTTCGCGTGTGAGCCCGTGCAAGTCGACATGCGCCTGCAACGAAAAGTCTCCACGTCGCAGCCGCTGAAGCAGTCGCCGATCGAGCCCATGCGCGATTCCCTCGATGTATTCGTCGGTGTCGCTGATATCAAACGATCCCGATCCTGACACCAAGTCCGACAGCGCCGCATAGGCTTCCGCATCTTCCGACACCCGCTGACGAGCAACACGCTCCATCTCGACGGGACGTTCGCGGCCTTGCGTGGCAATCCGGCTGATTCCCTGCATCTCGCGATAAAACAGCTCGGCGTCGGAAATCTTTTCTTCTTCGACGACAACCGGCTTGGGCGGCGGCGGCGGTTCCTTGCGAACGTTGGACTGCTTCGACTGATCGTACAGCTCCCACAGCTCCTTACGTGCCTCGAAAAACGGGCTGTTGAGCTTGGGTTCCTTCGGCGGAGAAGCACTGGTCTTACTGCGCTTTTTCAGCTGCGCCATGAATCACTCGTACCCGAGTCGCTGCGTGTACGCAATGCCAGGCCGATTCCCACCGCCGACAAGACCGTCGGAGCGTCAGCGTCCCCGCGTATACTAATCGCTATGACACATCAGATGGTTGACCGCGCGCATCCCTATTGCAGCGTCTGCGAAGGTGTCGAAGGAAGCTCTCTTCCGACGGACTGTCCTGGTCAAAAGCTGACGCAGGAACAGGTCGCAGGCATCTACAATCACAAGCTCGACTATCGCGACGGACGCTGGGACGATCCGGCGGTGTTTGACTGGAAGCCCGTGTCCCTTCCGACGGGATCGAGCTATGGCGGCAGTCGGCTGATCTCCACCACTGTCGATGTGCCGAGCGACGAAGAAGAAAGTCCGTCGGTTGACACGAGCAGCACCAACTACGTGCCCGTTCCGATTCCCATTCCGATTCCCATTCCGATTCCGGTTCCAACGGGAATCAGCGTCGATGGAGAAGAGGTCGAAGAAGCCGATCCCTCCGTCGATGTTCGCGTCAATCGCTAGGCCGGTTTCCGAGCCAGCGTCGTCAGAACATCGCGCGACGGATGCTTGCATACGGCGCATCGTCGCGTAGCTGCACGCGATCGGGCGAAATCGGCTCAACACCGATGGACCGCAGGATCTCTTTCACCGGCAGCGTGCCCGGCAAGTCGAGATAGCGCGAAACCAAGCCCTTCTTCGTCGACAGCTCCAAAAAGCGTATGACATCCTCTTCGTCGAGCGGCTGCTCCAGGCTCCGTCGTCGCAGCTCTTTTAGCACATCGTCGAGCGAGCGCTTTCCGTGGCTTTCCATCCGAATGTCGATGTCGACGAGCGCCAGCAGGCACGCACCGCCCCAGTAGACCCGCGTATAGTGATGCGTCCGTCGCAGCTGAGCGCTCTCTGTACGCAGCGACGGACCATCCTTCTGACAGTGACGATAGAAGCCATCCCACAAGTCGGACCAGGTTTCTTCGACGGAAAGCGCCCTCGCCCGCCCGCGCAGCACATCTTGGTAATACGTCGTCACGCCTTCGGTCAGCCACGGAATCTTGTACTTGAGCAGCGGGTTTCCGACGTGAAAGATCTCGTGCGGAGCCAGCCAGTCATCGTGCAGCGAAAGCTGCGTCGCATCGGCTCCAAAAAAGATCACCAGCGACGGACGAAGCGGACGCATCACCGTGCCAAACACGCCCGCACCGCTGTGACCGGACATCGCAACCAAGACAACGTGAACCGACGAAGGCATCAGCTCCCCGTAAAAATCGTCGCTGAGCCTGGTTGCTTGCTCGATCCAGGTCCGCAGCGCCTGATCGCTCGCTTTGGACTGACCAATCAGGTACAGCTCGACGGACGAGTGCGGCAGCGGAATCGTCCCAAGTGAACGAAACGTACCGACGGTGATGTAGCTTCCTCCGTCATATTGCGCAGCATCGAGCCGAAAGCGAGGAATCGGACCTGCCAGACGCTGCCACGGCGTGGTCACTTGCAGTCCACTCGCGAGCGCAAACTCGACTTCGATGCTGGGCGACGGACGTCCCTGCGGCAGCGGATCGGGTCGAAGCAGCACCGCCTCATCGGAAAATGTCACCGCTTCACCGAGCCGCTGCACATAGTCCGCACTACCAAACGCATCCGCCGCCAGCGCCAGATCGTATTCATAGCGAATCGTCAGCGACGGACCACCCGATGCGGCGAGCGTCCAGCACTCACCCGTCATCGGCAGCGCCTGGAGCTTGCCGTTTGGCAGAAGCTGCTCGACGCGATGAACGAAGCGACCCGAGCCGCTCATGTCGACGCAGACTCGATGGGTCCGAACCCCGCGAAGCGCAAGCTGCACCGACGCCCGCCCAAGAGAATCCAGCTTCACGACATACCGCCAAGAAGCAGGCTCCGGCGACGCCTGACCCAGCGCAATCAGCGCACAGAGCAGCAGCGTCGCAACAAACGGTTTCACAAAGGGCGTAGATGACAACGGAGTGCCGAGCCTAGCGCGTGCTTACTGACGACGCCAGTGACCGGGCACATAGCGCCAGCCTGGACCTTGGCGCGTCCAGTCGGGTCGCTGCCACACAAAGCCGTGTCGACGCATCACGAAGTGACCGGGAACCCACAGCCAGCGCGCGCCGTTCCACGTCCAGTGGCCACCGACCCACTCGTGATGAACCGACGGAGCCAGCGGCGCAACTTCCGTCATCATCGGCGGTGGAGCGCTCTGAACCACGATCGTGCTCGGCGGCGGCGCACCCACGACCGGCGAAGGAAGCTGCGGATGACTCAGCGGAGCCCAGTGTCCCGGCGAAAACACCCACTGATGACCGACGCGCACCCAGTGAGCCCGAACGTACACATGATTCGGACGCGACACCTCGTAGTAGCCAGGCACCCAGACGTAGCGACCCATGCGAAACGCCCAGTGACCTGGAATCCACGCGTGCATCCGAGACGGAGCGATCGGCTGAACCTCCATCTGCGGCGCGGGCGGGGCAATGTCGACCCGAAGCTGACCCGCTGGAATGTCGCCCGCGTACTGCGGCTGCCCGTACTGCGGCTGTCCGTACTGCGGCTGTCCGTACTGCGGCTGTCCGTACTGCGGCTGTCCGTACTGCGGCTGTCCGTACTGCGGCTGTCCCGTGTACGGATCGACCGGCTGAGCCCACGCAAGCGATGAAGCCGTCACAACCATTCCGAGCAAACATCCAACCGAGAGCGCGCGAATCATCACAAGGTCCTTTCCACGTTCCATGCAGCCCGCCGCCTCGCCAGCCGCGAGTTGGACAGCCTTACGGGACCGAAGCTAGATGCATTTTACCCTAACCTGGCTTTACCGAAGACGCCCAAGCAGTTGACCTACAAACGACTCGGTGCGTATGCTGCGGTCGTTTTTAAAGGGAACCAGGATGCGGCTCTATTCGGGAAAGATTCCGAGCATCGCGCAGGACTTGATTCGCAAGCTCAAAGAAGAAGGCGACATCGAGGTCAGCGACGTGGCTGAAGCGCAGCTCGACGTAGAGGCGGTGCTCAAAGAGTACCTACGCCTCGAGCGCGAGCTGACGGAAAAGGCCAAGGACTACATGGAAAAGCGGCGACTGCCTTATGAGCAGCTGCCGAAGATCAAGCGATCGATGGCCGAAGAGCGAGACATTGGCATCGGTGATGAGTCGGTGTCATACATCGCGAACCAGATTCTCGAAGCGTTTATGCACTCGCGCTTCGTCGATGAGGTCTTCGGCGACGATGGTGACATGCGGAAGAAGATTCAGGTCATCCTCCGCAAGCACATGCAAGTCGATAGCGACATCGATCACGAGGTCCGTCGTCGCATCAAGAACCTGCAAGAAGGCACCGCGAGCTGGGAAATCGAATACCAAAAGGTGATGGAACAGCTCCGTCGGCAACATAAGCTTGACTAGCCAGCCCTGGTCCATCCCCCACAGACACGTACACCCCGTAGGAGAAAGCATTTGAGTCGCGAAGATCTGGTCGAAATGAACGGAACGGTCACCAACGTGATGGTCGGCGGCAACTTCGAGGTCGTTACTCCCGAAGGACACAAGATCCTGGCCCGCCTGTCGGGTCGGATGCGACGCTTCCGGATCCGCGTGGTGCTCGGAGATCAGGTCCTGGTGGGCGTTTCCCCCTATGATCCGACGCGCGGACTCATTACCCGCCGAACCTAATCGGCAGCGGCATCTAAGCTCGCATCCAGCAAAGGGGGTTTTATCGTGCTCAAAGTTGGCGACCTTGCCCCAGACTTTACAGCGACAGCGACGAACGGAAAGACCGTGAAGCTGTCCGAGCTACGCGGCAAGCGCGTGGTCATGTTCTTTTTTCCCAAAGCCATGACCACCGGCTGCACCATCGAGACGCGCTTGTTTCGCGACCACTACACCGAGATCTCTGCGCTCGGTGCCGAGGTCATCGGCGTCTCGGTGGACTCAAACGACAAGCAGTGCGAGTTCGCCAATCGCGAAGGCGTGTCCTTCCCGATGATCGGCGATGCGCAAAAGACCATCGGCAAGAGCTTCGACGTCATGTGGCCGATCCTCGGTGTGACCAAGCGAGTCACCTACGTCGTCGGTCCCGATGGTCGCATCGAAGCGGTCTTCAACCACGAGCTAATGGTGGGCCGACACCTCGAAGACGTAAAGCGTCACCTTCAAAGCAAAGCTTCGTAAGCAGCGACGTTCGATTCGGATGCGGGAAAGGCCCCAGCAAGTGGGGCCGCGCGTGCAGTCGCTTAGCTCGATTCGCCGGGCCGCGAACGAAGCCGAATCAAGTAGTAGATGTTGAGCAGAACAAACAGAGCCAGCAGCGCCGCGACCGGCGGAGCCCACTGAAGCTGCTTCGGCGTCTCTCCATCAAACAGCACGAAGGCATCACTTGGAATGCGCAGCGGCTCGCTGACTTGCACCGCTTGGACTTCATTCCAGGACAACAGCGTGGTCGGCTCGCGAATCGCTTGCAGGAGCTTGCTGTCCACCGCAGCCGGTTGCGCAGCTTGCGCCGTTCCCGCATCGGGCGTCGCAGCAGCCGTCGGAACCGTCGGGCTGACCGAGCCAGCCGCCGCAGGACTTCCTGCCACCGGATTTGCGGCAGGCGCGACCGTCGGTGAGCGATATCGAACAGGCTGCTGAAGCGACTCGGGACCTGGGATTTCCACACCGTCGGCAACCAGCGAAATCAGCTCACTTGGCACACGATACGTCTCGATGCGATGCCACAGCCAGATCCCGAGCGAGTCAATCTGCGCCAAGATCTTCTGACGAGCCGGGCCCTTCGGCGGCAGACGCAGCACGTAGCCAAAGCCGTCGCGCGTCTCGATGCCTGGACCGTGCGGAAGACCCAGACGCTCGACTTCATAGCGAGCATCTGGTTCCGACGGAAACTTTTCCTTCGAAAGCAGCACGCGCACATCGTCGTCGAACAGCACGTCAATGAGCAGCTCTTGTTCTTTGCTCACCGACAGGGGCTGACCCGAGCGATCGAGGATGCTCAGCGGCAAGGGCAGCTTGCCCGCCGGAACCGCCTTCAGACGATCCAAGTCCATCGCGCGCAGGGCCTGGGTCTGCCCAAAATACGATCGCAGCGCATCCGCAAACCAGACATCCGAGATCGGTCGAAGACGTCCCGAAAACTCGTTTGCGACATCCGCCGACAGCGACACCTTGCGGGCCACCAGCAGCTTCGTTGCAGTGCCGGCCACGCGGAACACCTGCACGCGACCTCGACCACCTTTGGGATCGTATGCGACGGAGTTTCGGTGATCCGGCAAGCCGAAGACACGAACGAACTTGTCGCCCTGCCCGGCCAGCTTGCCGCCGAGCGCTCCGTCCGCAACCCCAAGCGCAACCGGCTGCTCAGGAAGAAGCGCATACGAAATGTCCGCACGGAGCTTGTACAAAAGGAGCAGCGACACCAACAGCACCGCGACAGCGACCAGCGGATGGCGACGCTGCGGCGGCACTTTGAGGTTCACCAGCTCCGGGTCGATCGCATCAGGATCGATCGGCGCACCGGGCTCTGCGGACGTAACCAGCGGCGGGTCTTTGTCGGAACCAGACGCTTTTTCTGGGGAGTCGGAACTTGGTTTGTCAGCCATGTCGGACCGAGAGAAGCGATACCTTCGGCGACGTTATCCGAGCGGAAAACAAATTGCCATCGCTTTTTCGGTCACGGCCCCGAAGAAAGGGGCCCAAGGTGGGTCTGCGCAGGCGGACGGCTTGTCGAGAGGTTGACGCGCGTTATTCCGCGAGAGCGCGATCGATCTCGGTCTTGAACTTTTCAAACGGCTGCGCGCCGCTGATGAACACGCCGTTCACGAAGAACGCTGGCGTGCCTTTGACGCCTGCTTCGCTGCCTTCCTTGAGGTTCTTCTGAACCGCCGAGGCGTACTTGCTGCTGGTCAGGCACTGGTCAAACTTGTCGCCGTCGAGGCTGATCTTGCGCGCAGCGGCCTTGAGCGAGGCGTCATCGAGGCTGCTCTGGTTGTCGAACATCCAGTCGTGCATCTCCCAGAACTTGCCCTGCTCGTTGGCGCACTGACCGGCTTCGGCGGCCTTCTGCGCCTTGTCGTGGAAGCTGAGCGGGAAGTCACGGAACACGATGCGAACCTTGTCGCCGTACTTCGCAGCCACTTCTTCCATGACCTTCTTGCCCTTCGAGCAGAACGGGCACTGGAAGTCGGAAAACTCGACGATGGTGACTTTGGCGGTCTTCGGTCCCTTCGACGGACCTTCGGTGCCAACTGAAACTTTCGGGGCCGCGAGCAGGATCTTGACGCCCGCTTTCTGCTTGATCTCTTCGATCACATCGCCGACGGCCTTCTGACGGTTCTGGCCGGTCAGACCCTTGACGATCATGTCCTGCACTTGCTCAAACGGCTGGTTGGCAATCTGCGGAGGCAGCCGCGCCTTGTTTTCCTCGTAGAACTTGCGCGCCTCGTCGACCGACACTTCAGGAACGCGCTTTTCGACGAGCCCCTTGATGTACGCCTCTTCTTCGAGGTTTACGGCCTTCGCAGCGGTCTTGACGACGCGATCATTGATCAGGGACTCCAGCGCGCGCTCTCGAACCTCGAACAGCTCGCGACCCGCCGCTTTGTCCAGCTCGGCCATCGTGATCGGCTGGGTCCCGATCATTGCAACGACGGTGTTATCACCAGCCATCGACGAAGACGCCAGGTTCTTTGGCGCATTTTTGGCGCAGGCCGGCGCCAGAAGCAGGAGCGAGAGGGCAAGAGGCTTCAGGTTCATCGTGTGGTCCTTTTCCTTCGGGAATCGCTGGTCTTGGGGTCGTGGTTCGGCGTCAGCTTTGCTACACTGCGAAGCATGTCCATCCTCGGCCGGCTCGGGAACTTGATTAAGTCTAACCTCAACTCTGCCGTCGATAAGCTGTCAGACCCAGCGAAAGAAATCGACTTGCTTGTCGAAGAAATGGAGGACGAGCTGAAACAACTGCGCGTCACTTTACGCGACCAGCTTGTCCAAGAGAAGCTCGCGCAGAAAAAAGTCGATGAGGAATATCGCAACGTCCAAAAGTGGCAAGACCATGCCGAGCGGGCGGTGCGAGCGGGCGACGATGAGCTGGCCAAAGAAGCGCTGCGACGGCGGGTCGAGGCGGAAGCGAAGCTGGAAGCGGCAGAGCGCATTCACGCCGAGCAGTCTCGGCACGTTCAGAAGCTGAGCGACGATCTCAAGTCGGGGGACCAAAAGCTCGTCGAGATCAAGGCGCGCAAAGAAGTGCTAAAGTCGCGCGCGCGATCGGCCAAGCAAGCGACGAGCAGCGACGGCACTGCGATGGATCGATTCAATCGCCTGGTCGCCGAGATCGAGACGAAGGAAGAGCAAGCGGCGGTGATGGCTGAGCTAAACCCGGAGCTGGGCTCGGTGCGGCAGGACGAACGCGATCGATCGACCGAGGAGCGCTTCAACCGACTGCTCGGTCCGGGCGGAAGCAAAGAAAACGACATCGAAGCGCGGCTCGCGGCGATGAAGGCCAAGCAGCTTCCCGCCAAAGCCGAAGCGAAGGAATAGCTTCGAAGTCGATCTTGTCCCGCTCGGTTACGCGCGCTGTTGCCACTCGCTGCGCGTGACGACCGGAAGCTGGAGCGCTCGCTCTCGTTCCAAGTCCAAGTTGCCCAGATGCAGAGACAGCGGCGCCTGCACCCACTTGAAAATCGCGCGTGAAAACAGTCCCGTAAACTTGTTGGCCCAGCCCGCGATCAGCGGCGTAGCAAACTCGGGGAAGATGTCGGACAGCGCTTGCGCAAGCTCCGCAGCATCCAGCTTTTCCGCGACATGCAGCGCGATGCACGCATCCAGGACCACAAACGGCATCAAGTCGCGCTCATCTTGCTGATCAGGAGCCAGCTCTGCCGTCGCAGGAATCGCAATCGTCTGGCGAATTCCTTCCAGCTTTTCCGTTTCCAGCAGATAGTCGAGCAGATAGTTCACGACCGTCTTGGGAAGGTTCGCAATCACCGCGAGCGCGCCCATCAAGTCGCCGCCCACCGTGGTGTAGCCCGACGCTTTTTCGCTCATGTTGCCAGTCTGTAGAAACAGTCCTGACACGGCGTTGGCCCAGTTCCACATTCGCTCTGCACGCAGTCGCGCTTGGATGTTTTGCACCGTCAGCGTCGTCAGTGCTTCCCCAGGCTGGAGCATCTTGCGTGTCGCTTCCGCTTCTCGTTCAAACGCTTCTTCGATCGACAGAATCACAAACGGAATGCCAAGCTCGCTCGCTGCGATCTCTGCGGCACCGCGCGTCTGCGTCGAGGAATAACGCGTCGGCATGTAAAACGCCCGCAGCATCTGCGCGACTTTTTCCTTCTGTCCGTCTTCTCCCAAGTGCTGGTATTTGCGGCTCACATAGCGATGCGCGATGAGCAGACAGAGCAGGCTGTCGCGGCCTCCCGAGAGCGCCACACCAATCTGTTTGAACGCACCGGTCTTTTCAAAGTAGTCGCCGACACCAAGCGTCATCGCGCTGAGCAACTCTTCACAGAACTCGCGCCGAATGTCGCGCGGTTGCGACGGTGCCGGAAGAAAGAAGTTGCGATGCGGAGGCGCTGGATAGCGAAGCGGAATCGCCGCAGCACCGATCTCTCCCACCGAAATCACATGCGCGCCACACGTTGAGGAGTCCTGCTTTCTTTCTTGCAGAATCGGATGCGGAATCGCGGTGCGCGAAAGGAACTCTTCCCGATCCATTCGCCACGTCGTATTTTCACTGCGGAGTCGCGTGGTCCGACGCAGATCGATCGTCGCGGAAGAGATTCCTTCCACAAAGCGCGGCGCTTCATGAACGACTCTTCCGTTCTGACAGACAAAGCCTCCACCATCGAAGATGAGCCCGTCGTTGGCTCCGACCGCATTCACATACAGCACGGTGACGTTGTTGTCACTTGCGCGGGTTGCGACCATTTCCCGACGGGTGGCATGGACTCCGATGCGGAACGGAGACGCCGACAGATTCACAATCAGCTCGGCCCCTTGATAGCTACGTCGTCGCATCGGTCCGTCGGGAGACCAGATGTCTTCGCAGACTTCCAGCGCGACGCGTCCGAAGTCACAGTCAAACAGCAGATCCCCAAACGGAACATTGCCACACGGACCAAGCGGAACCTCTGCATACAGTCCTGGGAACCCTCGCGACAGCGTCCGCGCTTCGTAAAACACGTTATAGAGCGGTAGCTTTTCTTTGGGAACGACTCCGTAGACCTTCCCTTTGAAGAGGAATGCGGCGCAGTTGTAGACCTGTTCCATCGCCTGCACGAGCACTCCGCAGACAATCACCATCGGTACATCCGCCGTCGCTGCTGCGAGCTTGGACAGCGCCTTCGCTTGCGCAGAAACAAAGCCCGGCCACAGCAGCAGATCTTCAGGAGGATATCCGCCAAGCACCTGCTCTGGCAGCGCGCACAGCGTGACGCCGTCTGCGAAGAGCTTGTGACAAAAGGAAATCACGCGCTCGACATTGGAGTCGGTCGCACCGACGGTGGTGTTGACGTTGGCCAGGCCCAGTCGCAGTAGACGCATTCAGATTCTCACTGTCTATGTTTGGTCGGTACAGCGCGGTACGCGAAACGCCACGCTACATCTCGGACACAAGCTCATCTATCACATGCGCGAGCTTGTTCGACACCCTGATTGGCCACGGACCATCGCCCTGCCCTGGCACCGGCGTCTCGAGTCGCTGCAAATGAACAGGAAGTGCGGCGCGCTGGCGGGCGACATAGTCACGCGTTTCGGACAGAGAAGGAAGCGCGGACACCGGCTGCTTGCCTCGCCACAGCGGCTGAAGCAGCGGCGTCCCATGCGCAGGCGCAGGCTCATCCGCCAGCGAGAGCAGATCGTGATCGGAAAAGCGATAGACCTGCAGCCGACCCGGAAGCGTCGCCTTCCCAGAGCCCCGCGCAAGCTTCATCGTCAGCTTCCCACTCGCGTTCTGAACCAGCTTTCCTACTGCACCAATTCCCGTCGCTGCATCCGGTGAACAGGAGATGTTTTCACCGACTCCGAAACCATCGCCACCCGCAGCAGCCAGATCGCGCACCCGATATTCATCCAGACCATCGGACAGAAACAGCTTGGCATGGCTTGCGCCCAGATCATCGAGCAGCTTGCGCGCACGCTTCACAGAGTCCACGGTCACACCGGAATCAAGCCGGACTCCCGTCAGCTTTCCGAGTGTTCCGCGCACCGCATGTTCAATTCCGCGAAAGGTATCGTAGGTATCGACCAGCAGCGTCGCGTTGCCCGGAAACAGCGCACAGAAGCGCTGAAAAAAGTGTGTCTCTGTCTCTGAAACGGGTGTCTGTAAGCGCTCGCAGGCTTGGATCGCAAAGTGATCCATCGTCCCCACGGAAGGAATCCCATAGCGATAGGTCGCGGCCAAGTTGCTCGTCGCTGAGCAGCCCGCAATGTACGCAGCATACGCCGCATCAATCGCCGCGTGAGGATGGGTTCTGCGCTGTCCAAACTCGATCACTGCACGCGGAGTTCCGTCATGCTGCGCAGCCGACACAACGCGCGATGCCTTCGATGCAACCATCGACAGGAAGTTGATGCGCGACAGCCAAGGCGTCTCGATGAGCTTACACAAAGGAAGGCTGGTATGGACTTGCAGAAGGGGTGTGTAGGCGGTAAGCGGAACCCCTGAAACCAGCAGAGGCGTTCCATCTTCCCGAAGGGCCGGACCCGCAAATGCGAGCGTTCCTTCCGGTGCTGCATCGATCTCTCCTTCAAAGCCATCGATCGCCGCGAGTGCAGCCCGAACGCGCTGCCCAGGTCGGGTCTGCATGGCCGGTCCCAAGATCGGATGTGCGTCGAGAAGTCCCAGCTCCTCTGCTGAAAAGCGCAGCGACTGACAGTGCTCGACAATGCTGCGAATGCCACACAGAACGACGTAGTTTCGCTGCTTGGGAAGCTTGCGAAAAAAGAAGCTCATCGACAGCGGTCCGTCATCCATTCGACCATCCGCTGCATGGGCAATCAGCGTCGTGAGCTGATAGACATCAACCGATAGAGAATCGAGGCTCACAGAGCGCCCCCTTTCAGCAGGCTGCTCGGTCGATGAAGCACATTCCCTTGTGCAAACAGCGCATCCGTCTCTGCGCGACGATCGGGATAGACAGCGCGGGTCAGATCGTCGAGCACAATGGCCAGCAGTCCTTCCGCTTGTGCATCGAGCGCTGACCATCCCACGCAGAAATCACGCGCCAGTCCACAGACAAACACCCGACGAACTCCGCGCGCAGAAAGCATGGCAGAAAGTCCTGTGGTCCGACGCTGACCATCGGGTCCGGTGTTTTCCCGAAAGGCGCTGTAGGAATCGATGTCGCGGTAGGTTCCCTTGCGCACAAGGATTCCGATTCTGTCTTGCGGAATGCCAGGATGAAGCGCCGCACCGGACGTTCCTGCGATGCAGTGATCAGGCCACAGCGTCTGCGTAGAACCGTACAAAGGAATCGCATCAAACGGACTTCGACCATGCTGGGATGCAAAGCTGATGTGCTGTGCTGGATGCCAGTCTTGCGTCGCGACAACCAGTGAAAAGCGCTGCATCAGCGCTGCGATCGGAGACACAATCTGATCGCCTTCTGCGACCGCCAGCGGACCTCCGGGCATAAAGTCCGGCTGCATATCCACCACCAGCAGCGCGTCCGTTTCCGGCTGTATCGTAAAGTCCTCGGGCTGTTCGATCTCTTGCTGTGGCTCCTTTTGTGGCTCCTGCTGTGGCTCCTGCTGTTGTGCGTGCAGCTGTTCGGTCATCGCTTCATCCTGTGGTCTCGGCTGCGCTTTTTGCAGAAGCACAAAGCGCGCTGTAATCCGAGGATATCCGATCCGTACGGACATGATACGATCTCGACGGGCATATCACCCTTTGCCAGGCGCAATGCCCACAGCTACGCAGAAGGTTGGGCATTCATTCCATCCCTTAAGGAGAGACGTAAGATGAAGGCACGGAACCGACTTGTATGGATCTCTGTCGCGCTACTTTCCGCTTCGCTGACCGCTCACTGTGACTCAACAGACAATCCCGGAGATCAGCAGCAGACACCGCCTCCGGTTGACACGCTCTCTGTAAACGATGCGTCTCCCAAGCTGTTCAAAAACACAGGCGGATCGTCGATTACGCTGACCGGAACCGGCTTCCAGACTGGCGCGACCGTGACCATCGCAGGAGTCCCCGCGCAAGATGTCACGGTGGTTTCCTCGACGACGATTCAGCTCAAGAGCCCGCTCAAAGCAGCCACCTGCGGCAAAGTTCCGATCGTGGTCACAAATCCCGATGGAAAGACCGTGACGCGCAGTGATCTGGTTACGCTACTGACCAGCGCACTTCAGTATTCGATTCCTTCTACCATCACGATGGGAACCTATCCGCGTCAGGTTCTGGCCGTTGATCTGAACAAAGATGGAAAAGTAGACATCGTCTCTGCGAACAGCGGAAACGCCAACCAGGCCGTGATGTTCCGACTGGGTAACGGCGATGGACAGTTCCAAACAGCGACGGCATTTACGTCGGGAAGCTCTGCCTACGGAGTCGCGGTCGCCGACTTTAACAAAGACGGAAACCTGGATCTTGCAGCCGTCAACAGCGGCAGCAACGACATCTCTGTTCGCCTGGCAACCAACGCAGCGCAGTACGGCAACGCGATGAACTACACGAGCGGAGCCGATCCTCGCGCAATCGCAGCAGGAGATCTGAACGGAGACGGCGCGATCGATCTGGCAACGGTCAGCTTTGGCTCGTCCAACTTGAACGTCTATTTGAACAAAAACGACGGAACCGGAACCTTCAACGCGGCAAGCTCCAGCACGGTGGGAACCAGCCCCGTTCACTTGGTGCTGGCGGACGCTTAGCGGAATTCATTGTGCAGGCCAATGACGTACAGTGTGCGAGGAAAGGCTCTGTCACTTCGTGCTTTGGGAGTATTCACTTTTCGTCGGAGACAGCGTATCGAAAGGACATTATCAATGACAAGATCGTGCGATCAAAACAGCCATAGGAATGAACAAATCTTCAGGTAGGAATCGCTCAGGATTCCTCTTCACTGCTGACATGCAATCCCAGCTCTTTCATGCGTGCATACAGCAGCGCACGCCGAATCCCCAGCAGCCGTGCCGCTTGCGCACGATTCCCTTTCGATCGCTGTAGTGCCCGCTCGATCAAGCGTCGCTCAAGGCGTGCGACATTGCGCGCCAGATCGAGATCTTCTTCGTCTTCACCACGCTCAGGAATCGCCACCGCGTGAGCGCCTTTGGGAAGCTGAAGATCATCGACATCCAAGATGTCGGCGCTCGACATGATGCAGGCATTTTCAAGGACATGCCGAAGCTGACGAACATTTCCCGGCCAGTCATAGTGCAGCAGGCTCTGCATCGCGGACTCTGACACTGCGCGCGCCACAGAGCCAGTGTGTCGCAAGAAGAAATCGACCAGAAGCGGAATGTCGTCTCGTCGCATGCGCAGCGGAGGAACATCGATCCGAATCACCCCCAAGCGATAGTAGAGATCCTCGCGCAGCGTCGATCCTTGCGTTCCTGGCAGCACAGGCTTCGAGGTCGCACAGATGATTCGAGTGTTCGATGACAGCCGCGCGGTTCCGCCGATTCTTTCAAAGCCACCATCTTCCAGAACGCGCAGCAGCTTGGTCTGAAGAGACATGGGCAGATCGCCAATTTCATCGAGGAACAGCGTTCCCTCTTGCGCGACTTCAAAGCGACCCTCGCGACGGACAGAAGCGCCGGTGAAGGCTCCTTTTTCATGACCAAATAGCTCGCTTTCAATCAGCGTCATCGGCAGTGCAGCCAGGTTGACTGGCACAAACTTTCCGTGTCTGCGCAGTCCGTGCTGATGAATCGCACGCGCCACCAGCTCTTTGCCGACCCCACTTTCCCCAGTCACCAAGACCGGCGCGAGGCTTGCGGCTGCACGACCAATCGCTTTCCACACTTCACGCATGCCCGCGCTTGATCCGATGAATCCTCCCGACGCTGCGGGTGTTTCAATCTTGGCAACGGAAGGACAGCGAACTGCTCGCGCAACGGTGGCCAGCAAGACATCAAAATCAAACGGCTTGGTGACATAATCGAATGCACCTGCACGCATCGCCAGGATGGTTCGATCGCTGTCGCCATAGGCTGTGGCCATGATGACCGGAACGTGCGGATGACGTGCGCGAACATCTGCAAGCAGTGCGATTCCATCGCCATCGCGCAGCCGAATGTCGAGTAGAATCGCATCAGGAACCTGCTGAGAGAGCACAAGCAGCGCAGCGACCACTCCCTCTGCTTCTGTAACCGCGTAGCCGGATTCATCCAGTGTGGACGCCAGCGCTTCACGAACAGACTCGTCATCATCGATCAGGAGCAGGCGTGGACGTACGCTCATCGGAAGACCTCTCTGGGAATCGCTGTGGCAGCTCAACAACAAAGGATGTGATGTGATCGTGGCGCTCGTAACCGATGCGTCCTTGGTGAGATTCCACCGCAGCGCGAGCCAGACACAGTCCCAGTCCCGTTCCGTCGGGTTTGCAGGAAAAGAACGGCTCGAACAGCTCACTCTCTCGCTCTTTGGGAACGCCGCTTCCGTGGTCCGAGACGCGCAGCGTTACGGTCTGTTCAGACTGACCAATCTGCACCCTCACTTCGCGATGCATGGGACTCGCTTCCAGTGCATTGCGGAGCAGGTTGTCGATGACGCCTGACATTGCAAGGGGATCGCAGTACAGCACCGCATCCCCTTCGCGAAGGAGTCGAATCTGTCGAGACGTGGCAAGAGCAGACAGAAGGTCCATTCGATCATCGACCAGTGATGCAAGGGAGACTTGTTCCAGGGTGGTCGGTGCGCGCTTAGACAGCAGCAGCAGAGAGCCCACCACGCGATCCAGTCTGCTTACTTCGGTGAGCGCTCTTTTGACATCGGTTGCAGACTTGTCATCTAGCTTTCGTCGCGCCATAAGGTCCAGTCGCAGCTTCAGACCCGTGAGCGGATTGCGGACTTCATGCGCCACACCTGCGACCACACGCCCGAGTGCCGCGAGTCGCTTTTCGTGATCCAGCTTGGCGGCAAGCTGTCGCTCTCGTTCCTGCGCTTCCCACAAGTGAGCCGTCAGCGTAGACAGACCCTCTGCCAGACGTAGCAGCTCCAGCACACGCGGCTTGGGAATCTGCGCACGCAGATCCCGTTCCAGTGCGCGCAGCGCATGTGACAGCGCATCCGAGCCTCTGCGCAGCGAGATGACCGTATCCAAGCTGATCAGGACGAGCGCCGCCATCATCAAAAACATCAGCAGAAGAAGCGGCAGCCAGCGTCGATTTTCCGGGTCGCGCAGCCGATTGGGAATGCGCAAGAGCGTCCAAGCAGAGAGTCCGTCTTGAGCGCCCTGCACCGTCACAAACAGGAGATCATGAGGAGCCACAAAGCGCGTGTGGTCCAAAGCACGACCGCGCTGACGCAGACAGGCGGCTCGAACTACATCGCGATCCAGCGGAAAGAACGGATGCCGCTGTCCTGCGGTCACAAACGGAGTGCCAGAAGGACTGTGCGGACTGGGTGTAAACGAAACCGGAGCGACGGTACGCAGCACGATCAGGGAGCCATCAGGAAGACAGAATCCGGCGCTTGCATCAAACAGCGGATCCACAATCGCAACCGCCAGTCTGTGCAGTGAGTCAGGAATCACTTGGTTTCTGCGGAGGGACTCAGCTTCTGACGGAGAGAGCCTCGCTTGCGCAGTGAGTAGCTCGGTGGTTGTGGCATCCGCTTGCGCAAACGATCGCTTTTCGCGCGCAGCATCACTTTCACTGCGCAGTCTTCCCAGCGACAGTGCTGCCACAGCAAGCCCAACGATGGCAATCAGCGATAAGATGATCAGGCGGCGGGTTACAGACATTCGCTGCAAGCAGCATACATACAACTTCTGTGCGCGTGGCAAGGACAGCACTACGCAGCGGACTAGGTCTTGCCAGCAAAGGGGGTCGATCGAGGCGCGGCAGCCGTCGATTCCATCCGTCGCGAAAGCAGCACCGCAAGCAGCGATCCCAGCGCAAGCACAAGCAGACCCACTTTCGCGGAGCTTGATAGAAACAGAACCCAGCGCTCGAGCGGATTGACGGTCGCAAACACACGCTCGATCAGAAAGCCCACGGCCAGGACTGCGCCAACGAATCCGCACAGCATACGCACGACGCGATAGACCGCAGTCTGGGCCAGCAGGAGCAGCCAAGGAAGCACCACGCAGGACAGTCCGAACTGCTCAAGCTCAATGCCAAGGTTAAAGCCAAGCAGCGTCAGCAGCGTCTGTCCAAGCCCCAGATTGCGACCGAGCAGCGTGCTGGCAAACGCCAAGCCGTGTAGCAGTCCAAACGCTGCGGCAACCGTCACCTCTTGTCGCGCAAACAGCGGTCGCAGCGCATGAATCGCCGCAACGATCAGAGACAGTGCAATCCCACACTCAACGGGAGCGCTGGGAACCGACACAATCCGCAGCGCACCCAGCGCCAAGGTCAGGCTGTGACCCAGCGTAAACGCGGTCAGAATCCGCAGCACAGCCCACAGACTGGCGCGCATGGTGCGAGGCGTTGACCAGCGATGTCCGTGCGCAGTCAGCGGAGCCGCAAGCAGCAGCAGAAACACAAACAAAACATGATCAACGCCGGTTGCGACATGCTCCATTCCCAGGGCCACCACTGCGCGGAATCCTTGCCACAAACCACCACTGCGGCGCACCGTGATTGACTGCTCTGTAAAGTGAATCGTCCCGACGAGTCGAGGCTCTGCAAGCGCGATTCCCAAGCCGAAGTCCGATCGAACATAGACATAGGCATAGTGCGAGCGAACTTCATGCGAGATCACATCGTACGCAAGCTTCATGTGATCCATCCGCAGAGGAGCGCGTGCACGCAGCGTCATCACCACATCCGGTGCAATTGGATCGCGCACATGATCGAGCCGAAGGTCTTGCACGTTCACGCGCCAGGGAAGGTTGTTTTTCTGATTCGTCAGCTGAACATGCGCAAGGACGTAGTCCGTCAAGAGCGCGCGATGGGCCGCAGAAAATCCAGTGGTCGCAGCCGTCCAACCAGGAAGCGGTCGCGCGCGCAGAAGTTCCTCAATGGGAAGTCGCAGCTCCACGTCTGCACCGTCGACCGTCAGATCGATCATCACGACCGAAGACGGACTGGGATGCGCGTAGCTGGAACGCAGTGGACAGAGCCACAGCGAGATCCAGAGCAGCAACGGAATCAGCTTCTGCGCGCGCATGGGATTATTGAAACTCCGCGCCGTAGTCTGCGACTTTGTCACGCCAGATGGTGTGGTAGTGAACCTTGTTGCGATAGACGATTCCGCCTTGCACGGTGAACTCGATAAAGACGCGCGGACCGTCGATGCGTGCGTAGGAAGCCTGGGTGGTTAGATCCGTCGATCCCGTGAATCCAACGTACGTTGCATCGAGCGCAGAGTCGCTTTCATAGCTGGCAAGCAGAGACGCGGAAACCGGATCTCCAGACAGCTTGACCCACGCTTCGATCGCTTGCTTGAGGAGTGTCCGTTGTGCCGCGCTGAGTGCAGAGCCAGCGACGCCGCGCGCAGTGCTTCCGGTTGGATAGGAGATGTTTGGAAACTTGCTATCTCCGGTCATTCCTGCCGGTCCAGAGATGATGTCGGTATAGGTTCCGCTCAGCTGCGCACCCGGCAGAGACGAGATCGAACCAAGCAGCGCAGTCATCGCGGCACGCTGGGTCTCAAGCGGGGCATGCGAAGCCGTGTCTGTCCACGTCAGCGGCTCTACTGCATCAAACAGCGGCGTCGCGCTGGTGCACTTGGTGTTAAACGAAAAGTTGTACGCAAGGTGATGTCCTGCAACCTGCAACATCCACGGAGACGTTGCGGAAGGAGTCCCCACAAACGCAAAGTAGTAGCGGCCTTGTCCGTAGTCTGTCGCGCTGGCTCCGCCGTTGGTAACAAGGTATTGATCGGCCAGTCGCAGCTCCGAAAGGAGCGTGCTTCCTGCCGCGCTCGCAGCAGCGGTGGCCAGCGCAATCGCCTTGCTCTGCGCGTTGGCATCCATGTCGATCAGCGCGACTCCGTTTCGCTTCACGGCGGTCGTTGGTAGGTTTGACCACTGACGCGCGTTGGTTAGGTTGTAGTCGAGCTGAACCGTGGTCTGCTGCGCAGCGGTCAGCGAGGACTTGAAGGCACTGGCTGCCGCCAAGATCGCAGCATCGTTGGCCGCAGCGGACGTGTCTTTGGTACAGCTTGCGGTGGTGCTCGATCCGTCGCTGGATGAACCATCGGTGGTGCTGGCATCTGCGGTGTCTGTTCCACTTGTACTGCCCGTGTCACAAGCGGAAAAGTTCATTCCTCCCAGGGCAAGCGACCCCAGCGAGATGAGTGCGATAAGCTCTCTGTTAGACGTAGGACGTGGCATAGGAATCCTCCTTAGGGAAGGCACTGCGCGTGCAAACGAGACAACCAGCACGCAGGGCAATCGTCGTGCCAGCGCTTGGGAAGTCTCACTTGCGACGAGAAGGTCCGGTCAGCACACGCCGCTGCGCACGCCTCTTCGGCGAACCAAACTCGTACGCCTGTACGCTTTTCGTACACGACCAGCAGACAGCCAAGCGACTTCGCGCAAGTGCAAGGAAGCGGGTCGCAAAAGACCAGGACAGCGCAGCCACGTCTTTGCGCATCGCTCCGAAAGGAAGACAGCAGGAGGGGCGGATGTTGAGGGTTAGGACTTCGCCTGCTGCGGCTTGCGGCTGGTGTACCTGACGCCAACGTACACCGCCGCGTTACAGACCAGCATTCCGATCACAGCCGGAATGAGCACAGCCCAGCCAGCAGAGCCTCCCTCCGCGACGCTCCAAGCGATCTTGCCGAGCGCCCCAAGGTTGATGACCGCCACGCCCCACCACCACGAGCGCTTCCAGAAGGCCGCCGCCAGGAGTCCAAAGAAGGCCGGGACCGTCAGGGAAAACATCACCTTGCTGAACGTCCACGGACCAAGCAAGTACTCGCGCTCTGCTTGTAGAAACCTTTCCACAGCAGGGTCAGCCGTCGCGGGCGCAGGAAACCAAAACATGCTGCTTGCCAGCGCGAGGACCGTAAGGACAAGCCCCTTCCAGCTACGTCGGTAGGCGAAAAAGATGTACGGGATGAGGAACAGCGGGCGGATGTACCAGCTCAGTACGTTGTGATGTCGCGCCCAAGCCCACGCGAGAAAATCGGATAGCACGTCCACAGTGAAGACTCCTTGCACGGATAAACCCCTCACAGCATACGCGCATCGGGCCCCTTCGGCATTGGCTTCCAGACCCTCATTCTGCTGCAGGGACGATCAAGGGAAGCCACCTGACAACGGCTCTCTCGGCCTCATCGCTCCGCATCATCGCGAGGCCAGCGGCGACGTATCCCAACGCGCGCTGAACCGCTAGCGCATCTTCTTTCTTGCGCGCGCGCTGGTATTTGGGGCTAGCATTTGAGCGATGAATCGTCGACCGTTTCGCGTGGCTGCGTTGGGAGTGCTTGTCAGCTTGCTTCAGCCTGTGTGGGCACGGGCGGGCAGTGTCGGCGCGGATCTGCCGGAAAGTGAAGTGGGTGATCTACGCGTGTCCGGTGCGTCGGTGAGCAAGCAGACCTGGACACTGCAAGCAGATGGGGTGGAGCTGGAGCTAGCGCTGTCTGAGACGAGGGCTGAGTCTGTGGAAGGGCGACTGGTGCTCGCTGCGGGGCCCAAGGGGGACTTCGAGGACTGGACGAGTCTTGTTGCGAAGTATCCCAAGCAGGCGCCGAAGCCAGCTGAGTTCACGGCGGATGGTAAGCCGCTCCGCGTGACCCAAAAGATCGAGCAGATCGCCGACGGTGATTGGATGCGTCAGGAGCTTGTGTTCACACTTCCCTCTGCGCCCGCTGGACAGCGCGTACGGATTGTCTGGGGGACGCCTCGTGCTGGTGAGGACGGAATTCCCCTCGTGGACAAAGCGTTTGTGGCACACTACTGTATCGACGCTGGCACAGCCAAAGCGCTCAAGAAGGCGGATGGCTATGTGAGCCAACACCTGCGCCTGTCGAACGCCGCGTACGAGGGAAAGCAAGGAACCGTCCTCGTGCGTGTCACCAAACCGAGCCTCGACTTGGCCGTCAGCCTGTGCGCCGACGGGATCCAAAAGCTCAGCAAGACGGTGTTTGAGCTCAAGCTGCCTGCGAATGCGCCGTTCCTCCCCACTGTGCGAGGAGGCCACCGTCTTTCCGTGCTGTTTGGTCTGCGCATCTGATTGGCACGGATCGCAGAAAGGCTCATCCGCTACGGATTGGGAGGTAACCTGACCGATCCCCTCAAATTTTCTCGACGGGACATTGGCTACAGTAGGGCGAGAAGTTTTGAGGTTTTGGCGTGCTGAAGCAGTAATTCT